>Ga0068714_10001547_pt1 | contig 33155 bp, 27 predicted proteins | sample MTBNYHSulfiMetaG_FD_62988 | JGI IMG/M metagenome (GOLD analysis project Ga0068714, IMG submission 62988) | Enrichment culture microbial communities from rom New York Harbor, USA that are MTBE-degrading - MTBE-NYH (New York Harbor Sulfidogenic)... | ecosystem: Environmental > Aquatic > Marine >...
GCCGGATCCTTGCCGGCCCGCCGTTCGAGGCCCGCGATCGCGAAGCGGATCTCGCACGGCTCGCGCGGCGGCCTGTCCATCGTGAGCACCTGGGCCTCCAGGTCGCGCATCGAGCGCAGCGCGGTGTCCCAGTCGCCCAGGTCGGCCGACAGGAGGGCCAGGCGGTCCTGGGCTTCGATGCGGATGAGGTCACCCTCGTGCCGGCCAATGAGCTGCTCGTAGTAAGCGCGCGCCAGGCCGAAGTGCACCCGAGCTTCCTCGCGGTCAGCGCCCTGTTCTTGGGCGCGCAGGCGTGCGATCCGCAGCGGCAGGTCCAGCACCATGCCGGCCGCGCCGGCCGCTCCCGGCTGAGGCTCGACGCGCTCGACCACCGACTGGTAGAAGTCGGCCGCCTCGCGGAGCTGGCCCTTGCTCTCGGCGATGCTGGCCTGGGCGAGGGCCACCTCGGTCGCCACCTGGGGCAAATGGCCGAAGTCCTGGGCCATCCGGCCGAAGAGCTGTTCCACGCGGATCGAATCGCGGAGCTGCGCGTGGACGCGGGCGGCCGCGAACAGCGCGCGCGCCGCGAGCGACTGCACCTCGTCGCGGATCTCCGTCTGCTGCGTGGAAGTTTGAACTTGCATGATGCGTTCAGCGATCCCCTCGTACCGCTGAGCCAGCGCCGCCCACTGTGCTTCGCTCACGTCCTGGGGACGGATCGCCAGGTTGCGAAACTCCCAGTCCGTGCGCCACAGCTCGCGCTCGGTCTGATAGCGCCGGCCGATGTCGAGATCCCGACCACAAGACGTGCCCAGGAGAAGCAGGAATACCAGGCCGGCACCCCGCCGGAGGTCTCGCCCGGTCACGATCCGCATTCCCGCGCCCCGCATCATCGCGCTCCCTCCATCCGCCACACGAACAGGCGGGTCACCGCCCCCACCAGCAGGAAGGTGACCACCACCTCGGCCACCACGGTGGCGCCGAGCAACCAGCCGACCATCTCCGGCTTGAACTTGCTGGCGATGAAGTCCGCGCGCCCACCCGCGTAGGAGAAGGGGAAGAGCAGCAGGGTCGGCACCGCCACGGCGAGGAAGGTGGGCAGCAGCGTCCGGGCCGACACCCGCACGGAGTCCCGAATGGCGGGCCAGATCTTGTGGCCCATGAGGACGATCCAGGCGGTGGTGTAGACCAGGAAGCACTGGACCACGATCGAGAGGAAGAGCGTGCCGCCCCGCGTGCCCCAGCGGGCGGCGAAGCTGCGCTGCTGGACCTCCTGCGGAATGAGCTGCCCCAGCGCGGAGATCCCGAACCAGAGGGCCACGACAAGGAGCGAGGTGATGATCAGGGCCGGCGCGCGCCGCCAGGCGAGACTCCACGCTCCGCGCTCTCCGGCGAGACCGAAGGCGCGGGCGAAGAGCAGCGTGGCCGCGCCGCCTGCGATGGAGGCGATGAGCACGCTGATCGCCAGGTTCATCCGGAAGTAGATCGTGGGCAGCGCGAAATAGAGGATCGGATAGTGCGTGGCCAGATCACCCGCGAGCAGCTTGACCAGGGGTGCGCCGATCGGGACAACCACGGGTTCGTGGAAGGAGACGATCAGCAGCAGGGCCGCCGCCTGCACGCATCCAACCAGAAGGAAGGGAAGCCAGATCGCGGGTCTCAGAGCCATCGCCGCCACGCCCCGCCACGCCCACGCCACCACGCTCAGCGACCGGAGAAATCTCTGCACGCTGGTCGATGCCTCCGTGGCCCCACGCTCAACCGGTTTTCGAGCGGGCGCACGTTCACCCGTACCGCATTGGCGGAGGTGAGGGCTTGAAGCCGGACGCGCCCCTGTGCTCGATCTGCCTCCCGGTCAGCCGGCAGGGTCCATGTAAGGAAACCCGACAACGGTCTTGTAACCCGAGCCCGCAGCACGCGCCCAGAGCGTCTATGTCACAGCGGCGGATCGGGCACCACTCTCTGCGGCCTTGAAGGACTTATATCGTCGGGACATACACCTAGGCTCTGGGTGGAGTCCTTCAACGCCTTAGGGGAATGGTATCCTCTTGCGTCGCCGGGAGTCAAGCTGGCAAACAGCATTCTCACATTCTCCCGTCGACAGAAGTGTCGGCTATATTTACATGTGTATTCTTGGGACTAGGGCCGGGCGCGCAACTTCGCGGAGTTCATGTCCCAGGAGCAAGCACGATGAGGATGCGCATGTGAAAACGAGTTACATAACGTCCATCTTTAAAAGTACTTGCGCTATAGGCCGGTACGCCCCCAGCGCCAGCAAGCGGCCCAGGCGACTCTCGGCTTGGCCGAGGTTGTGGTAGTGCGTCCAGCGCGTCCGTAGGCCGACCGGGAAGCGCGGCTGGTCGGGGTCGAGCTCCCAGGGATGGACGGTGAGGATGAAGGGCCGCCTGGCTGAGATCAGCCTCTTCACCGACCGGCGCTGAAGCGCGAAGGGCAGCAAGCGCAGGTAAGCCCCGCCTGTCGCCGGAAGGTTGATCTTGCCCACCCTGATCGTGGGCAAGGGAAACTCGGCGATGCTGCGCTGCGCGTCGATCGCGATTCGATGCGGCCAGCGATTCGCGCCCGGCATGCCGTAGCGCCGCCGCGCGATCGGGAAGATGCTCGAGTCGTAGCGGTAGCCTTCTTCGGCCAGGATTGCCAACGCCCACTGCGTGCGCGCCATGATCGTGTAGGAGGGCGCGCGGTAGCCGATCACCTCCTGGCCGCTCAAATCCTGGAGCAACGCGCGGGCCCGGCGGATGTCCTGGCGGAAGGCCTCGGGATCTTGGTTGTAGATGAGCTCGTGTTCGAAGCCGTGCGAGGCGATCTCGTGCCCCGCGGCGGCGATACGGCGCACGAGGTCGGGATGTCTTTGGGCGGTCCAGCCGAGGATGAAGAAGGTGCCCCGCGCGCCGTGGGCATCCAGTAGCCCGAGCACCCGCTCGGTGCTGCGCTCGGTGCGGTCCTCAAAAGTGTCCCACTTCTCGCGCGGGCAGAACCGGCGCAACGCCTCGACCTGGAAGTAGTCTTCGACGTCGGCGGAGAAGGCGGCGAGGGAGGGTGGTTCGGTCATCGCAATCCCACTTCGCCTAGGACCTGCCGGAGCGACGGATCGAGAAGGTTCATCAGCTCGCGCAGCGCGGCGGAATCGGCCGTGGCGGCGCTGTAGCGCACGAAGGCGGCGTTCGACGGGTGGCGCAGGATGGAGTTCTTGACCTGCTCCCACTTCAGCGCGTACTCGTCGGCGGTCGCCGTGCCGTAAGTACTGAACCAGTAGAGGACGTCCTGGGAGGCGCCCTGGCGGGCGGTGCGCATGTGGGTGAGAGGTTGAGCTCTGCCGTTGACGGAGCGGGCGGTCTTCTCGATCGAAGCCACGGTCCAGCCGCCGCCGGGGATGCAGTTGCGCGGGGAGTGGATCTGGGCGTTGACCTGTTGCTGCTTGAAGTAGGCCAGGAAGAGCCAGATCTCTGCGCCGTCCTGGCGAAGAAAACGCCGGTGCAGCGTGGCGTCGGCGGCCAGCACGCGCGCCGTCAGCTCGTCGGCCGCGAAGTCCTCGCTGCGCCAGCCCTCGAATTCTCGAGCGAGCCCGGCGAACTCCGGGATCGCGGCCATGACGGGCTCCGCGTGGCGGAGCACGGCCGCGTAGGCGCCCGCCGCCGCGACGATCAGGACGGCGATGACGGAGCGGATGACCATAGCTTGCCCACCACCTTCTTGAGCAGGACGAAGATCCCCAGAGCAACAATGAACACCACGATACCGAACAGCTCATGCACGGTTCCCGTGGTGGCCTCGGGGCCGATCAGATAGGCGCCCATCCCCGATCCCCAGACGCGCACCGCGTTGCCGGCGACGCTGAGCGGAATCGTGAGGGCGAAGATACAGAGGCGCCCCCAGAGGGGAATCGGGGTGGCCTGGGCCACGAGGGCGCCGACGGCGAGGAACGCGTACAGCGACCGGATGCCGCTGCAGGCCTCGGCCACCTCCAGGCTCGTTTGGGGCAAGTGGATCATGTTGCCCTGGACCACGGCCGGGATACCCGCCCCCTTGAGGCCGACCACCGCGAGCTTCGCAGCCAGGGCTTGCAGCGGGCCGGTCAGGCCGTAGTAGATGACATAGGGCAGCGGGATAGCGAAGAACATGAAGGCGATGGGGAAGCCCACCAGGCGCAGGTGCCCCCAGCCGTAGAGGAACAGGACCAGGGAGGCGAGCATCAGTAGGAAGCTCATGCGCTGGGTGAAGACCTCGGCGCCGGCGGTGCCGAGGATGAGCATGGTGCCGGCGGCGAGAAGGCCGAGGAGACCGAGAAGCGACGGCGCTCGGGTCTGGGCGCGCAGCTTCTGCCGGTTCGTCCAGAGCAGGTAGGCGGAGACCACGGGGATGAGGAAGCCGTGGTTGTAGTTGGGGTCGCGGATCCAGTCGCGGACCATTTCGATGAGGACGGGGATGTAAACAGCCAGGAGGACGACGAGCAAAATGGCCGCGGGAGCAAGCTTGGAGAGCTGTGATAGGGAAGCCGGCGCGACGGCCAGTGGCGGGCGATCAGCGCCGGGTCTCTCGGCTTCGGGACGTTCAGTGATGGCTGGGTTCCTCCTCACACTCCCCATACCCTTCTCGGACTAGCATCACATCCTCAATGGCACAGGGGTGGAACTGCAACCGATCTTCGTGGATCATATTGGCAAAGGCGCTGAGAAGGCAACCGGTCGAATCGGGATCGGTTGGAATGGTCTCGGTGCGGCGCCTATGCGATGGGTAGGGCATGGACCCGAGAAACCTGTCCCAGCCACGCGTCCTGATGCTCTCGCCCGGCGAGTTGTTCGGAGGGGTGGAGACCATGGTCCTCGGTCTCTGTTCCCGACTCCGGGACGGTGGCGTCTATGTGCTTCCGGTCCTGTTTCATGACCGTGAGTTAGCGCGGCGCTTGCGAGAGGCCGGGCTGGAACCGGTTATCCTGCGCACGCGGCACCGGTATGACCCGGGGGCGGCGCGGGCGCTGGTGGGCCTCGTGGAGAAGCACGGGATCGACGTTGTTCACGTTCATGGCTACCGAGCGACGGTGACGGCGGCAGTGGGGGGCTCGCGTCTGCGCGCGCGGGTGGTCAAGACGGAGCATGGGCTGCCGGAACCCTCGGTGCGGATTATCGGGAAAGCGAAGTCCCGGCTCAACCACACCCTCGACACCTGGGCCACGAAGCGTCTGCGCGCGTGCGTCTGCTATGTGACCGCCGACATCATGGGGCGGTACGACAAGGCCCATGCAGGGCTTCTCCGACGGGTGATTCACAATGGCATCGACCCCATTGAGCGCGAGGGGCGACCGCGTCCCCCGGAATTGGAGCAGGGGTTCTTCCACGCGGGGATTGTCGGGCGGATCTCGCGAGTGAAGGGTATCACCTTCGCGCTGCGGGCGATGGCGTCATCGGCGGTTCCATCAAACGTACGGCTGAATATCATCGGCACCGGACCGCTGGAAGCGGAGCTGCGCCATGAAGCAAGCACCTTGCGCCTTGGAGATCGCGTTCGGTTCCATGGCTTCCAGCGCAACGCGCTGGATTGGATTGCCCACATGGACGTGCTGCTGATGCCATCTCTGCACGAGGGGTTGCCCTACACGCTGCTGGAGGCGATGTCGCTGGGGGTGCCGGTGGTGGCCTCGCGGGTGGGGGGGCTGGCGGAGGTGCTGCGGGACGGGGAGACGGGGGTGCTGGTGGAGGCGGGGGATACCTCCGGGCTCGCGAGTGCCCTCGGGCACTCTGTACAGGAGCCACAGTTGGCTCGCAGCCTGGGAGCCGCTGCCGCGCGGGAGCAGCGGGGGCACTACTCGCTGGATCGGATGGTGGGGGAGTATGTGGAGATGTACGCGCATCCGCGCTCATGACTTGCCGCGCAGCGCATCCAGGGCTCGGGTGGCCCACGGGCAGGCCCAAAGCGCGACACCCCGCACCGCCGTTCCCCATCGCCCCGGCCCGGTCTCAAGTCTGGCCGCATCGATGAAGGCGCTGCCTGCCGCACGCGGGTTGCCCTCTTGGCGCTCGCGCCAGGCTAGCTGCACGAGCCTGGCGCTGAGTTCACCCCGAAGATCGCGCCACTGCTCCGGCGTGGTCGTTCCCCCGCTCCAGCGGCCCGCGAGGATCCGGACAGCTCGCCTGCGCTCCCGATAGAATTCGATCGACCTCATCGTCCGCTCCGGATGATCCCTGACGTGCGTCAAGATGTCGGGCAGATACGCCCCCCGGCGGAAGTAGGCCAGCCGCATCCAGAGGTCGAAGTCTTCACTGGCTCGCAGGGTCGGATCGAACAACCCCGCACTGCCCAGCTCCTCCCGCCTCGCCAGCACGGTGACCGTGCAGACAACGTTGCGCCGGCAGAGGTGCGAGAACAGATCCCCCGGCTCGATGCCTCGGAGCTCCATTACACCCCGGCGCTGATCCTGCAGGGCGGGTCCTTGGGAGTAGTCGGTGCACGAGAAGCCCAGCTCCGGGTGCTCCTCCATGAAGTTGACTTGCTTCTCAAGCTTGTCCGGATAGAAGAGATCATCCGAATCCAGGAAGGCTACATATTCACCGGCAGCGCTGATCACGCCGCGATTCCGGGCCATCGCCGGACCCGCGTTGCGCTGCTGTATCGTCCGCACCCTGTTTTCGTAGGCAGCCAGACGATCAACCGTGTCATCGGTGGATCCGTCATCAACGACAATGATCTCCAGATCCTGTAACGACTGAGCAAGAACGCTGTCGATGGCCTGGCAGACATAGGTCGAGCGATTGAACGTCGGGATGACCACCGAGACCTTGGGCATATCAGCCTTTCGTTTGGAGGTGGCGCCTCAAGTCCGCGAACAGACTGTGCAAGTTCTCGCGAGTATCGGGCACGGACCGGGGCGGCGATTGGGTCTTGGCCCTCAGTTGCTGGATCGACTCCACCCCTGTGATCGTTTGGGGTGTCCTCGCTGCCTCGAGCGCCGCGTAGTAATCGAGGAATTTGAACCCTTTGCCGATCACGCGATCCGAGAACTCGAGCCAGGCCGATGGAATGCCCAGAGTGTCTCCCACGACCAGCCCGTGCAGACTCGAAGACAGGATATACCGGCAGGCTCCGATCTCCCGGATGACGGACCGCGGTTCCCGGCGAACTTCGATGACACAGATGTCTCTCGGATGACGGCGGAGGAGCTCGCCAATGCGTGGGTCGGCGCCGTCCTCGAAGTGGGGAACGATCCCGATCTCGTAGCGACGCTCACTCGGCGGACGCACGAGCCGATCGGCAAGCAGGCCGGGATCCCCCAGCGCCACGTTGTGCGGGGCACCCAGGAGGTCACGCGTCTTGGGGCCGCGCAGAGCCAGAATGGTGGCACGCGGGAAGCCCAGGGGCTTTTCGTCCGTGATGGCGCCGGAGCCCAATACGATGCCGTCATACTCCCGGGGAATGTGGTGCAGAATGCTCCCGGTCGATACCAGCCGACAAGACTCCGGGGGCGTGAGAACAGGCAAATAGCCGTAGCTACGCAGGAGGTAGGGCGTGAGTAGGTCCCCGAAGTTGCACCGGCCCGTCCACCAGTAGGCATCGACGCCATTGCCCAGCATTGACCCGAGACCGCGCGCACCGGCGTCGCGGAGGTTTCGCCAGGATTGCCGCAAGCGGTACGGGACGGGCAGCGGGCTCATGGGTTCCTTCTGCCTCCTCCCACGCGCAGATGCGCCAACAGGTACCCGCGCAGCCCCGCCCAGGTCAACCGTTCGGCCAGCAGTTGACGGTACACCTGGCGCGCCTGACGCCGCAAGCCTGCCCGGCGCAATCCGTGGGCGTAGTCCAGCCGGTAGGCTCGAATCCTCTCGAGGGTCGCCTGTCGCAGGGGGCCAGACCCGAGGTGGGGCAGTTGGCGCTCCAGGGTTTCGATCATGGCCGGGATGCGACGATACCCGCGCTGGCTGAGGCTGTCGGAGCGAACCCGGTAGGTGTAGGCCACCTGATCGCGATAGACGAAACGGGCGCCGCCGCGCGCAAGCCGCAGCCACATCTCGCGGTCGTCTCCGTTGGGCAGCGACTCGTCGAACGGGCCAACTTGCTTCAGCGCCTGCCGGCGGATGACCACGGAGGATGTTCCCAAGAACAGACCTTGCAGGAGTTGTGCGAAGACAGCCTCCGCGGGCAAGCGGTAGCAGTGCGGCAGCGCCGTCGCTTCGAGATGCTCACGGAACGAAGTGTAGGTGTCCGACCAACGCCTACCCGTCGGGTTGCCCTCGGCATCACAGATCGCGAAGTCGCCCCACACGAGGTCGACGTCCGGCATCGCCGCGAACACCCTGAGCGCTCCCGCCACTGCATCGGGTGCCGGGCGGTCGTCCCCGTCACACATGGCCACGAAGTCCCCGCTCGCGCGGTCAATGCCGGTGTTTCGCGGGCGGGCCGGGCCACCCGAGTTGGGTTGCGTAATCACCTGGATCGAATCTCCGTAGGCCGCTAGAAGCTCCCTAGTGCCGTCCGTCGACCCGTCATCCACGACGATCACCTCGCAGTCGCACTGCTCCTGCGCCAGCGCAGCATCGACGGTGGCACGGATGAACGGCGCTACGTTGTAGGCCGTGATGACGATCGAGACCGATGGTGATGACACCGCCTCCTCCCGTGTCCCCCGCGGGTGACTCCCGCCGAGGCGCTGCCCCGGCCCGGGCGATCCGCAGTTGGGCTAGGGGTGTTCGGCAATCCGGCAAATCGCAAAGCGATACTTGCCACTCCGCTCCAGGGCGATGCTCGGCACTTCCCGCACCTCGATGGCAAAGCCCGCCCCGAGATGGCTGCGCAGCTCGGCGATCAGCTCCGCGCGCACCTGCTCGTTCCACCCTTCCGCCGGAACCAGGTTGACGCCCGCGGCCCCGTGCCGGTCCTGAATGAGCTGCATTTGCCGGATGCCTGCGAAGCGCGTCAGCGTGCGCTCGATGAGCGACACGCCCGCCACCCGGGAACCATCCATCGCCACCAGGAAGTCGGCGGTACGCCCCGTCAAGCTCTCCATCAGCGGCATGGCCCGCCCGCACGCGCACGGCCGATCGCTGGGCACGCCACGATCGCCCACCTCATAACGAATCATCGGCATCCCGCGATTGACCAGCTCGGTGACGACAATGCGACCATCCTCGCCCGGGGCGCACGCAGCGCCGTCGTCGCGCAGGAACTCAACGTACGCGTGCTCGGCGTTCAGGTGCAGCCCCCGGTGCTGTTCGCACTCGCAGGCGATGAGGCTCACTTCCTCGCACCCGTAGCGGTCGGTCACGGGCACCCCGAAGACCTCTTCGATGACCTTCCGCTCAGGACGGATCAGCATCATGCTGGTCGCGACGATGCCCGGCGGCCGCAAGGCAATGCCGCGCGCTCTCAGCGCTTCCGCCAGGATGTAGAGCGAGTGGGCATGACCGTAGAGCAGGCCGGGTCGCCAGCTGCGCCAATCGGCGACGAAGCGTTCGATGGCCGCCTCATCGATCTTCATGGTATCCAGACAGAACACCCGGTCCTTGAGCCAGCCGCGCAGCCGATGTTTGAAGGTGCGCGGCCGCGAAGGGTTGCCCCAGACCGCCGCCACGGGTTGGCCGAGCCGCCAGCCGGACCAGATGTCGGCTCGTAGCGCAGCCGCGGCCCGGATCTCGACGCCCGCTCGGTCGCAGAAAACCCGCAGCGCTTCGCCCGTCGAACCTCCGGTCTTGGCACCGACCAGATTCTCCTGGCGATACTCCGTGGAGAGGATGCGCGCCAGCTCGCTACGCACGTCCGCTTTGGTCAGCAGCGGCAGGGAGCGCAGGTCCTCGATGGACTGCACGCGCTGCGGATCGATGCCGGCCTCGGCGAATCTCTTGGCGTAGAATGGTGATGTGGCCGCGGCATCGGTGACCAGCTCACGCAGCCGCTGCGAGCGCAAGGCTTCCAGCCGCTCCCGATCCCACCACTGGCTGCGCTCGAGCTGTCGCAGCGTGCGCAGGCGGCGGGAACCTTCGTAGAGGTCCCACAGGGGCTCGAACACGCCGGCGACCAAGCGATCAGGTACGCGCAGCAAGGTCGGTCGCCTCCTCAGCGGATGTACTCTTCGCTGCCCTCATGGGAGATCGTCCGCGCGGGGACTCCCACCACAACGGCGTTCTCCTCGGTGTCGTGGGTGACCACGGCGGTAGCGCCCACAACGGTGCCGTCGGCCACGCGAATGGGCCCGATGACCTTGGCCCCTGACGCTATGTAGACCCGGTCTCCGATTCGGGGCACGCCCCACACCCCGCCCGAGCGCCCCAGGCCCAGTGTCACTCCCTGGGAAATGTTGCAGTCACGGCCGATGACAACATCTGGGTGAAGGAAGATCTGGTCGAAGTGGCCGATATAGAGACCCGGGCCAATGGCGCACTCAGGCGCGATCCAGATACCGGTTGTGATCTGCACGGCCTTCCACCAGAGATGGTAGAGTGTGAATAGCGCGTGGCTCAGAACAGGTGGCAGGCGGTGACGATGGAGGCAATTGCCAGCCCGATAACAGGCGCACGCCCAGAGGCCTTGAGTGCTCAGGAGCAGACGCAGCGTGGATTGCCGCGCGACGTGGCTGCGCAGTCGAGCGATGTCCGATCGGAACAGGTCAAACATGGGTCGTTGTCCTTGCTTCAGGTTAGAAGCTCACATGCCTCGAGGCGGCGCCCGCGAGCATCGAGATGATGGGCCTGTGCTCGCCGCCTGCTTCCAGGCGCATTCCTTCCTGAACCTGGACACGGGGGGGATTATCGCTATACTGAAACCACTTTGGCAAGCAGAAGGGACCGGCCAGGCGGTCCCCGGATGACGCGATGACGCGGATACCGAAACGGCTGTTCAAGACATGGTTACTCGCCTGGCCGGGCTTTGAGGGCCTCTGCCGCCTCCTGACCCGCCGCCATGTGCGCGCCTTGATGTATCATCGCTTCGGCGCCGGCGACACAGCCGAGCCTGGTCGTCTGGATCGCGACACGCTCGCACGCCAAGCCCAGTACCTGACCCGCCATCACGCACTCTGGGACCCTGACCGGCACCTCCAGGCCCTCAGCGGCAAAGCCTGGCCAGGCGGACGTTGCCCGGTCGTGGTGACCGTCGACGACGGCTACGCCGATTTCGCCGAGGTGGCACAGCCCGTCTTCCGTGAGCACGGGATAGTCCCCATGCTGTTCGTCGTCAGCGATTTCGTCGGCGGAACGACGTGGCTCTGGTGGGACAAGCTTGAGTACGTTCTCCGCGAAGCCCCTGATCGTGCCGCCGGCTTGGAGCTCGGGAACGAGGAGCTGGCGGTTGACCTGCGCTCCGCGGCGGGGCGCACTGCCGCCTGGCACACCCTGGCCGACCGTTGCCGCTTCATGGCCGATTCGGACAAGGAGACACTCATCGCGCAGGTCGCCCGGCGCCTTGAGGTTCCGCTGCCCGCCAACCCGCCGGGTGACTATGCCGCAGTTTCGTGGCAACAGATTGTGGACATGGCCTCCGCGGGCACCCTGTTCGGCGCCCACACGATGCGCCACCCGATTCTCTCCCGCGTGCCCTTGGACGAGGCTGAGCAGGAGCTTCGCGGCTCTCAGGAGCGTCTGGCGGCACATGTGGGACAGCCCGTAAAGTGGTTCTGCTACCCGCAGGGCGGTCCCGCCGACTGGACCCCGGCGGTGCGCGAGCTGGTGGCCCGGCGCTTCCGCGGCGCCTATCTGGCGTACCAGACCCTCGACGATCCCGCTGACCCCTATACCATGCCGCGGTACGGCATGAGTCCGGACATGACGGAGTTCCGGTGGACCTTGTGCGGCGCCGAGTATCTCCTCTTGCGCCTTCGTCGCCGTCTGGGGTTGCCCTCCGGGGTCGGCCCCGGATACTGGGCCGGACACGCACCCGGAGCCCCGGGCTCAGGGGCGCCGACCGGGACGCGCTAGCCTGCGCATGAGTTTGCGCTGCGTCTCGACATGCACCAGCGGCATGATCGCCAGATAGAGACCCACGAGCAGCGTCCGCACGACCAAGTCCAGAGCCAGGTCGCCGCGCTCACTGAGGATGCGCAGCACCTTGCCGTCCTTCCACTGGCCGAGCCACGTCTCTTGCAGGCCCACCAGAGCATCCTGGATGCGGCTCATCAGCGGGGCTCCCCGCGCCGCAATGGCTTCCGTCGAGATCCCATTGATGATGAGGAACAGCACGATCGCCCAACCGACGATGAGCGCCAGCTTGCGCCCTTCCAGCACCACGCGATAGTGGGGCCGCGCCAGGATGTAGCCCCAGCCGGCGTGAACGGTGGCGGTGACCAGGCCGGCCCAGGCCGCCCCGTAGAGCCCCCAGACGCTGATCATCACGTACGAGAGCCCCACCTTGAGGGCCGAAGTGGCCATCGCCAGCCGTGCCATCGTCCCCGTGCGCTTGGCGTACGGCAGTCCGAAGCTCAGGTGGAGACCGACTCCGTGAACGATCACCTGCAGAGTATCGATGCGCGCTATGCGGCTCGCACCCCAGAATTCCGGTGGGGTGAGAAGCTGCAGGACTGGTCGGATGTTGACCGCCAGCAGCAGCCCCCCGAGCAAACACAGGTAGAGGAAGTATGTGAATACGCGTCCGATGCGCTCCGGAGAACCCGGCTCGTCCGCCATTTCCAGCCGCTGGGTACTCCAACTTCTCATGAAGGGACCGACGACCAAGAGGTTGAGGAGCACCGGGAACTTGTACGCCATCTCGAGGACGCCCAGCGATGACAGACTGAGCTGGAATCTCACCAGCACGCGTTCGATCTGACGTGAAATGACCTGCGCCATGTTCCCCGGAATCAATGGCAATTGGAATGCCAGGAGCCGGCGGGCAATCGCAGCATCAAAGCCATGTCCACAGATCCGAATCAAGAGCGCTACGGATACCGATGCGGTCACGACAGCCACGATTAGGCCGCTGAGGAAGATGCCCACCAGGTCCCAGCGCAGGACCACAACCAATACGATGTTGAGGCTGATGCCCAGGATCAAACGCATCAGCCCAATCAACGAGTAGATCACTGATCGGCGTTGGATGACCAGGATGGTCTGCGCGGTCTGACCAATCGCGTCCACCCAGAAGGAGGCCAGTGCCAGGCAGAGGAGATGCCAGTAATCGGGGGAACCGAGCATCACGCTTGAGAGAGGCCGGCTGCAAGCAGCCGCCGCAAGGATCAAGGGGAGCATTACCCCGGCCACCAGGGCGGTTCCCGTGGTCGCCGCCAAGGGTTTGCGGCCGACGTCGGGTTCGTCGTGATAGATGCGCAGAACGGTTAGCTGGGAGCTGTAGGCAAAGAGGCTGGACAGGAAGATGAGCCCCGTGTCGATCATGCCCATGATGCCATAGCCGATGTCACGGAGAATGTGGGCATAGAAGGGCAACATGAAGAAGCTGATGAGCCGGCCCAGCACGCTGGCGCCACTGTAGATGGCCGCATGTCGGAAGGTCTCGCGAACCAGACCACTGCGGTTCTTTTCAGGCGTGCCCAGCCTCACTGCTTGCCAGCCCTCGGGCCGATGGGCCCCGGCGGATCGCCCCCCCGACGACTCCGGCGCGGCCTGCATCCTGGTTGCGGAGGCCCCCGGTTCCACCAAACGCGCGTCATGATGGCTCTCCCGGCGTGTCCGTGCCAGCCCGTTTGTTGGCTGGGCGGGAGCTGCGGTGCCGTGACGAGGCTCGTCCGAGGCCGGCACCAACCCAGGGGCGCGCCTGGGGCAGCATTCCCCCAGCAAAGCGTTCTGGACTACCCACTGCGTTTGGGATTGACTCCCCCCGCAGGCCTTGGACCACACCGCCGCGGAGTTGGGTGCGCCTGCCTACGGTGATGCAGTAGGCCCATCGGGCGTCCAATGGCGGGGCACCGGAAACCAGAATGCACCGAGGATCGCGGTGAGCCACGGACCCAACGGCTTCGGGAACAACACCCACTGGGAGCGGCCATGACCCCCACGAGGCTCCTCTTCTGCATCGGCGGGATTGGGCGCGGGGGCGCGGAGATGCAGCTTGTCGGGTTGATCGGGCACCTCGACCGGCGCCGGTTCGCGCCGCATTTGTGCACCTTGCATCCCTCGGACACCTTGCTGGCAGAGGTCGACTGCCCGCGCCTGGAGCTGCCCACCCGGCGGCTCGTTTCGCCGACGGGGGGACGCCACCTGTACCGCCTGGCCGGCTACCTTCGCCGAGAGGGCATCCAGGTGGTTCAGACCTTCTTCCAGGATCCAACCCTGCTGGGTCTCGGCGCGGCCCGCTTGGCGCGGGTGCCCGTGCGGGTGGTGTCCTTCCGCGACATGGGCTTCTGGCGCAATCCTGCGCAGGAATTCCGGATGCGCTGCGTCTACCCCCTGGCGACCGGGTTCCTGGCCAACTCCCTGGCCGTCAGAGATGCGGTCTGCACGCGGGACCGCATCGATCGGGCCAGAGTGAAGGTCATCTACAATGGCATCGACAGCGCCCGGCTTCTACTCGTGGAGCATACGGAGACCGAACTTGCCGTCGGCATGGTGGGCAACCTCTACATGCGGATCAAGAGGACCGACCTGTTTTTGCGCGCGGCAGCTCGGGTGGCCCGGCAGCACCCGGAGGTGACCTGGCATGTGATCGGTGACGGCGCGTTGCGTGGCGAATACGAAGCCCTCGCCACGGATCTCGGCATTCGCCAGCGCTGCGTCTTCACCGGCGGTGTTTCCGATGTGGCTGGCTACCTCGGGAAGCTCGCGATTGGCGTGAATTGCTCTGACTCAGAAGGTTTCAGCAATGCGGTGCTCGAGTACATGCTCGCCGGCTGCGCAGTCGTGGCGACAGCGGTGGGCGGAAACCCCGAGGTCGTGCGCGATGGCGAAACCGGGCTGCTCGTCCCGCCCGACAATGAGGAGGCGCTGGCGAGCGCGCTCAGCCGGTTGATCGACGACCGGGCGACCCGCCTCCGGCTGTCAAGACAGGCTCGTGCCATGGTGGAACACGACTATAGCTGGGAGAAGTGCGTCGCGGAGCACGAGGAGTTCTACAGGACATCACTCCTCACTGCAGCGCGGCACGCATGAGCACACGGTTGAGCTTGAACGCCAGCACCGCCGGCGTGTCATACCCGCCGATCATCAGGCGTGGCAGCCGCAGCGGATTCATCTGCCGGCGCACAACCCCGGGCGCGGTGGTGTAGCCGCGCCGGAAACCCGCCGCCCGCGTCGCCGCCAGGACGCGCTCATCGGCGTCGCCGTTGGGATAGGCGAGGTCAAGCGGCGCGACCTGCAGGATCTCGCTCAGGAACGCGTACGAGGCGCTCAATGACGTCGCCAGCTCAGCATCGCCCAGTCGCGTCAGGATCTCGTGTCCGTGCGCGTGAGATCCGAAATGACAGAGCCCGCTGGCCCGCATGGCGCAGATCTCGTCAATCCGGAGCGGGCCGCAATCGGCCAGCGCGGCCCGTCCCCGCTCGCCGGCCAGGTCCTCGCACCGCTTCAGAATGCGCTCCACCCGTGTCTGTCCCGGGTTGCCCAGGCCTTTGATATCGGTCAGCAACCTGTCAATGCCGTTCCATCGCTCAGGTCCGTCCTGGGCCAGGAATCGGTAGTAGTGAAGACCCAGCTCCCGCAGATCGAGCTCTGTGGTCCCTGCAACCTGGATCGGCAGGACGACGCGGTCGAACCAGAACGGTTCACCGGTCGCGGTATGCCAGGTCGAGAGAAAGAAGAGGGCCGGCGCACCGTATCGCTTCATGATCGGCAGCGCCAAGCGGTGGTTGTTGATGTGCCCATCGTCAAAGGTGAGCAGGAATCGCAGGCCACGCTGCCGGGTTGTGGTGCAACCATCGCCATCTGGCGCCGACCTGCCGTGGCCACGTATCGTTCTGTGACCCTGCGCGGAGTCTTCCGCCTCCACGGGAAGCTGATCGGGTGTGACGAATTGGCCCAGTTCACCCAGCCAGCGGAGTTGACGATCGAACTCCGTCTGACGCACGCGCATCCAACTGCCGGGTCCTGTATCCGGCGCGACATCGTGATAGGCAAGGACCAGCACAGAGTGCGACAGACGCGCGGCGGCCAGGCGGGTCAGGGTCGGCCTGGCAAATACCTGCTTGGCCAGATGCTTCATGCCCGGCTCCTCGGGATACGCCGCATGCTCTTCAGGAACGGACGGACGCCGAACACGGCCAGCCGCAGGAAGCCCGGTATGGGTCCGGGCCGAAAGACCACCAGTCTGCAGTTGCGCCGCTCCACCGGCCGCCACCACGACTTGGCCTGGCCCGCCCCACGCATGAAGTCGAACTCGCGCAGCCCTTCCTGATGCACCCAGTGGATGGCCTCATGCATGAGCCACTTGCCAGGCGATCCCTTGGCATGACTGCGAAGGTAGGCCTGGCTGTAGCCGCAGAAGACGCCTCCCTGGATGAAGCCAAGGTTGTAGCCGATCAACATGCCGTTGGCTCTCAGCATCAAGAGAACGGGTTCCAGCGCCGCGTCCGCGCGTCCGAGCACCTCTGAGATGAAGGCTACGTTGTCCCGGTGCACGAAGAACGCGCGACCGGCCGCGCCTCTCGGGCTCGCTCGCTCAACGGCAGCGATCTCCTCTACGTGGGCGGCTGTTTCCTTGCCACGCACGACGACGCGTTCCCAAGCACCCCACCCGTCAAACACCTTGGTGCGCGTGCGCATCTCCCGCCGGAACCCCGAGGGCAAGCCGCGCACGAATCCCTCCCAGTCGTCCGGTAGTGTCAGGAGCGGAAGCGTCGAGGACTCCTCTCGCCCCATGCGCCCGCCCGCTTGCCGGGCGGCACGATCCGTGGGCGAATCAACAGGGACTTCTTCCAGGCGGGTGAGGGTCTGACCCTCGTGATGATTCAACACGACGCGCCAGAGCTCGCCCGCTGCCGCCTCGCTGTTGGAGCGAGCCAGGAACTGCATGCGATCGCTGGTCTGATCCCCCAACCAGATCAGCTCCGTGACAGGCACCCCGTAGTATCGGCTCCGTCGCAGGCACAGAGGCGCAGCGGCTTGCAGTTCACCGCGATCCCTGAGCAGGAAGACGCGCAGGGCGGTCGTGCGACCGATGGTGCGACGCCACGCGGTGAGCCAGGAATGCGTCAAACACGGGTTCGCGCCCGGCATCGTGAGCACGCAGGCGTTCCACTCCTTCTCCAACAGGGTGAACCCCTGGTCATCTGTCAGCAATTCGGCAGTGCTCACGTCTGCCGCTCCCCGGCGGTTCTCCCCGGCCAACAGGGCGCTCCTGTCCATGGCCTGCGGGCCTCTGTACCTGCCATGGTCCTTCTCTCGGGACAAGTCTAGACTGCCACCCGCTCCCGGCGGTGTCCACCATCATGGGCCGGTCGAACCGCCACTCGCCTAACCAGGGCCTGAGTCGCAGCGCGCACCATGAGTCGCAACGCACACCGTGAGTCGTGACGTGCCTTGCCAGGAGGCGAGTGTGGATGCCATAATGCCCGGTCGCGATCTGCCCAGCCAATCAGATCGTCTTGCCTGCTGCTGCGCTGACTCAGGACGTGACACCTCAGCGCGGGGGCGACGCTTAGCTGGCTACGCAGAGCCACGGCCACAGTGGAGCTTGGATGAAGAAACCAAGATCGTCTCAGATCCCCGCCCTCGTGCTCGGGGGAGGGATCACGGCCCTTGGAACGGCTCGCGTCCTCGGCCGCAGCGGCATCCCGGTGCGCTGTGCGGACAACCAAGAGGACTTCGTCCCCTGGTGTCGGTGGTCGAAACCCCTGGCTGGTCTGACCACCAGCTCGATGCCCCCGTCGAAGCTGCTGGAGTTCCTGGAGGCGGCACTGCCCGGGGGCGCTGTGCTGGTGCCATGCTCCGATCCGTGGGCACTCACCGTCGCGGCCTTCTGCAGCCAAAGCCCCCCGGACAAGTTCCGCGCGAGCATCTCGTCGCCGGCCGTCATTGAAACCCTGACGGACAAGAACCGGCTCCGTGAGATCCTGGAGCGACTCGGAGTTCCTCATCCGTTGACGGTTCGCGTTACCCGTGATGCCGATTTGGAACATGCGCTGACTCGCTTCCCCTCCGGCGCCTTCCTGAAGCCGACGGACTCGGTGGCGTTCTTGGACGTATTCGGAGTCAAGGCGCTGCACTTTAACGGTGTGCAGGAGGGCGTGGACCACCTGCGGAACTGTCTTGATCATGGTCTCGAGATGTTGGTGCAGGACTACATCCCCGGCCCACCAACGCGCCACATCTTCGTCGATGGATTCCGCTCAGGACGTGATGGCGAGCTCCGGGTACTCGTGCGACGGCGCCTCAGGATGTTCCCGCCCGACTTCGGCAACAGCACCGCCATGGTCACCATCGCACCCGCTGAGGCCCAACCGGCCATCGAGGGGATCCGGAAGCTGCTGGAGGCGCTGGACTATCGTGGCATCTTCAGTGCGGAGTTCAAGGAGGACCCGCGCGACGGTGCCTTCCGGCTCTTGGAGGTCAATGCGCGGGCTTGGTGGTACGTCGAGTATGCTGCGCAGTGCGGTCTGCCCACCCCGCTGTTCGCCTACGAGGATGCGCTGTCTCGTCCTCTGCCTGCCGCGGTGCCGTATCGAGTCTCAGTGCAGGGCGTCTATCCGCACACCGATTTCGAAGAGTGGAGCTGCCGCCCCAACCGGCGCCTGATGGACCTGGTGAGGCGTGTGGGCGTTTGGGTCACCGCCATACAACCCATCTGGTGTTGGGATGATCCTGTGCCCGCCATCGTGAACTGCGTCCGTAGTGTCCGGCGGGCCCTGAAGCGGAGACTAGGGCGTCTCGTAGGCCGCGCTACGTAAGGGCAAGGGCGCCGCAGCCGCGGTTCATCCGGCGCGTGGGGGCGGGGGCAGCTTGTCCCGGCGAACACTGAAGGGCGGCACGGGCTTCGCTCTGGCACGCTGCTGCCCTGTGTCTCGCTTGCTTGCGTATGTTTCTCCGGCTCGTGCGGATGCTCCACCTGTTGTATACTATCTCACGTACGAGCGCTGCCACAGCACGGACACTTGGCATCGGGCAGGGACCGGCAGCCTTCGACTCGGTTTAGCAGATGCGTATGCGATCAGGTGAGCACCTGGACCGTTATGAGCCGGAGGAGGGAGCACTGTGCCTCTCGTGGCATGACCACGTGCGGACCCGTAGTCTCTGCCGCCTGTTGGGTGTGCCGTTGCTCGTCTGGGCAAGGCACCGGAGAGGTGTCCGACGACACGTGCTGGGGACCCTTTGGGCGGTGGCCATGCTGCTCCAGCACCGACCCCGACGTCTGCTGGTCCACAACTCATTCTTGCTGTCGCTCGTCTGCGCTCTGTTTCGAGCTTGCCGAGGGCCCTGGCGAACGCGGCTGATCGTCGACTGCCACAACAAGTCCCTCAAACGCTCCCTCGGCGGGCCACTGAAAGGGATCTTCTGGACCCTGAAGCAATGGACTTTTAAGCGGTTCGACGCCGTCCTCGTGTCCAACCAATTGGTCCTGCCGATAGCGACTTCCCTTTGCCAGCGGGCCTTTGTCCTCAGAGACCCCCTGCCGGATGCCGCGAGTTGGCCAGATGCGAGTCCGGATGTGCCCCGTTTGCATCAGCCTTTCGTCGTCTTTATCTGCACCTTTGAGCCCGACGAGCCGATCGAAGAGATCCTCACAGGTGCGCAGGCAATTGTGGAGGTCCTGGATCACGACGTAGTGATTACCGGCGACGCCCGTCATCTCCCTGTCCATCTGCGACACAAGGCCGGTGAGCGCGTGCACCTGTCAGGTTATCTGCCCACCGCGCAGTATCGCGGTCTCCTTGCCCGCGCCGCCGCGGTGATCGACTTGACTAATGACAGCGACTGTCTCGTCTGTGGAGGATATGAGGCCCTCGCGTTGTGTCGTCCACTTGTGCTCTCGGACACCCCGCTACTGCGCTCCTACTTCACCACGGCCGCTGTCTACACACGCCACGACGCGCCCTCCTTGGTGGCCGCGGTGGCGCAGGCGGCCGCCTCGAGAGCAAGATCTCCAGAATACCAGGCGGGCCTGGAGGGTCTTGAACGGGGCCACAAGCTTGAGGCCGCTGGCTTGATCAAGTTGTGGCGAGCACCACTCTCTCTTTCGGACTCGGGGAATCCGTCGCGATCCAGCGGAGAGGCGCCTTGAGATTCGCTGACTTAGAACGTTGTGTAGATCTGGGCTTGCGCATGGAGGCGCGACAGCGACTCACCTACCTTTGGAATCGTGTCGGCCGCACATATCACTCCCGTCCCCTGCCCCCCATGGTTTTGCCAGAGGCAGCTCCGGACGGGAATGAGCGGTGCGCTCGCTTGGAAATCGCGCAGGCACATGTGACTCAGTTTGCGAGGCTGGTGAGTGTCGCCCGCATTCTACACACCTGGGATGCGGGCGACACCGCTCCCGCATCGGCCGCCGACGTCGAGGACCAGCGCAATCAGCACCGTTTTCGCATCGTTTCGCGCACGCTCGCTCGCCACTTCCGCGTCCACGGCGACGATCAGGCATTGCAGAAACTCCAGTCCGGTATTCAAAACTGGCTCGCCGGCCACTTGCCTACCATGGAACTGGCCATGGAGCCGATGAACACCGCACTACGCCTGCGAGAATGGCTCTGGATCCTGCTTCTTGCCGGCGGCGCGCCTGGCTTTCCCTCTACGCTGCGGAGGGCGATGGCTGCCTCCGCGACCCAGCAGGCATCCCGTCTCGCGCGCCACATTGAATTCGACCTGCCGGGGAACCATCCGCTCCCGCAGCTGCTGGCCATGTGGATGTTCCATGCTCTGCTCGCGGATGGCGCGGATGGATCAGCTGCGCGGCGCTGGGCGCGTCGGCTCGAGCGAGAGAGCTCGCGCTCGTTCATTAGCGACGGACTTCACTGTGAACTATCACCCCACTATCATCTACAGATGCTGCGCGTCCTGGAGGAATACCGCTGGTTGGCAGCAGCTATGGGAAGCAGGGTCAGCGAGGAGTTTGCCACTTTGCTGGATGTCGGCTGGTGGGCGGTGCGCCACTTCACCGTGGACGGCACATGGGTCCCCCTGTTGGGCGACAACTGCTACTCCTTTTTCGACGCATCGTTGGCCGCGGATTTCCACACATTGGCTGCTCTGCAGGCCCGCAGGGAACGCGGCTACTCAGATCAACCGGAGACCGAGAGCTCCTTCTGGCTGAGCGCGCTAGGCCCGGTCCCAGGGCCGCCATCGGCAATCCGCATGCAGGCTCCGGTCCACCTGTTCAGAGAGGCCGGCTACCTGGCGGCACGTCGGGCCTGCGGGCCATCTGAGGATTTACTGATCTTCGATGCCGGCCCGCTAGGTCACGTACCCAACACCGGCCACGGACACGCCGATTGGCTCTCGTTCGTCCTCTCCCTGGATGGTGTGCCGCTGCTGATCGATCCTGGTACCTACCGCTACAGCAATAGCCCGGATGCCCTCTGGTTCAAGCGTGCCCGTGCCCACAATACGCTCTTCGTGGATGGTTGCGAGGCTGCCGATCTGTGGCGCTTCTTCCGCTGGTGTCGCCTGCCACAGCGACCTGTGCTTGACTTCAGATCGACCACCGAGGGGGTAGCTCTCACGGCTCGCTTCACTGGCTATCGCTCCCTATGCAGCCTGATCCACCGGCGTCAGTTGCGACTGGATTGGCGTCGAGGCCTCGAGGTGGAAGACGAGATCGATGGAGCCACAAGAGGTACCAGCCTGGGGATAAGCCTGCACTTCGCCCCAGGTTGGTGCATCCAGCCCGGTAGTGATGGAAGCCTTCGGCTGCTGGGCGGGCCCCGCCAGGTACGTGTCACGGTTGAGAGCCGCCGAGACGCTGGTGCGACCGAGGTGCTCTCCGAGCCGGTGTCGCCGGCCTATTCCCAGTTGGTGCAAGCTCCGGTGATACGCCACCGCTTGCACTCTCCGCGGCGGCACGAGCATATTTCCACCCGCATCACGTGGGCGGAGTGACCACGTGTGGGGAGTATTGCCTGATCGATGACACACGCCGCTGCGGTGTTCTCCAGATCCTATTGTCCGACTGGCAGCCTGGGAGAAGCTTACGGTTCCGCAGGCGGATTGCGACGTCGGGTGGCAAGGAGAGCCCGAAGGACCCCGGTGTAGGCCCCCATGGCGAAGGGGTCGAGCCGCAGGCTCTGCAGATAGCCGCGCAGGGCTCGCCGCGGATCCATACGCTCTAAGCGCCTGGCGCGAACCCGGAGCGTGTAAGCCCTGGCCCGCTGGACGTCAAGCGGCCGCAGTCGGCCCGCGTGCTCGCGCACAAACTCCTCGAAGATGCGATCGCAGCAAGCGAACCGCACCTCGAGGTTCCGCGACATCTGATCGGCGTGACCCACGCGGTAGTACATGAGCGGCTCGGCGACGAAGTCGAACTCCCACTCGACGGACACGCGCAACCAGAGGTCCCAGTCGATGGCCATAGCCAGCTCCTCGCGGAACCCGCCAACGCGTCGCAGCACCTCGCGACGAGCCACGGATGAGGAGAACGGAATCACGTTGTCAAATAGAAGATGGGAGGTGATCCTCCCGCACCTGGGCTGGTTGCGACCCTTGATGGGTGGCGACGGAGCATGGTGTCCGGCCTCATCGATCCTCTTGCGCCCGCTGGAGACCACCCCCACGGCGGGGTTGCGGAACAGCGGCACCTGCCGGGCAAGTTTCTCCGGGGCCCAGGCATCGTCGGCGTCCAAGAAGGCGATCAGATCTCCATTGGCCATCTGGATGCCTCGGTTCTTGGCGGCCGCCTGGCCGCTGTTTTGCTGCCGCACATACCTCACTCTGGGGTCCTCGCTCCAGGTGGCGGCAATTTCGGGCGTATCGTCGGTGGAACCGTCGTCGACAATGATCGCCTCGATCGGATGGTAGGTCTGCGACAGCGCCGATGCGACGGCGCTTCTCAGGAATCGGCCATAGTTGAAGCAGGTGATGACAATACTGACGAGGGGGCTAGCCAAATCCTCGCGTGCCTCGGTGGCGGAGGGGGAAGACTCGATTGTCATGCGTCAGGGCCTTTCGACTGCGACTCCTGTCCGGCGTGCGTCCGCCCGCCAAGCTTGTCGAGGATCTTCAGGCCCATGCCGGCGGCTCTGCCGGCGATGGAATTCCTGTTCAAGAGCCATAGGTTCTCATGCCGCCGGTAATGTGTCGCCCACTTGGCCTTCTCTTCAGTGGCTTCTCCCACCAGGTCTATCTCATGGAAGCCGGCGCGTGCCAGGTGCTCGCAGAGCATGTGCTGGACCAGCACACCTGCGCGTAGATGGGTCCAGCGCGGATCGAAACCGTACTTGAGCATGAAGGTCTTCGTGCTGTAGATACAGCCCAGTTCGTAGGCAATGTCCTTTCCGTCTAGCTTCAGAAACGCCACGAAGTTCCGGTACCCTCGCGGCGTACTGCAGACGAGGCCAGTGTAGAACGTGCGACTGGCGGCATCTGAGAAGAGCCCTGATCGCTGTGCATGTTGCCAGGTCGTGGCATCCAGGGTCGCCAGACGGGTCACCGTCGCCTCGTCGCCTGGGAGTTCGATGAACTCCAGTGCCAACGAGCCCTCTCGCGAAGCGCGATTCTGGGCCTGGTGGTAGCGGTGCCTGAAGTTGCGCGATCGGGTCGCGAGGTACTTGTCCCAACCATCCCGCACATCGAGAGCCGGCGACTCGTAGGCATGCTCCACATGAGGCTGTACCTTGCGGCCGACGGCGGCAAGCTGGTGGATTGCCTTCGCCGTGTCGGATGCATCGTGGATCGCCCACAGGGCCAGAAGGTCGACGGCCCCCCTTCCTCCAGCGGCGTATGCGTGTTGTAGCGCGGCCACAACGGGTGCGAGATCTCCCGCACGGCTGAGGACGAAGAAGCGCGGGGAGTGCCCGTTCACTGCAGCGGAGATGGCTCTTAGTCTCAAGCCCTTTCTATGAATGACCTCTCTCCGGGCGGGAAAGACGGCGCGCGGGGAATCTTGGTCTCTGACCACGACCAGCCGGACATCCTCGTCCGCGCAGAAGGCGGCATACCAGTTGTCCACCCAGTCCCAGGCCATGAAGGGGTGGTCGGCGCCGGCAAGATCCTGCAGGGTCTCCCAATCGGATCTCGCGGCCTGCGTGGCGCCCCTGGAGGCGAGGATCTCGCAGTGGAAGTCGGCGTTCATGCCCCAGCATCCCTTGTGGAGATTCCAACCCGCGCCGTGGCCATTCGGCAGCACCACCTGGGGGACCGTATTCCCCCGCTCCCCGCAATCCGCCGCCGCCCGATGCTGTGGCGGCGCAGTGGGAGGAGTCAATCCCTAAGTGGATCGCCGCGGCCATCAGGGAAGGCGGGCAGTGCATGACCACCGCACGCCGCGGCCGGGGTCTCATGCTCCCCCCAGTTACAGGTCCCGCCCCCTGGGCGCGCAGCTGGACCTCCCGGGGGAGGGGCGCTATGCTGCCCACGCAGGCCGGCTCCATCCGAGGGGGCAGCATTCTGCTCCTCGGAACCCCAGTTGGGGATTTCGGCTTCATCGGCCGCCTGTCGAGTCGGCAGGGCTCTCGGATGACTTCGTCGCGCAGGCGTCGGTGCTGGAAGCGCAAGACAAGTCAGCGCCACGAAACGTTTGGAAGGGCGACGCATGACCGATGCAGCAGCCAGCCTCAAGCAGGTAACCAAACAGCTCTCCGCCATTCGCTATTATCGGCCAAACCTTATCATCTTCTTTACATTCTTGCTCTTTGTCCTGGCTCGGTACATGCAGTGGGGTGCACGCCGGGAGTTCTTCGCGCAAATCAGAATCGAGTTCACACTCGGCATCTTCCTGACGGTAGCCTGCGTGATGCTCTTGTTCCGCCATCCCGTCGACTTCCGACCCGCACGCCGCATCCTCATTCTGGTAGGCCTCTTGTTCGCGCTCACCCTGGTTCAGATTCCCTTTGCTGCCGCAGGTGCGGTGGCGCGAACCATCTTCTATGACCGCGTTCTCAAGTTTGCCATGCTCACTCTCTTCGTCATGGTCTTGGTCCAGTCTCCCCTCTCCTTGCGTGCCTTCATCGCCGCGTTCCTCCTCAGTCTTCTGTACATCACGCAGGAATCTACACGTGGCGCTCTCTCCGGATCCATGATCTGGGAGAATCAGGGAATTCCCCGCTTGCACGGATCCGTGCCTGCATACGGGCACCCCAATAGCCTGGGTGGTGTGTCGATGGGAGCGATCCCGTACGTTGTCTACCTTCTGCCCGTCGTGCGAAGTTGGTTTCTGCGCATACCGTTACTAGTACTCGGCGTGACCGCCACGACCTGCGTGCTCTATACGGGCTCGCGGACTGCATACGTTTCCTTCTTCTCTTTCTCACTGGCGTGGTTTCTCCTGTCACGTCGCAAGCGACAATGGCTGCTGCGTGCCATGCTGATCGCTGTGATCGCCTTCCCGGTGATTCCGCAGCACTACAAGGAACGCTTTGCCAGCATCGGCGGACAGGAGGCAGAGGGGCGCTCCAAGGAGACGCGAATCCAGATCCTCAGCGATGCTTGGCAGGTCTTCTTGGAGAATCCCCTTGGGGTTGGCGTTGCGTCTTTCCCGGTTGTCCGGCAACAGCGATTCGGACGGATGCAGGATACCCACAACCTCTATCTGGAGGTCGCCACGAACCTCGGAGGCCAGGGTGTGGTCGTCTTCTTGGCATTGGTTGCATCCATGCTCGGCGCCTACAGGAAGTCAGGACGGCGGTTCGAGGATCAGCGTCGGCGCATCAGCGATCTCTTGCACCGTTTCGAGGTGCCTGACGTTGCCCGCCGTCATCTGAGCAACCACGATCGCGACCTGGCGTTCCTCGCGGCGGTTGCGAAAGCCACCTGGGGATTCCTCTTCATCCGCCTTGTGGTGGGGTTCTTTGGCATGGATCTCTACGAGATCTACTGGTGGTTCTGCGCCGGACTGGCGATCAGCTTGCTGACGCTCGCCGACACGACTTTGCGCAAGACAGAAGCCCTCGCATTGGCAACTGAAGACCAGTGCCAGGCGGAGTATGCGAAGCTGCCGGGTACTGGGAGAGTGCCTCAAGGGTGCTGAGGTCCGGTGAGGAGGAGGCGCCAGCAGGTTGCGGAAGAACTCCCCGAATTGAACTGAACGTAGCTCGTCTTGCGTGAATAGACGTCTGCGGTCTTTCGAGCGGTGTCGGATGCGTGCTCCCCCTCACGCTACACAATACAGTCCTCGGCATCGCGTGCTCCTCCCACCACGGAGCATATTGCCGCAACAAGCCGTCGCTCGTCCATCTCCCAGTTGTGGCGTTCTCTCACGCCTCTGACGCCAGCGGAGGCTAAGCTTTGTCGAATCTCCGGATTCGCCAGCCGAGACAGGCACTGCGCAAGATCATCGGGATCCTGATCACGGCAGATCACGCCGCACCCAACAGCTCTGACTATCCGTGCGATCGGACCCACTTCTGTGGCCAGGACGGGCATCCCAGCTGCCATGTAGTCAAAGAGTTTGTTGGGAATGGTGTGATTCCAATGCTCGCAGACCCGGTAAGGTAGCACTCCGACATTACCCCTATCCAAGAGACCCTCCACCTGCTTCGGCTCCAGCCAGCCGTGAATCGTCACGATCGGCCCCAAGTCCAATTGACCTACGCGTTCCTCAAGTTCCTCCCTCGCAGATCCCTTTCCTATGAGGTCCACTTTTATCGGAGAGCTGCCCCCCGACATATCAAGGAACTTGCGTACCCCTTCGAGCAGAACATCAAGCCCGCGCAACCGGGTCAAGAATCCCACGTACACGAGACGCAATTCTCGCCCCTCGTGGTACTTCACCCGATCATCGGCACGACTGATGTCAGGAGTGTTGCTAACCACCGTGATCTTCTTCCCCGGCACGCCCATCCGCAACAGGCGATCACGCGATTCCTCGATCACCACCAACGCGTGATCGCACAGACTCAAGACCAGTCTTTCGTACACGGCAGTAATCGCAGGATTCCGGACGATGGCACGTGTCAGATTGAACCCTGTAAAGCGCTGAATGGATCGGTACATCTCAGGGTAACACTCGGCCATGTCAAATACGACCCGAGCACCCAGTAGCCGGCCGATGACAATCCCCGCGAGCATGAGAGGAAGATCTCTGACTATGATTACCTGTGTCCGCTGCGCCCGCACGTTCCTCCAGAGCACCGCCAGCCACAGGGGATTGCACCATGCGGGCACATTCAGCAGCTTCCGGACGACCCTTGGCCATCGCCTCAACGGCGGCAGCCGCCGAATGAGAAACCCCGGCCCCTCTTCCCGCTCTGGCAGCCTGTCGAGGTTGCGACAGACTAGCACTACATCATGACCATGCCGTACGAGCGCCCGTACGATCTTCTCGACCCGCACGTCCCATGGGTAGTCTTCCTTGAACACGAAGCAGCAACGCAACTCAAACCTCCATCGCCACCCCCCATTGCCTCCGGCAGTACCCACGCGGCGCAAGCGTGGCTCAATGCGCCGCGACCTGCTGCGTCCTTCGCGTGTCGAGTGCTGCGCACATTTTGCAGAACGATTCTACCTGGTCGCAAGGTCAAGACGTGGAGTCCTCAAGAGTAGTCTCAAAACTCGAGAACTTCGGCGTCGCTTTGATCTGCGGCAACGCTTCCGTGAAGAAGACCTCAGAGACCATGCCCTCTCCCAAGACTCGCGTTGCTTCCCTGACTAGCCTGCTCTCTATCTCCTTCATCGCGCTCTTGTCCGCATCCTTGCCTGTCAAGACAACGTAGAAGCGGATGGCGCCGCGCGTGGTCTGCATTATCTTGAACCTCTCAATCGGTAGCCCCTGTGCTGCCATCTCTTCGAACAAATACGCAAAGGGGGATGTATGTATACGAGTGCCGTCTGGCGTCAATACATAGTTGCATGCCTTGCGGCCAGCCAGGGCGCTGATGATCGTTAGCCCCCTTCCACACCCGCACGGCGCGTGCGCAATCGATGCAAGGTCTCCAGGTGTATAGCGGATCAGCGGCATCCTTCTGTTATGTAGATCCGTCACAACAACATCTCCCATCCCCGGCGTGTCTGCACTGGGGTTTGCGATCTCAACATAGATGTTCTCGGCTGGTATGTGATTTCCACCACAGGGGCACGTGAATGAGATCATGTCAACTTCGCTGCATCCATATTCATTCACGACTGGGCACCCAAAGATAGCCGCCATGCGCCGGCGCTCATAGTCCATGCTCGTCTCGGCGGTGCAGATGACCAGCTTCAATGGGCCAGGGGAGCGATGCGTCGAGCTGCAATAGTCTGCGAATGCGAGTATCAGCGAGGGATACCCATAGAAGTAGTCGGGCCGGAATCTGCGGATTCTGTCGAACGTGTCGGGGAGCCTTGCCGGGGAGACGTGCGCGGAGTCCAAGCGAATGCGATTGAGAAAGAAGTCCTTCTGTGTCTGCCTGCGGGCATCGAAGGAGGCCGCTCGTCCCCAGAAACGGACTTGGCGGTCGCCAAGCCGTAGCCCAAACCACCCTTGGGCCCTGAGGCGGGCTGCGAGGGAGCGAGCATTGGCATCTGCATCGACAACGACCTCGTTTGGCACACCTGTGGACCCTGTCGTGCGGCGACGAACTGGCGCGGGCCAGGGAATCCTTGGCCCAGGCAGCGTACGCCTGAGAGCCGGCAGTTCAGCAGGGGTCAAGATGGGAATCCGGGGGACGTCATCTAGAGAAGAGAAGGCCGCAGGGTGAAAGCCTGCGCGATCGTATTTCTGCCGGTAGTAGGAAAAGTTGTGATATGCGTGCTGAACAATGCTCGCAAAGAGTGAGCATTGCAGGACCCGCATTTGCTCCGGGAGCATCCATTGACTCTCAAGCAGCCGAAGGAGATGAGCATTCACCTTCTCATGGCGGAGAAGAAAGATCAATGGATGTACAACGACTCTAGAAAGCGTCGTGTTCATTGAGCGCAACCTGTGCCGGGTATCGGTCCCAGGGGCTGATGGTTTGCCAGATCACACACGGGCAGGCGAGTGCCATGATCTCTCTGCGTCAGCGTGGGGAGGCTGCTGCGTCTGCTGGCGCAGTATGTGGCAGTGGATGTGTTCATTCATGCAACCAGGTCTCTTCCACGCGCGGCAGTACCTTCCCAGCAGATCTTCTTGGGGGAACCGGTTGTGCACAGACATCACCTTGGAGCGGCAGCTCCTGCCTGGCCGGCAAAGAACCCTCTCCTTGATCTGTGCCCGGCGGCCCCCGCGGAGGCGTATAGCAACGCCCTCCCAGGCCTTACCTCCTGACCCTAGATCTCGCCGGGGGACTTCACCACCAAGTTGTCAGGACCGTCCACAAGGCCTGACACAGCTCCGCGGCTCTGCGCCCCCAACCGGTCAGGCATCCCTGACCACCCTGGAAACTGTACGTCGCCAGGTGCTCCCAGCGCAAGGCGGTTCAGGGACGGGGGATCGAGGCCTCCCGCCGCGCGGGAAACGCAGGGTCGTCAGCGCCTGGTCGCGCTCTGCGATCCGATTTCGGTTCGCGCCCAGCGCCGCTGCCTACCGCCACCTGAGGTGACACTGACCAGTAGCCGCGCGTTCTCCGCGCCACTCACGAGCGAACCCGCCACAGGATGTCGATCGCCGCCAGACCAAGAACGCCGCGCTCCGTGAACGCCCCTCGCGAGAAGCTTCGGGAGAACCCATCGCTTGACTGGGCCGCCGCGAGGCGCTTCAGTTCCGTATGGAAGGCTATCTGCGGCGGAACAGGATGTGCCTCCATCCGCAATGTAAAGACAGGAGCCGATCACAAATGCACGGTCTTCTCGAGATCACAAATGCCAGGCGTCCCCTATGATTCGCATCAAGGCTGTAGGCGACTTGTTCCTGGGAGACACGACGACTCATCTTGGCCACGGCGTGCGCTCACGCATTACCTCCCTCGGCGTTGACCACTACTCGTCGGAGATAGCCGCCCAGCTACGCGACTCCGATCTCTCCTTTGCCAATCTGGAATGCGTCATGTCCGACCTTGGTCGGATTCGGTGGCGTGTTGGCACCGTCGAATTGCGTGGTGCTCCCGAGCACTTCGCCGTCATTCAGCGATCCGGCATAAAGATCCTCAACACCGCCAACAACCACATCCTCCAGCATGGTCTGGCTGCCTACGAGGAGACTCTGAGCCGAATCCGTCAGAGCAACATCCACTGCATCGGGATGGATGATAGTGGTCGCAGCAATGTTGTCCAAGTTACCATTAAAGGGGTTTCGACGCTCTGGGTCGGATTCTCAATGCGCCCCGAGCGCCGTCAGCGCGCAATCCGCTTCCCGTATTCCTGCAGATCTACCTACGACGAAGTGCTTGCCGAGATCAGTACCATCCGCAGTGCCTATCATGGTCACCTCGTTTGCTCGCTCCATTGGGGAGACGAGTTTCTTGACACACCACAGAAGCAGCAGCAGGTATTCGCGCGCGCTGCCATAGATGCCGGTGTCACCCTGATCGTGGGCCATCATCCGCATGTGCTGCAAGGTATCGAGGAGTACAAGCAGGGGTTGGTAGCGTACTCACTGGGCAACTATGTATTCGACTTGAATCACCTCTACGCCAGGGAGTCCGTAATTCTCTCTGTGGATCTGTCGGCGGCAGGAATAGAGTCCTACAGGATCATCCCGCTAGTAATCGACAAAGACTACTGCCCTCGCATCTGTTCTGGATCTCCTTCGACCCAGATCCTTGAACGAGTAGAGAAGTTCTCCGCGCAACTTAGAGCTGGACGAAGCTTGTCACCTGAGCAGGCAAGGGAAATGAATCGAATGGTCCTTCGGCGGCACAGGGTTGACGCGTATGTCTATTTCTTTCGCAGCATCACGAGATACCACATCCTACATTCCCTGGGGATTCTTCTTCGTTCCTTGGCGCGCAAGATTGGGCTGCTTCACAACCCCTAGCCCCACAGGCATGACGGCCCCAGCGGGAAGCTTCGTGGCACGGACTTGGTGGCGTAGGTGGTCGTAGGGGGAATCAAAGCGGTGAGATCATTGGACTGGCGTGATGCCGGACGCTTCCCCCATTCTCTGGACAGTTTTCCGTCCTTATTAAGGTGTTGACCGCGGGGTGTTGAGTTCCAGGTGCGACCATGCAGGGTCGCCGAAAGCACCCGGCCGAATCGTCCGAGGTCGAAGCGATAAGAAGCAGGAGGGCATCGTTCCATGAATCACAACACTCCGAGCACGGATCAGCAGTGCCTCCCAAGGTCGCCCGGGGCTTTCAGTCATCGCGTGACCGTGGAGACTCACGTGCAGTCTGCCCGACGGTGGTGCAGACTGCACGAGCACCTGGTTCATCCGCCGGCCGGAAGGGTCGCCCCACTGGGAGTCCTCTCCCCGGCCGGCAGCCGACAACCCCACAATCAGCATTGGAAAGCACCCTCGCGAGGGACAGAGAGGTTGACATGAACCACTCCATCCTTGCGCTGCCAGCCTGAACCTGCCGATGGTATCCTCTTTGCAGCGGTTCTGCCCCGTGCTCCAAGGGCCTCGGAGTCATGCCGAGCTGAGAGGCGGCCGCTCAGGCAGGGGGGCACGGGCAAGCGTGCTGTTGGCCATTCGGCAGGCTATCGCGATGCGATTCGTCGGAGGTACCCAATGATCCGAGAGATCATCGTTTTCGCGCTCCTGACCGAAGTCGTCTGCGTCGGTGCATCCGCCCAACCGATAGTGTACTACTGCGAGGGCCCCTGGACAGAGAATGGCATCGTCACGATCAGAGGAGAACAACTGGGCGAGAAGCCGTGCGCGCCCCCCGTCCTGTGGGACACCATAGTCAATCAACCTGCTTATGCAGGACTCACTCAGGGACAGACCATTCCGACTGGCAATGAGTGCCCTTGGGTTGCCAACGGCGGCTACTCGTACACAGGCAGCACGAAGTACTGGACGCTGGATCCCCGCATCGTTGGCAGGGCGCAGTATCACGCCCAGGACAAGGGTTACTTGAAGGGACGCGATCTGGGAACGACACATCCAAGACATCTATACGTCAGTTGGTGGGTACGGTTCAGTGGCGACATAAACCAAGGAAGTGGCGGATCCTCCTCGACCAAGCTGATCCGGGTGTGGGTTAGCGCTTCCGGCACGACGGGCAGAACGTCCTGGACCGGGAGGCAATTGACTTATAGCCGGGTGGCACCGGACACAACCTTGACCACAAGCGGGGCACCGTGGGCACACTGGCAGGGAGTCACAAATGAATGGAACAAGTGTGAGATGCTGCTGAACAGCGAAGGCGCTCTCACCTCTGAAGGATACCTTGTCTGCAAGACGAACAACACGGAGATCTTCCACCCCACGGATTTGGGCGGCCTGTCGTCGTTCAATCTCGTCGACCTCATCGGCTTCGACCCCAGTGTTCCGTCCAATCTTGATAGTGTCGCCGTCGACTTCACCGACATCTACGTCGACACCACATTCGCGCGAGTCATCCTCGGCGACGCTCCGACCTACAACGATGTTCGGCACACCGAAGCCCAGATCCCCGAGGCCTGGTCCGAGGACGGGATCACGATACGAGTCAACCAGGGTTCCTTCCTCAGCGGCCAGCAGGTTTATGTGTATGTCTTCGACCAGGCGGGCGCGGTCAGCAACGGCCTTCTGGTGACGCTGGGCGGAGAGCCCAGCGGCGGAGACACCACCCCCCCCGCCGCGGTCACCACCCTCGCCGTCTCCGCGACCACCCACGACTCCGCCACCCTCACCTGGACTGCCGTAGGCGACGATGGCCACACCGGCACGGCCGAGAAGTATCACATCCGCTACTCCGAGTCCCTCATCACCGCCGCCAACTGGGCCTCGGCGACAAGGGCCTACGACGAGCCCACGCCTAATCCTGCCGGCACCCACGAGACCTGCACCGTCGACAGCCTCGCCGCCAGCACGATCTACTACTTCGCCCTCAAGGTCGCTGACGAGGTCGACAACTGGAGCGGCATGTCCAATGTCGCCAGTGACACGACGCAGCCCATTCCCGATGCGACACCACCAGCCGCGGTCACCACCCTGGCCGTCTCCGCCACCACCCAAACCTCCGCAACCCTCATCTGGACCGCCGTGGGCGACGACGGCCACAACGGAACGGCCGATAGGTATGACATCCGCTACTCCGAGTCCCTCATCACCGCCGCCAACTGGGCCTCCGCCACCCAGGTCATCAACGAGCCCAACCCTCATCCTGCCGGCACCCACGAGACCTTCACCGTCGACAGCCTCGCCGCCAGCACGATCTACTACTTCGC
>Ga0068714_10001548_pt1 | contig 33148 bp, 26 predicted proteins | sample MTBNYHSulfiMetaG_FD_62988 | JGI IMG/M metagenome (GOLD analysis project Ga0068714, IMG submission 62988) | Enrichment culture microbial communities from rom New York Harbor, USA that are MTBE-degrading - MTBE-NYH (New York Harbor Sulfidogenic)... | ecosystem: Environmental > Aquatic > Marine >...
GCCCTTCTTGTGATTGCGAAGGAGTTGAAAAACGGCAACAACGTCCTCGTGCTCTCTCCAACAAAACCCCTGGTAAATCAACACGCTCAGTCTCTCAGCACACTGCTTACTCTTCCGGATTCTGTCACGGTCTTCACCGGGGAAATCGCTCCTGAGAAACGCATAGCTCTCTGGAACAGCAAACGGGTCATCGTCTCCACACCACAGGTCATAGAAAACGACCTGATCGCACGACGATATGACCTGTCAACAATCAGTCGCATTATCTTTGATGAGGCGCATCGTGCCACAGGGAATTACTCCTATGTGTTTATCGCGGACATGTTCAAGAAACAACAATCTGAACGACGCTGCCTTGGCATGACTGCATCACCAGGCGACAACCTCTCAGATATCCTAGAGGTCTGCAAGAACCTCGAAATCACAAACATCGAGATTCGAACAAAAATCGACCCGGATGTCCGACCATACGTCCATGACCTTGACATCAAATGGAAGGAAATTGTGCTTCCCACGGAGTTTAACTACACCCTTCAACTGCTCCGAAAAGCCCTTACTGAACGACTCAAGACCCTAAAGGATCTCGGAGTCCTTGACTCCGCCGCCATCGCTCTTATCAATCGTAAAAAGCTCTTAGAGGTTCAAGCACGGATACAGGCAAATCTCCGTTCCCAACCTCAGCCGTCACAGACCCTTTTTAAGGCTGCCTCAGCACAAAACGCGGCGATGAAACTTGCTCATGCTATTGAACTGCTGCAGACCCAGGGGGTCAACGCGTTACATAGCTACATCGCTCGCATGGCATCCGAGGCAAACTCAAAAGGAGGAAGCAAGGCGTCCAGGGACCTTATGAGAGACCCAAATGTGCTTGAAGCGATCGCCTATGTCAAATCACTAACAATCGAGCATCCAAAGATACAGGAGATCGTCGCCATTGTCAACGACCAAATAGCCCATAAGAAGGAATCAAAAATCATTGTCTTTACCCATTACAGAGACACCTCTCTGTATGTGTTAAAACAGCTGGAGAACATACCTCATGTGAACCCTGTTCGATTCATCGGGCAAGCAGGAAAGGAAAACGATAAAGGTCTGACGCAGAAAGAGCAAATTGATATCATCAGGCGATTTAAAAACGATGAATATAACGTGCTAATCGCAACCTCAGTTGCTGAAGAAGGTCTTGATATCCCATCAACGGATCTTGTGGTCTTCTATGAGCCGATTCCCTCCGAGATTCGCACCATCCAGCGGAAGGGAAGAACCGCGCGGCAGATGGCTGGAAAGGTCATTATCCTGATTGCTAAGGGGACACCAGATGAGGCGTACTACTGGTCGAGCCGGCAGAAAGAACGCAGGATGCATAAAGAACTTGAAATCCTTCGAACCGCGCTTCGCAAGAGAATTTCTGATCCTACTGCGGTGTACCGAAATGCATTGCAACAAGAAAATCAGAAGAAACTCGATGAATATGCCAAAAAAAATTCACTGAAGATTATTGTCGACCATCGGGAATCACGCTCCCCGGTCATGCGGTTTTTTACTCAGAAAGACGTCCTGGTCGAACCCCAGCAGCTTGACGTGGGTGACTACATCGTCTCCCCCCGCATCGGTGTGGAACGGAAAACCGTGGATGATTTCCTCAACTCCCTGATAGAGGGGAAGCTGTTTGTCCAGATGAAAAACCTCCGGGCGACCTACGCACGACCATTGTTGCTTATCGAAGGAGAAGGTTTGTTAACAAAGCGGAACATCAGCCATAACGCGATCTTTGGAAGTTTTGCGGCCATCATGGTCGACTTTGGTATCCCCATCATCACCACCCATACGCCTCAAGAGACAGCGGATTTCCTTGCGGTCATGGCCCAACGGGAGCAAAAAGAGGGGGATAGAACGGTTTCGGTGCGAGGGGAAAAGACCGCACGGACCATCTCCGAACAGCAGCAGTTCCTTGTCGAAGGTCTCCCGAACGTCTCAGCGGTGCTGGCGCAACGTCTGCTGCAGCATTTCGGCAGCATCCGATCCCTGGCAAACGCATCAGAGGAGGAACTCTGCCAGATCAACGGCATCGGGAAGAACATCGCAGCAGATATCCTAAAAATACTACACGCGGAGTATCTCAAAGAGTAGCCCAAATATTTTTAATTGAGTTTCCAAGGTAAGACAACGGGTATAAAAAAACAAAAGTCTTATCCGTTGGTAATCTTACGGATACCAACAAGCACCGTATCACAGGAAGTGAACGGAAATGGTATCGAAAGAAGAATTTATTGGATTGTATGGAAATAAGAAAACCATCAAAGCATACATACATGCATTGAATAATTTTGAAAAATTCTTAGGTGTGTCCCTTGACATCTATTTTGATGGTGTGAAAAAGGCAAGAAAAGACAATATGGACGCCTATGACGAAGCAATCGCCAAGATAAAAGGTGATGTGACACGATGGGTGCAGAACCTGAAAACTGTCGGCTATTATGACAAAAAAACAAAAAAGATGAAATCATACTCACCAAAGGCAATACAGCAGATGAGCGGAGCCCTTCGTGCGTTTTTGAATGAGAACAACGTCATCCTTCTAAAATCATTCTGGAAGCGCCTAAAGATAACCGGTCAAGCTCTGACGAAGGACATCAAGCCAAACAAAGAGATGCTTCGGAGGATCGTATCATACCTTGACCTGCTGAGCAAAACCATCTTTCTCATAAGAATTTCATGTGGAATACGTATGGTTGATATCTTGGATTTGGAAGAACATCAATTTGATTTCACCAAGACACCCACACGACTACATTATTTCAACCACAAGGTTGAAAGGTGGGACGACACCTTCATCACACGAGAAGCCACAGAAACCTTGAAGGAATGGATACGCAATAAGGATGCACGGATGAAAATCTACCGAAGTTCCTACAAGTTCGGTAAGAAGCCAGAGCAGACCTTCGAAGATTTCTATACGCAACAGACCAACAAGGATAAGTTGTTCCCGATTTCATATAAGCAAATCTCCGATAGATACAATCGGGCGTTGGAACAATCAGGACTTGGTGAAAGGGACAAACAAACGGGAATACATTTGTTCCACGAGCAAACCCTTCGGAAATACGTCAAAACCGAAGCAGCACGAGCAACTTCCGATGCCGTTGCCGATGCCATCATCGGTCATACGAAAGGCGTTAACTCGTTGGAAAGCGTGTATAACAGACATAGTGATAGCATTGACGAATTTGCCAAAGACTACCTAAAAGCAGAGCCGTATCTGTCGTTGACAATCGAAGTCCAGCCAACAACTGAGCTTGAGCAAGTCAATAAACGCTTAGAAAAGACCGAAGGGAAACTGGAAAGCAAAGACCAGAAAATCGGTGAAATCCAGAAAGCCAATGAAGATCACTTCCAGATCATTCAAATGCTTCTTAAGAAAATCGATGAGTTACAGACAGATATAGACCACAGGAACAAAGCCATTCTCGACCACCAACAATACGAGCTAGAGAAACGCATGGAGCAGGAACACAAGAAACTTGAAACACCTGAGAGCGTAGCAGAGAAACGTAGAAAATTCTTAGAAGGTTCAGAGATGGTTCTCAAACAACTCAAATCTGGCGGTGCTTCGAACAAGGACATCGAGCAATATCAGAAGACGATCCAACAGGGATTAAAATTGTTTTAAAGGCAGGTGGTGATATCTGATGGATCTAAAAGGGCGGAATCTCGACAGAAATCGTTCTGTACCTTAAGGATTGTACAGAACAACTGGATTACGAACCGATTGTCAAAAAATATTTAATCCAAGGCATCACGGTCAGAATGAAGATCGGAAAAGGGAAGGAATCATGGAATGAGCAATCTCATTTTTTCCCTTTTTTTTGTTGTTGTTCATGGTTTCTTTTCCATCTCATGGGTCTCTTACTTCGGAGTTTTTATGTAGAACAAGAACAGGAGCGCCTCCTGCTGTTTGCTGTCCGAGGATGCGCTATTCTCCACCGTCGCCGTCACAATGGTAGTCCCTAAACCAAAGATTGCATGAGAGTTGACCGTGACTTCATCTCCTGCAGGGATCATCATCACCCGCCCGGTTGTTTGCTTCCCCAAGAGGATAAGCCCGCCGTCAAGGGTGATGCTCCAGTCAACACCCTGTGAATCCGCAAGGCCTGTGTTCCCGATTACCACGGTTATTCTAAAGAGACTCCCGCTGATGTCCCGTATCTCAAGAACCGGGACATTAACAATATAGACACTTAGAGGGTCCGACCAGCTGCTTTCAAGATGATGGATGTCCTTGGTTTTCACCCGGATCTCATAGACCCCTGCAGCAGCCCAGCTATGTGAGGCTTCTGCTTGTTCACCGGAGTCAAACGGGCCCAGCCATTCACCCTGTGTGCCATCGCCCCAATCCCACTGATAATACACCGAATCATCATCAGGATCAACCGCACGCGTTGAAAACAAATATTCTACATCAATGATCCCCTTAGCTGGGCCACTGGGGGGCTCTGGCGCCCCTGGGGCTCGTGTCATGGGTTTCATCTGTTGTGCGGGATCACCGAACAGCAAGCAGCCTTGGATGACTCCACGCCAGCTCCCCGGTGCCCCTGAGTACGTCCAGTTGATAGTCGGCGCCATCATATCCTTTGACCAGGCATGTGCCTTCCCCAAGGTCCAGTTCACGGATTCTCCGGAGTTATTCGCCAAGTCAAACATGTAATCCCAGAATAGTTTCATCAGTAAGGAACTAGATGAGTTCGTATCAGCAAAGGACCCCCAGCCATAACACGTGTTGTAGATACACGCGAATGCAAGCTCTGTATCTGAATGGAACAACATGGAATGAAGTATGCCGTCATCCGCGGCGTCCATGTCGCCGCAATGACACCCATGGTCGTAGATGAAAAACGGTTTGGTATTATGATATTCAGACTCCCAGCTGTTCATATGAACATCCAGGGACATCTCTTCATTCGCATGGGCGACACCGCTGATCAACGTCACCTGATCATTGTTTATCGCATTCTTCAACCCTGTAACAGCAGCAGACGTTGAACCACCCATCCACCCGGGATTCGGCGGCTCCGCGGTCCATTTCACTGAGAGATTATACGTACAGAAAGGATGCAGACTGTTCCAGGTTTCAAACCCGTACTGGAACCCTAACCAACTCGGATACGGCCCATGAGACCCAGGGCTTGGGCCAAGCCAACTGCTTGTGCCCTTGATGGCAGCGTAGTCAATGAAATCATCACCCTCACACTGCCAGGTGGTGTCCCCGCCGTAAAATGCTGCGTTCTCCAGATAATCCGAGTCGAATACATCTGCATAAGCGAAACTCTTTTTTATCCAGTTTGAAACATCCTGCGGCTCATCACAGGTGATACGCCCGATGCACAACTCAGAATAAAGATCAAACCCAAGATCCCCTTCTTCCCCCCAGAGGCTGTTATGATTAGCGTTAAACGACTTGTCAAGATTACTCCAATACAGGTCAGAGTCGACATTACCTTCATAATTATATTTCATATGCCGGGCAGGGATCCACTCGTCATCACCACCGATGAAGACATACTGGGTCCCCCAGTCCTGATATGCATCCTTACAGAACTCACGGATATGCGCGGGGAGATCATTAAACAATGGATCCGGGCTATGGTAATCAGTGCATGCGGTGATGTCCTGTATCGTAACAACCGTGCATCGTAACCCATCATCCTGTTCATGCTTCTGCATCAGACTCCACCAGTTATACGGCACGGTTTCATTGGTCTGCCAATGATATAGACCATTCTGCATGGTGGTGATTATCACATAATCATAATGCTCACTTGGGTCACAAAGCCCACCAGGGTACTCATCTCTCGAGAGCGTATTCGTATACGTCCCTACCACTTCAGGATTGTACACTAACCGCTGCACCCAGACTCGATCATCAGGTTTGTCACGGAAGAACTCGTTCATTACCCCGGTGTTTTCAAGGTTGATGGTGACGGTAATCTCTGGATAATAGAACAGTCGCCCTTCACAGGGGATGTACTGCATCGGATTCAACGTGAGATCCAGGATCGCGTAGCCACGGCAATACCCGACCTGATACCCATCATACATTCCGGAGGGATACAAAACATTTGAAGAATACACTTCCGTATTGAGTTGGAATGCCTCTGGGTCGAACCTGAACGGCACTGGGTCCTGATAGGGGCACACAGCGGCAGAAACACCAGTGAGTTCAACAAGAGTGCCGATGATGGTGACGGTGGTGACTGTGGCTCCTGCTGGGATCAGGAGTTTCACGGATTTCACAGGGAGCATCGGGTCTCCTACTTGTTTCCCAATCGAGAGACATCCGGGCATCCGCAACAGTGTATAATCCGTCCTGTCTATACGCATTGTATGCAGACTTGGTTCAGTGAACGCAAACGTGTACGTGAGAGACCTTGTTGAGGTATGTGTTCCTTGTGTGTTAAGCGTAATTGGAAGAACTGCCGCTAGGATAAATAAGCAGACCGCTATGCTCATTGTTTTTTTTTTTCTTTCTTTCTGACTCATAATTTTTTCCATCCTTTTTTTTAAAGAATGAAGTAAGGAGGAGAGTAATTCCTCCTTACTAGTCCAAGGGGGGTTTGTCGTTGTTGTTTTTCTTTTCAACGGAGATTGAATAATCGTTGAAGCAGCGATCCAAGCGTCCAATTTTCTGTACTTAGGCTTTGAGCCTGGTTGTTAGGTGTTGGTTGGCTCTCAAGGCTGACGCTGACTGGTTTTTCTTCACTGATCGCGCTGTTACCTGCGTTGTCGTAGACAATCGCTTGGGCGGTGCCTTTCTGTGTGACCTCCCAGGTGTAGTCTGGTCCTGTGGTGTCTTCTCCGAGGTATTGGTTGTCCAGGTAGAATTCGACTTTGGCGATGCCGCTGGTGTTGTCGTTGACGGTTGCGGTGAGCAGCCATTTCGCCAGTCCGGTTTTTTCTACGGTGAGGTTGATTTCTGGTTTTGTCCGGTCAATCCCGACCTCGAAGGGTCCTTTCGGTGTCTCTTCGTTCCCGAGTTTATCTACAGAGAAGTATTGTACGGTATGGATGCCGTCTTCTTTCACGCGGAATGGTGTCGTGTATGTCGTCCAGTTCCCTGCATTGACCTTGTACATGGTGTAGTCGACGCCTGCGGCGTTATCGGTCGCGGTGAGGGTGACAGTGACGTCGCTGACATACCAGTTGTTATCTCCAGTTGCTCCAGTGAATGAATGGGTTGTTTCCGGTGGTGTCAGGTCATTTTCCAGGGTGAATGTTGCTTCACGGGTGGTTTCGATATTCCCGGCGTTGTCCACAGAATAATAATAAACGGTATAGTTGCCGTCCTCTGTGATGATGAAGGAGTCTGTGTAGGTGGTCCATTCACCGTCGTTGATCTTGTACATGGTGTAGTTGACGCCGGAGGTGTCCACAAGCACACCAAGATGTTTCAACGCGGTTTCAGCAAGAGTGAGGTACCCGGTTGATCCATCTGTCGCGGTCAGCGTGACTGTGACGTCGTCGATATAGATGCCGCCAGCCATAAGTCCGTCAAACCGATGTGTTGTTGTGGGTGCCTTCGTATCGATCTTTATCGATGTGGTTTTTGTATCTTCCCTGTTTCCTGCGTGGTCAAATGAATAGTACGCGATCGTATGGATTCCTTCTCCAGTGACCTGGAACATGCTGGTATAGAGCGTCCAGTAGCCTGTGTCAATCCGATACCAGATGGATTCAACCCCTGAGAAGGTATCAACGGAGGAGAGGGTGACACTGACAGAGCCGATGTACCAGCCGTTTCCACCCATTGGACCAGTGTGACTAATGGTTGTCACAGGTTTTATGGTGTCAACCCCAGTGGATGCATCAGCGATGCTGGGTGCCTCCTCGATGTTCCCATATTCATCGATGGCGATGCTGTAGAACTGATAATACCCATTTGCGCTGGCGGTGAACGTCCAGCTCCAAGGTGCCACCTCATCGACACTGTAGGCAGTCCAATTCGTCCAGTTGGTGCTATCACTGGAAAAGCGGTACCAGAGAGTGACGTTCTCGACACCGGTGTTATCATACGCAGTCGCAGTCACGGTAAATGACAGCGTCTTCATCCAAAGTGCAAGGGGGTTCACTGCGGAAAATGGCGTTTCCACATCACTGATAACAAACAGATAGGTGTCTGACGTGGTCTCTCTGCCGAAGGTATTGTTCGCCCAGATAACGTAGTGATAAATACCCATGGTGGTATAGTTCTGCGAGTACCAATACATGCTGCCGTTCGCAGTCATGGTGGTGTCCAAGGAGTACCCTTCTGGTCCATCCACATGGAGTAGGACGGTGTCGACTTGCACTGCGTAGTCGGTTACAGTACAGGTGATGTTCACAGGATCTGTTGTACTTTGGATCTCTGGAGATGCAGCAACATTCGTGATCACGGGTGGTGGCGCAACCTTGGGAGTCATCAACGGGTAGTTGTCTTTGACGTTCCCAACTTGGTAGGGTGTATCACCGATGCCATCACCATCGGCATCAATGCCGGTGTAGTCACTCCAGAAGTTCCCCCCGGAGGGATATCCGTTATCCCAGATGTTAGTGGTGACGCTACTGTATGCGTTTCTGTTATTTCCTGCAAGGGTGTTATGGTACATTTTGTTGGTTTTCGCGTAGGAGGTCGAATAGATGCCTTCGTTGTTGTTATAGACGCTGCAGTTCACGATAGTGTTGGTCTGACATGATGAACCAGTGAAGTAGACGCCATATGTGTTGCCATGTATGTCACTGTCCCTAACGGTGTTACCACTTGTACTTAAGTAGAAGTATACCCCGTAGGATCCGCCGTATATATCCACTCCCTTGATGTTGCTGTTCGTGAGGTAGTACCCATAGACGCCTCGAGGGTTGTTATAGATGTGACAATTCTCAACAACCATACCAGATGTGTGGTCCAGGTAGATACCATACCGGTTGTTGTTGTATACGTCACAACCGATGATGTTGTTCGTATTTGCACTACTGGAGAAGTAGAGGCCGTCATTGGTATTACCATAGAAGTCACTATACTCAATCGTGTTTCCTGTAGAGCCACTGACCTGGATCCCATAGCTATTCGTATGTGAGGCACAATCTGTAAGATAATTGTTGTTTGAGAAGCTCACAAGATAGAACCCGTTCTGATTGCTATAGGCAGTACATCGCTCGATGGTGTTTCCCGATGAATTGGTGAGATACATGCCGTTGCTGTTGCTAAATACAACAGAGTCAGTAAGCTGGTTGTTTGGGGAGTCGCGAAGGTAGATGCCATAACCCGTGTTACCGAAGACTGTACAGTCAGCGATTTCGTTAGAGGATGATTTCCAGAGGTAGATGCCGTCTTTGCCGGTATGTGAGGTGATGTTGCATATGGTTGAGTTGGTGGTCAGGATAATCAGCAGATCCTGGACATCCAGATTCCTCAACGTTATATTATCACAGTCGACCAGGATGAGATAGCCGAAGCTGTGTGTCTCATCGATGGTTTTATCGCTGTCATCTACGATGTAATAGATCGGCTCGCCGTTGATCGAATTGGATGGGTCGATATCCTGGTAGAAATCCGTGACCGCTGCTCCGTCAACGCCAAACCCACGGGTGTTGCCTAAAAAACTATTACCTCGCAGGATGTTATTTGGAGATGCACTGATGTAGATGCCATAGTTGTTCCCTGTTACTGTCCAGTTAGTCAACTCCGTGTTCGGTGAATTCACCAGGTACAACCCATGACCTAAGTTGTTGGAGATCACACCATCCGTAAGCGTATTTTCTGGTGAATCTTGCAGGTACACACCATGCCCAGTGTTATTGTAGATGCTGCTGCTACAATCGATGATGTTGTTGTGTGTTGACTCCCAGAGATGTATCCCGTGCTTACCATCATGTATGGTGATGTTGGATACGGTTGAATTGGCTGTCCTAATCAGCATGAGATCGGACATGTCTAAATTCTCAAGGGTGATGTTGTCACAAGCAACGAGTCGGAGATAACCGGCGTTACTTGTTTCGTCTACGGTCATGTTCGCGATTTCAACGAGATAGTAGATAGGTTTCCCATTGATGGTGTTCGATGTGTCGATGTCCTGGTAGAAATCAGTGACCGCTCCGCCGGTAACATCAAAACTATGGTTGTTGCTGTTGATCGTCGTATTTGTTAAAACATTATTTGGAGTGTTTTTTATGTAGACCCCATAGTTGTTATTATAGATCTGACAGTCTGTGAACACAGTACCATAGGAGTTGTCTTCAATGATCACCCCGTACCCAACAGGGTTGCCGTAGCTATCAAACAAATCATCGTTGTTGTAGGATTTACAGTTCGTGAACGTGTTTGCATAGGAGCTGCTATGTATATCAATGCCATTGACAGTGTTGTTATAGGCTTCACAGTTCACAAGAATGTTGTCTGTTGAGTAGTAAAAGTAGAATCCATATTTGTTGTTGTATGATTTAACGTTGGTCAGATTGTTCCGCGGCATGTTATAGAAATAGAAGCCTTCACTGTTATAGACGGTACAATTGATAAAAGTACAGTCTGAGCTTCTGACTTCAAATCCACAGTATTGAATGTTATAGGCGGTACAGTCTGTGAGAGTAACATAAGTCGAGCTACTCCGCAGATCAAACCCGCGTTGGAAGTGATGGACTGTACAGTTTGTGATCGTACTATGATCTGAATAATAGAGAGCCATGGCTGTTGCATAGGTCGGGCCACCGTTGTATGCCTGAGCGTTGATGATTGTCGCATACGGAGATTGATAGATGTTAAACCCATAGTTTTTCCCAATGTCATGTGCGATACAATTCATCATATACACTGAGGGTGAGCCACGTATGTAGAAGGCATCACCATCGGTTCCTGTCATGTTTGTAACGGTACAATTTTGCATGGTGACATCTTCAGTGTAGTAGATGTAGAACCCAGCTTCGGCGCTATTTAATGCGGCACAGTCCTCGATGGTGATATGGGATCCACCGTAGAGATAGTAACTATACACGCCACCAAAGACTGTAATGTTGTAAAGTGTTGAATTCGTCGTCTCCGCTAGTATCACACCCTCTGGTTGTGAGTTTATTACGGTGATATTGTTTGAAAGGATTACCCCAAGGAACCCGATGTTGTAGCTTTCATCTAAGGTGAGATTCTCCATCCCTACAAGGTACCAGATTGGTTTTCCATTCACCGTGTTGGTGGGGTCTATGTAATGGGTCACATATCCTTCGACAACGAAATTTTGAGCATTGTTATACATTGTGTTGGCTGAGAGAATACAGTCGATCGCGTAGAGGTAGATACCGATTTGGTTGTTATATGACGTACAATTCGTAATGTTAACGTGTTCCGGATGGTTGTACCCCGATCCTACCTCGATTCCTTCCTGATTATTATTATATGTTATACAATTAGTGATGTTGACATAGTCACTGTTGGAAAGCGAGATGCCAGAATACGTGTTATTGTAGGAAGTACACCCGATGATATCCCCGTCGTTCATGGAATCTAGGTTAATACCAGTCCCCACGTTGTTGTACGTGGTCACATTCTGAATGAGAAACGGAGCGACTTCCGAGTAATAGTACCTGAAGAATATTCCATTTCCCGTATTATCATGAACACTGCAGTTGATAATTCTTGTCGGGTTCGCAGGGGACATAACATAGATACCATACTGGGTTTTAAATACTTCACAGTTGATAATATCAACTGCGCCGAGAGAATAGTACACGTAGATCCCATAGCCTTTTCCCACGGTTTTATTTACCACGATGTTTTGCAGGATGATATTTGATACTTTGGCTGATGAAGTCCCGACAGCGATACCGTACCCTGTGCTTGTGTAGGCGCTTTTCACGGTGAACGTACTCATGTTCACATAGTCGACAATAATCTGGATGCTGTTTCCGGATTGTGTCCCTGTGTCGATGATCGTGTTTTCTTGACTCTGCCCGATGATGCTTACTTTTTTATTGACATTCAGTTTCTGTGTGTATAGTCCATTGAGCACATAGATTGTGTCGCCGTTCACGGCGTTATTGATAGCATCCTGGATGTATTGATACGGGTGTTCCCAAGATCCGTCCCAGGGTCCTGCGGTATTGTCATCATCGACGTAGATAATGCTCCGTTCCAACGATACGGTATCGATTGTATTCTGTTTGGTTTCATCAGTACTAACGGTCGTATCTGATTCTATGTCATCCTTGGTTTCTTTAGCTTCTAGTTGGTTAGATGGTTCGTCTGTACCAATAGTGATTGCTGTATTATCATGAAGATCACCATTGCTAGTAGGCTCTATTTGCAAGGTTCTTTGTTCGGCATCCGGTTGAATGGATGTACTCTGAACTGTTCCGATGTTAGCAACTGCGGTTGATCCAGGTAACACAAACGCCAGGGCAACAGCGACTGCTATGACAGCCTTCCATATACTATTTCTTTTTCGATTCATTTTTTTCATACCACCTTTTAATTCTTTTTTGTTTTTTTTGTGTGAATCTGCGCATTGAAAAACAACCAGTAAATCCATTCTGGATCAACCAGCAAGAAAAACATCAGAGAGGAAAGCGAGGTAATATTTTGTAAGCCCCAAACGGGAGACATACAATCGCTTCCCCCTGCGCATCTTACTGTTCCAAAGCGCAGATTTACCTGACATATATATCTGAACTGCTATATATATTTTTCCCATTTGGGACATTTATATTTAAATAAAAAAACAAATTGGGATAATAAATGGAATAAAAATAGTAAATATGTGTATATTTTTAAAAAAACGCCAGATAAAACCTTCAGAAAACCCTAAAACAGCACCTATTTATAGAAACAAATATATTCTAGAACTGACAATATAGGATAGAAGGAGAAGGAGCATGCTCAAAATCACTGAGCGAGAGAAACGGAAATGGCAGATATTGAACTGCTTGTTGGATGATGCAACCCAAAGCATGCGGAACATCGCACGGAAAACCGGGATGCATCGGCGGACGGCCTGGCAGATTCAGAAAGACCTTGAAAAAAACCACATGATCTGGGGGTACACTGCAGTAATCGATGAACAGAAACTCGACCATGTCCTCTATATTATGCAATTCCAGACGAGACCGTTCACCAGAAAACTCGCGGATCTCATGACTACTCGATTGATGACTGATGTGCCGAAGAAACAAGGGATACGTATATTAGATATATATTATATGCAAGGAGGGGACTATGATGTGCTCATTAAGTTTTCCGCGCCGAATCATGAGACCGCCCGAAACTACTTTGAGCTGTTCCGCACAGCATATAAAGATCATTTTCTTGAGGTGCCAAAAATATCTATCGTGAATGTGACGTTTGTCCAATCTGGAAAAATAAATCCTGAGTTGAAAAAAATAGCGCTGGCTCTTGTCCCCAATGAAAGGAAATAACACCCCTGTTTTTTTTAGAAAAAAAAGGGGGATTTATTGAATTGTGGTTTCTATAGTTTGTATGGATTTTTTAGCGGGATGCCAGTCGAAGTTCACCCAAGGAATGGATACTTCTTTTAATGTTCCTTTGATGAGTTTTGGCCCGACACCTATCCAATCGGTCCAATAATTCCCATTCCAATGATTTAATAAAGAGAAATGCTGAAAATAAGCATTCACCGTATTATTGATGAAATTATTGTACAATACCCTATTACTCCATGATCGTAAGAAAGAGACACCAGTTCCATTATTTGATATGATAGTATTATCAACGACACAGATGCTATTGATACAGTTATAAACAAGTATTCCTCCCTCGTCATTGTTCGCTATGGTATTATTATGAAGAAGAATATTACGAATGGAACGAAGAAGCCTTCTTTTCAATACCCCATCAACTATGTATATGCCTCCGCCTCGTTTGTTACCGCATACTTTACAATGCTTTACAGTGATGTTCTTCCCTGTTTGACCAAGATATATGCCGAACCAACTGTTCTCTTGGATACTTGAATGTTCTATGGTCATGTTCTGGACACCGATTACCTCTAAACCACATCCAATATTTCTATAAATCAAGCAATTCGTCAAAGTCAGATTTGTGCATAATTCATTATATGCATCAACGATGACGCCTCCCGCATAATATGCATTTTCATCGATCTTCTCCCCATTAAGATAAAATGTAGAGTTACAAACGAGAATATTCCCTGAACGAAAACGTATAGCTAAACTTGTACTGGAAAACTGGATCTACTCCTATTAAATGTCCAAGATGTAATAGCACCAATATAAAACATATTAAATAAATCACAAATAAGTTGAATCCGTGTCACTGCTTCCCCCCCGGAGGATATATTTATAAACCGATGACTATTATTTTTATCGGGGTCTGTCAAATTATATAGACTTGTTTAAACAGAGGCTGTATACGTTTGTCTTTTCCAGACAACTCAGACCCTTTTACTATTTTAATCATTTCAGATGATTTTTGTAAATTGTGTTTTCTCCCTGAATTTAATTTTCAATTGATACAAATCATCTGGTGTTATTTCAATTGAAGCTTTCCCTTTTTTGATTTCCTCAAGCATTGTATCTATAGAATCAAAAATGTCACAGTGAGATGGTTCGTTCTTTCTTATAATATAATCTCCTTCAGACTGTTTAAGAGGAAATACAACAATTGCTTTAACCCATTCATTTGATAGTTTAGGAAAAAATTGTTTTATAAAATAATGAAGTCGTGTTGCATTAATCTTAGCTTGGATACTAGGACTTGGTTCTATCTCAAAAAAAGCGGTTCTCTCTCCAATCCTTTTAGATTGAATCCAGTCGTCACCATTACATTCAATTCTACCACGGTGAGTCTTTGTCTCTATAACAAAAACACCATATTTGCCGATGACAACGTGATCTATATCCCCAATGATATCTTTGAAACCAACGCCAGATAGAATCAGATTGTCTTTACCAAGGTTTAGTTTTAAAGCTTCGTTTACTTTCTTTTCTCCAGCATCTCCTTGTATAAGTCCCTTGTATTTTCTATATCGTGGCAGATACTTTTTCAATAAGACTTTTTCGGCTATGTAATAAAAGAAAGTCCCGATGACAATCCCGCTAAGTATCATGATTGCATCTCGAGTACCGAACATCACAGAAATGTACAGGCCGATAAAAATGGCAAATAAAAAGAGAATCACTAAGATGGCAGATGCACGTTTTAAGTTCCAATCAGCTCGTTCTGTTGTCCATCTTTTCTCCTTCATTCCATTTCTATAATCATTTCTTGTTTAAAACATTGATGAAATGAAAAAATATCCATGTCACTGCTTTTCCCTATTGTCCTTTCTGAGGATATGTTTTTTTAAGAAAATAGTATAAGATACCGCAATGTTACGGCATTCATACTATGTAAGTGTGAGATGAGATGAATCCGCAAAATGAAATTATCATAAGTGAAGTAAAGAGTGATTCCTCAATAGAAAAAGAACTTAAAAAATATTTAAAATTATTAAATGGGGAAACAATCGAATTCAAGAATAAAATATTCAATTTTTCTGAAAAACTAAGGAAACAAAACCAAGGAGTTGTTCTGATGTCTAATCAACGATTGATATTTCTTCTCCATCACGCCTTGGGTTCAGATCAATTAATATATATCCCGTTTGCTAGGATAACCAAGGCGAGTTATTCATCTGCGGAAGGCTTACGGTCAGATCGGAAAGCAATAGAAATTACATATGATCATCAATCAATAAATTTTGGAATTGCTGCATTTCTAGGTCGAACTAGCAATAAAGAAACATCTACTCTATTTGAAGAGTTAAAAAAGAAATTGCCGGATCATATCATTATTAGGTGATCTTTTTTCTCTTTTTTTCTTTCATTTATTGTAGTTAAACCGTGTCACTGCTCCCCCCACCCACGGGAGGATATGTTTTTAAAGGGAAACGATGTTATAATAACCATACAAGGGGGAAAGCAATCTGAAGAAACACCTCATCTCACTGATGGTTCTATTCTTGTTGGTATCAACTGTGACTCCGATGATCCTTGCTCAGACAGATGATGCACCGCAGAGAGATTCCTATGACGTGTATTTTCCTCACTTGTATCTTGCTCGGTATAACCCTGATGAATACACTGTGGATGATACTGATATACGGATAACCAGTCCTTCAATCACAGACGGAGAGAACGATTACAGTATGCTGACATTGGGCGATGGCCTGATGGATTCCGCATGGCCGATGTACTGCCATGATGCGCGTCACACCAGCAGGAGCCCATATACGACAGTGAACACCACCGGTGTTGAAAAATGGAGACTAGAAACTCTTGGAGGGGCAGAAGGTGGTCCTACCATCGATAGTGATGGAACTATCTATATAGGTTCATATGATTTGAATGCAGTCTATCCAAATGGGACATTAAAATGGAAGATAAAAGCACATAATATCAAGTGTGCTCCTGCGATTGCGGAGGATGGCAAGATTTATTTCGGCAATGTTTATGGGAACGGATGCCTCTATGCACTCTATCCAAATGGGACCATCAAATGGACCTATCCAACTGGAGGAAATCTATTCTCCTCGCCCGCTATTGGAGATGATGGAACCATCTATGTTGGCGGGTACGAAAGCATTCACGCGATCTATCCAAATGGTACCGGAAAATGGAAGTTTGATACCAACCATGTCGTCTACTCATCCCCCGCGATTGGCGCGGATGGTACTATCTATTGCGGCAGCCATAACACCTATCTCTATGCACTCTACCCGGAGAATGGTACCATGAAATGGCGGTATAAAACCGGGGATTGGATACGAACATCCCCCTGCGTCGCAGATGACGGAACCATTTATGTTGTCTAACTTGATACATACCTCCACGCGGTGTATCCCAATGGGACCCTGAGATGGAAGACTTTTTGCGGCGCGGGCACATCACCGACCATTGGATGGGATGGTACCGTCTATTGTGGAGGATATGACCTTTACGCTCTCAACCCTCAGGATGGGTCCGTGAAATGGGTTTACGACGCCCCGGGGACCCTTGAGGGGGCAACACCCTGCCATTCCCTTGACGGCACCATCTACCTGGGAACATGGCAAGGTGGATACATTGCTGCAGTCAATCCAGATGGGATTGAGCAATGGCATAGACAAAATTGGTTATACACATTCCCCACCAGCGATTGGTGTTGATGGAACCGTCTATATTGGCTCCGGTGAATACGAACGTTTACATACTTTTGGGAAAGGACCACTATGGGTCGAAGCTAACGGCCCTTATAGTGGATATGCTCATATACCAATCCAGTTCACCGGCACCATCTACGGTGGTGTCCTCCCCTACAGTTACCTCTGGGATTTCGGCGACGGAACCACATCCGTTGAGCAAAATCCGAAACACGCCTATACTCACCGAGGGAACTACACCGCGACATTCACAGTGATAGACGGTGAAGGCAACAGCAGCAGCGACACCGCATCAGTGTTTGTTGATTATGCATTGCCAACAGTCTCGATTCTGAAACCAATCAATGCACTTTATATCGCAAATATGAAACTCCTTCCGTTAAAATTTCCAGTTATCATTGGAAGAATAACCGTTGCAGTTGATGCATCGCAGGAGGATGGATTTAGTATTACTCAGGTGAAAATTTATATTGATGAGAATTTGAAAGCAACATTAACGTCGGAACCCTATACTTGGACTTGGAAAGGAATCGCTTTCGATGGCTATCTGGACCATAAAATCAACGTATGTGCATATGACAGCAAAGGCCGTACCAACTGGGCGACCCTCTATGTCTGGAAGTTCTTCTAAGGATATTCTTTTTATAGGGGAACAAATGGTAGAAGAGAAGTTGCACCCTGCGAATAAAACCTATGACAAATTCTAAGATGAGTTGAAAAAAGACTGTTAGAAATTATCGTTGATGTGAAATGAGTTTGTGTGCAAAGCCGAAGATTCCACAACACATAAAGCCCAACCACAATAAGACCTTTCCGATAGGAACCATACAGACTGTTCAATACATTTTCAATGAACTCCACCTCCAACCACTCCTAGACCGCCTCAAACACTGCGGTCATAAACTCACCGGGCTGGTCTCCTACAAAATGACCGAAGACATCTCCGTGAGCAGATGTCAGGCAGTCGGTGATGGGAATATCACAAGTAATACAGAACAAATCAACATCAAGCTAGTCGAAAAAGATGCGACACCTGGTTTTGAGATTATCATTACGTTGTGTGCCATTGGCGTAGCAATATTACTGTGGAGAAAGAAACGAAGAACATAGGTTTATAGACCATCGGAGAGCTTTTATACTCCTATGTCATATCTGTAGGACAGCGATACGGCACTTGTTTACTTACCTTGCCTACTCAACAAAATATTTTTATCTGGCTTTGTGTTTACCCTCAAGTCTAGGGGTGACTATTTATGCCCGATGATGGTAAAAAGATCGATCAGATTTGCGATGGTTTAAATATGATTAGTGAGGATAATTCCATTCCAAGAAACATTAGACGAGGGGCAGAAGAAGTCAGACAAATCTTGTTAAAACCAACGGACCCAATTGATCTTCGTGTTGCTTCAGCAACCTCGATTCTTGATGAACTTGCAAACGACCCAAATATTCCACTCCATGGACGGACCCTTATCTGGAATATCATGAGTCGTTTGGAGGAACTCGCATAATACGTTTTTTTTATACTCCAAACACCCTTCGTCCATCGAAAACAAATAGGAGGAAGATGAAATGATACGAATCGGGCAGGCCGGCATTCCCTTATCGTGTAAAGGTCGGACGAACAAGGATGGGATTGTCTATACCCATAAAAGCCTTGATTTAAACGCAATTGAAATACAGTTCGTTCGCGGGTTATATGTGTTGTCAGATGAAGAGGCGCAGTTCATCAAAGACTATGCTCAACAAAACGATATTGAAATTCATGTGCATGCCCCGTACTATCTAAATTTAGCTGGCGATCGCGAAGAAATCACCATGAGTTATGAAAAAATCATGAAATCTGCGCAGATGGCAAACAACATCGGATCGAAAACCCTCATCATACACCCAGGATACTATGGGGAGTATACCCCGAAAAAAGCCTTAAAGGTCATTGTGAAAAACTCAAAAAAAATCATCAGTTTGTTTAAAAAAGAAAAACTGAAGGTAAAGCTTGCTATGGAGACGATGGGGAAACAAAAGGTCTTCGGGAGCCTTGAGGAGATCATCGAGGTGTGCACACACGTCAAAGAGATCGTCCCGATTCTTGACCTAGGTCATATCCATGCCCGGGGAAACGGCTGTATCAAGGAACGGGAGGATTTCGAAAAGATCTTTGACAAACTCAAACCATTACGCTTACGACACTATATCATCCATATCACCGGCGTTCTGTATGAGAATGGCAATGAGCTATATCACGTCCCCATCAAGAAAGGGAATATGCCATTAGCCCCCCTCATCGATGTGATCCTTGACCGGAATCTGAATGTCACGCTTATCTCAGAGTCCCCCTTGCTGGAACATGATGCAGTGTACATTCGACTTCAGGTGGAAAAAGCGATTATGAAACGAACAGGCAAGGAGAGCGCGTATTACAAGGATCTCTCAGAGGTCATGAAGAAATGACGGACCCCGATACGTTTCATGAGTCTCTGCAGTACATTCAAAAGAAAATCAGAAGCATCCTTACAAGCGTCCCTAGGGAAGACATCGAAAAGATCATTGAGGCGTTTTTCACAGCAAACCGTATCTTTGTGTATGGGGCTGGGCGGTCCGGCTTAGCTTCCAAAGCCTTTGCCATTCGACTTGTGCATCTTGGGTTCCAGACGTTTGTTATCGGAGAAACCATCGGTGCACCGGTAAAAAAAGGGGATCTTGTCTGCATCGTTTCTGGTTCAGGGGAGACGATCCCCTCAGTGATGACCGCGGAGATAGCAAAACATATCGGTGCCACCCTTGTCGTAATCACCGGGAAAAAACACTCACGGATCACGAAATTTGCTGATATCGCAATCATCCTGAGCGCAGACTGCGTAGAAAAGGAACAAAAACAATTCGCTCCGCTTGGAACATTATTTGAGGCAAGTACCTGGATTTTGCTTGATGGCATTATCGCAGAGCTTATGGAAAAGAAAAAAGAGACAGAGGAATCCATGCGTTCTCGTCATGCGACACTTGAATTACCCTAACCAGTACTTCACGAAACAAGAAGAGTTTTTTTCCTTATGTTTGCCTCGCACCCATATGTTTTTAAAGCATGTTTTCACTACCGCTCTGCAAACCTTTGGTGATTATCGATGACGACGTCTCATAAACATGTCCGTCAACCCATCGTCAGTGTCCTTGGTCATGTGGACCATGGAAAAACATCACTGTTAGATTATATCAGAGGCTCCACGGTCGCTGCTCGAGAGGCTGGGGCGATTACGCAACATATCGGGGCTACGGAAGTCCCTATCGAAGCGATTTATTCAATATGTGGTCCGCTTCTGGGAGGAAAACGGTTTTCTGTCCCTGGTCTTTTATTTATCGACACCCCGGGTCATCATGCGTTTACAACATTACGGACCCGTGGGGGGTCGTTAGCGGATCTTGCGATCCTTGTTGTTGATATCAATGAGGGATTCCGTCCACAGACCCATGAGTCCATCACGATTCTTCGTCAATACAAAACCCCGTTTATCATCGCGGCAAATAAAATCGACGCAATCAACGGGTGGCAACGTCTTGATGATATTGCACAGAATCGGCTGATGCACCAACGTCCGATGGTTCAAACGCTCTTTAAAACGAAATTATATGAGCTGATCGGGATTATTTATGATAAGGGGTTTGAATCAGATTTATATCATAACATAAAGGATTTTCGCAAAAGCATCCCTATTATTCCGCTTTCTGCAAAAACCGGGGAAGGGATTCCTGAGCTTCTGATGGTCCTTGTCGGACTAGCCCAGCGGTTCTTGGAAGATCAGTTAGCAAGTGAAACGGGAGCAGGGAAAGGGACCGTGCTTGAGGTCAAGGAAGACATCGGGTTGGGAACGACGGTTGATGCGATCATCTACAGCGGGGTGCTGAAAAAAGAGGATACCATTGTGCTCGGGACGCGAGATGAGCCTCTTGTCACAAAGATAAAGGCGTTGCTGAAGCCAAAACCAATGGATGAGATCCGTGACCCACGGGAACGATTCGAAAGCGTACGAGAGGTTCATGCTGCCTGTGGTATTAAGATCTCTGCACCGAATCTTGATCTTGTCGTCCCCGGAGCCCCCCTGCGTGTCGCCTCTGATGACACAGCGGAGATCATCCAGGAGATAAAAAGCCAATCCCAGGTGAAGATAGACCTTGACAAGGATGGGTTGTATATCAAAGCAGATACCATCGGCTCCCTGGAGGCGTTGGTGAAAGAATCCCGGGAGAAAGGCGTTCATGTCAGAAAAGTAGAGATCGGGAATGTCTCAAAACGGGACATCATGGAAACCGATGCGGTCAACAATCCTCTCGATCGGGTGATTTTTGCGTTTAACGTAAAAATGTATCCGGAGGCAAAGGAGGAGTTGGCAAACACAGAGGTTGCCATCTTTAACGATGATGTCATTTATACAATCATAGAGAAGTATGACCTGTGGCTTGCGAAGAAAAAAGAAGAGCTGGAGAAGAAACGACGGGAGGATTACATCCATCCAGGGATGATTAAGTTCTTGCCTGAGTACGTGTTCCGGGTTAGCCATCCTGCGGTGATCGGCGTTCGGGTCCTTGGTGGCCGGATCAAGGTGGATATGAGACTGATGGACCAGGATGGGAAACACATCGGCAGTATCAAAGGGCTGCAGTGTGATAACAAAGCGATCACTGAGGCACTTCAGGGCGCAGAGGTCGCTATTTCCATCGAAGGAGTCACGGTCGGCAGGCAGATCAAGGGCGGGGACATCTTTTTTACGGACATTCCTGAGAGCGATGCGAAAAAACTCAGACTCATGGACGTTCTTAATGAAGATGAGAAAGACGTGTTAAATAAAATATTTGACATCAAACGAAAGACAAACAAATTCTGGGGGATGTAAATCTCGGTTTTTTACATCCATTTTCTAAAATAAATAATTCTGTGAATTAAATTTTGACTTGCGTCGATTTTTATAATTTAAAAGAAACTCGTAACAAAAAAGGTGAGACTAACGTTGTTACTAACGTTAACAACACTGTCGTTGCAAGAATTTGCTCACCAATTTCCCCGATTAGGACTCCCTGGGATATTGCTGTACCAACAATAATTAATGCCATTTCAAGTCGAGGAATCATTCCTAAACCGACCTGGAATGCACTCCTATTTGTCATACCAGCAAGTTTGCCACCGATGCTACAACCAACAATCTTAGCTACAATACTTACAAGTATAATCACTGCTGCAAAACCAATCATATTGATTGTTGTAAATACGGTTGGATCGACATTAGCACCTACCCAAACAAAGAACAAAGGGATAAACAACCCGTAGCTTAGCACTTTGATGTCATCAATCACTTTTCTTGATTTCATCGCATGACCAATAACGACACCAGCAACAAATGCTCCTGTAATTCCTGCAATTCCCGATTGATACGCAAAAAAAGAATAAAGTAAAAAGATCGCAAGAGAAATACTTAACAAAGCTTTCGGCAGTTGTATTTTTTCTGAAAGATTGAAGATTTTATCAATAATTCTCAAACCAATAAAGAGGAAAAGAACAAAGAAAATGAGTATTTTAAGGCCAAGAAACGTGACATCCATTGGTGTCGCGACACCAAGAACTGAGACAAATAAAATAATAGCTACTATGTCATCAATAACAGCCGCTCCTAAAATTGTCAGACCTACTTCATTATTCAACTTATGAAGATCAAGTAATACACGTACTGATACACCTACAGAGGTGGCAACAAGAATTAATCCCATGACAAGTCCAATATGCCAGGAGAAACCAAATAAGTATGACACTACCGCACCGAACAGTAAAGGTACCATCACCCCTCCAACTGCCACAAAGAGAGAGGTTTTCTTTACTTTCTTTAAATCTGAAATGTTGATCTCCAAGCCTGAAAGGAACATCAAAAAAAGGATACCGAGCTCAGCAAGGAACGTAAACGCTTCAGAGGTGTAGGAGAGTTGAGGGAGCTGTATTGTTGCAGAAAACACGGTAACTGACTTACCTGCAATGACACCTAGTCCAAAGCCGCCTAGGAGGAGACCGGCGAATATTTCACCGATCACGGGAGGTTGTTTGAGCCTATCGAGGAGATAGCCAAACAATCGGGCGAATATTAGGGCAAGGGCTACTGAGAGAACGATTTCAAAAATCTCGATTTCATTTGCCGTAGCAGTCAACCTTCTTCGAGCGAATGGTATTGAGTCGCTTTATAATATTTCTGAATTAATCGATGTAACGTGATTTCTCCTATTAGTTTCTTATTTTTTACAACTGGGAGCCGGCGCAGTTGATACTTTTTCATCCGCTTTAATATGTCGATTATTTTTTCATCGGGTTTGCATGTAATTATCTTGGTCGACATGACATCTTCCGCTGTTTTTACGGTTCCATACTGAAGAGAACGGATATCAGGGACACCAAAAACGTAAGGGGAAAAATTTTTCGGTGAAAGGGTAGCAAGCATATCATGTTCAGTGATCACCCCGATAAGTTCTTTCTTTTTTTTGTTGTTGATAACCCAAATATGATGCCGACCGCTTAGGATGTTAAGCACATTTATGATATCCTCATTTTTTTCTATGATGGGGAGGTCCCAGAGATTGTTGTTCATCAGCTTTTCAACAGTAAGTTCATAGAAATCCGCGATAAGATGATTCTTCATGTCTAGACTGAATCGCATAAGAATATTTAATATCTATCAATTCAGAGAAGCGTTCCTTAGGGTAGTGGAAAATTTCATAACGATTATATAGAGCATTCTTATTGCCCGCAGTGGAGGAGTTCATTTATGGAACCTGTTACAATAATAATAGCGATCAGCGGATTTGTCGCCTTGCTTTTTGCTGGGTACCTTATTTTTAAGATACGCAGGGAAAGCTCCGGAACTGAAAAAATGCAGGAGATTAGTAATGCGATCAGAGAGGGAGCGATCGCGTTTTTAAACAGTGAAAATAAGGTGTTACTCGTCTTTGTCGGAAGTATCACCGCTATTCTTCTTGTAGTGTCATTCATCCCAGATAGTGGGATGCATTGGGGGACTGCCCTTGCGTTTATTGTCGGTGCTATCCTGTCGATTCTTTCCGGGAACATCGGGATGCGCATCGCGACGATGGCGAATGCCAAGACAGCGCAGGGAGCGAAAACCAGCATCAACAAAGGCCTATCCATTGCTTTTTCAAGTGGAGCGGTCATGGGAATCTGCGTGGTTGGTCTCGGGGTCCTTGGTGTTCTTGGTATGTTTCTTCTCTTTGCGGAGGTTCTTGAGTATGAACTGAACGTTACCACCAACATCCTCTTTGGGTTTGGGTTTGGTGCGTCATCAGTCGCCTTATTTGCCCGTGTCGGGGGCGGGATTTACACAAAATCAGCTGATGTCGGAGCAGACCTCGTCGGGAAAGTCGAAGAAAACATCCCTGAGGATGACCCGCGGAACCCAGCAGTGGTTGCGGATCTTGTTGGTGATAACGTCGGTGATGTCGCTGGTATGGGTGCGGACCTGTACGAGTCGTATGTGGAATCGATTATCGCTCCGATGGCGCTTGCAGCGATCGTGGGTGGGTTCGCACTGCAGACCTATGGTAGAAATGCGATTATTCTGCCGTTGTTCATCTCTGCGATTGGCATCTTCTCATCGATCTTGGGCATGTTTTTTGTACGGACTGGAAAGAAATCAAACGTCTATTCGGCGATGCGTAATGGTCTTTTCGCAAGCACGATTCTTGTCGCGATTTTCTCAGGTGTAGCAACATGGTATCTGCTTGATGGAAACATGGGACCATATTTTGCGATACTTGCTGGGTTACTCACCGGTATCATCATCGGACTGAACACGGAGTATTTTGCGTCTGAAAAACAAAAGCCGGTCAAGGGGATTGCTGAGGCTGCGACAACCGGTCCTGCAACCGTCATCATCAAAGGATTAGTCACCGGGATGATGAGTACAGTTATTCCAGTAATATCTGTTGTTACTGCCATGATTCTTTCGTATTATTTCGCGGAGTTTTATGGTGTTGCGATTGCGGCTATCGGGATGTTAAGTGTGCTGGGAATCTCCCTTGCTACTGATTGTTACGGGCCTGTCGCTGATAACGCTGCCGGGATCGCTGAGATGAGCGGCATGGGCCATGAGGTTCGGGAGCGAGCAGAGTCACTTGATGCGGTGGGTAATACAACGGCTGCGATGGGTAAAGGCTTTGCTATTGGGTCTGCGGCCATTACCGCACTGGCGTTGATTTCAACCTTTATTGTATCACTGACGATACATTACACGCCTGAGCAGATCCTGAGTTTCTTATCGCTTGGCAGCAGCACCAGTCCGTATCTTGTCGCGGGTGTTTTCCTTGGTGCGATGCTTCCGTTTGTCTTCATAGCACTGACCATGGGTGCGGTGGGCAAAGCAGCCTACAGCATGGTGGAAGAGGTGCGATATCAGTTTAAAGAGTTCAAATTATTGACCGATCCAACTAGTAAACCGGATTACAAGAGATGCGTGTCTATTAGCACGAAACGGGCGTTACGTGAGATGATTCTCCCCGGGCTGCTTGCGGTGATTTCACCAATCGCCATCGGCATCGTGTTTGGACTTATCGGACCCGAAGGTGCAGGTCTTGCTGGTCTTGGTGGTCTTCTCATTGGGTCTATTGCGACTGGGTTTCTGCTGGCCATCTTCCTTGCCAACGCCGGTGGCGCTTGGGACAACGCGAAGAAGTACATCGAGGCGGGGAATCTTGGTGGGAAAGGATCACCTGCTCATAAGGCGACTGTCATCGGTGACACGGTTGGTGACCCTTGCAAGGACACCTCTGGCCCGTCGCTTAATATTTTGATAAAGCTTATGTCGGTGGTCACCCTTGTGTTTCTGCCATTATTTGTTATATTTGGCTAACAGGCAAACCAGTGGCAACGGGGATACGTAAAACCAGTAAAAAGACGCATCATCCGTACTTCATCTTCTTTTTTTTAGAAGAACGCTTAGTTACAATTGTATTATACCCATATAGACGAGACTAATTGCGAGGATTGAGACAAGCGATCCAAGGGTGACGACAAGAAATATCATATGTTTTCGAAGACCAAGGGTCGTTGCAATAATTGTGGTGGATAATGCTCCTGTGCCTTGAAAGGGAATGAACATAAACAACGCAAGCATGAACAATAAGAGTTTCCCATAATTTCGTCGTTGGATCTGCTGTGTTGTTTGTTGTAATTTTTCATACCAGTTTTTCAGGGAGACAATCGTTTTGTAGAGATGTGGTTTTTTTCGACGGATCCCGATGAACGGGAAAGGGGGGATATGTGTTATCAACAATTCAAAGAACCACCAATTCGTCATTATTGCAAGGCATACAAGAATATCAAACATCCACAGGGTCGCGCACCAATGGAGAAGTGGTAAGCCCTGGCTCAATCCAACGAAAATAACGGTCTCCTTGCCCGCTGGAGGGATAAAATACGCCAAAGAGAGTGCCGCATACAACACCTGTTGATCCGGTTCCAGGAGATCATAGACAAAAAGAAAAATAAGAGCACCGACAGCAATGATGATGAAAAAAATCGAGGCTTGTATCCAACCAGAGACGCCCGTTTTGCTGATGACACCGAGAAGGCGACTGTTCCGTTTGTGTTTCAGAGATTCAGACACAGAATACCTCATCTTATGGTTGTCTTAATCGTTTTTGAATCATGACATCGTCATCAGAAAAACTACTTCATGTATCAGGGGTTCTTCTATTCAACTATCAGATCTTTTGAATATTTATCAGTATCCGCAAGAAGGAACTCATCGCTCATGCTGAGACAAGAAACAGGGCAGATGTCGTTGCATTGCGAGCAAAACGTGCAGCGTGCGAGAAAGATCTTTATTTTTTTCTCCGCTTCCTTAAACTCTATAGCTTCTGATGGACAGACCTTTATACATAACTTACAGCCGATGCATGTGTCTTTATCATACCGGATTTTCCCGCGGAAACGCTCTGGTGTGGCAACAGGCGGGTGTATCTGAACGGTTCCGTTTGTTACATCTTTCATGAACTGTGTTGTCGATGATGGGGTGTATTTGGCGGGAAATGTATTGGTAAATGGTTTTTTAAACAATTGAGCGACGACCTGAGGCAGCATTGAAAATCTCATAGGTGTAACCTCCGTGTCTTTTCAACGCACCGCTGATGAAGCGCTTCTTTGTCGAACGTCTTGGTTTGTTTGTGTTCAACCATAAGAACTCTGTTTGTACAGGACATACAGGGGTCTGTTGATGCCGCCACAATCGGAATGTCTGCTATCTGCTGTTCTTTGAGCATCGGTATCCATGGCAGGATATTGCTGTAGGTCGGAGCACGGACCTTCCAGGAATACACGTGCTCATTTGCATTCATCTTCACATAATGGAACACTTCGCCTCGCGGTGCCTCCATCCTACCGATGCCTTCCCCATTTGCAGTCTTTAACTTCGCAAGCAATTTCGCCACCTTTGGCTCTGAGACAATCGGCCCTGATGGCATCTGCTCAAGACATTGCTCGATTAAGGAAATCGATTGTTTAACCTCAAGCAAACGGACAATAATTCTATCATAGACATCCCCGTTGACCTCACCGGTGAGGACATCAGGGGTGACATAATCAAAATCAAGATCGCCATATGCAAAATACCCCTGATCAAGACGAACATCCTTTTTCACACCGGACGCACGGGCGGTTGGTCCCACCGCAGCCAATTGCAAGGCATCTTCCTTGGTAAGGATTCCGCAACCTTTACTGCGCATGATGAACGTCTTATCGTCTAAAAAGACATGGCGGAGTTTTTCGAAATGCCCCTTGAGATACTCCAATGTTTCACGGATTTTAGGATACATGTCTGGGGTGATATCCCGTCGTACACCCCCGATCATCGTGATTCCTTTGGTGACTCGATTTCCAGTAAGATATTCTGTGAGGTCCAATAGTTTTTCACGGATTTCCCATGTCAGGAACAGCACGGAATCAAACCCTATCTCATGAGCCGCAACACCCGCCCAGAGGATATGAGAACAGATCCGTTCCAGTTCCCCATGGATCACCCGAAGATACTGGGCGTGCTCTGGGACTTCGATGTGTGCAATTCGTTCGACAGCAAGGGAAAATGCCATCGGGTGGCAATACGAACAAATCCCGCAGATCCGCTCAGCAAGATACAACACCTGGATAGGGTTACGTTTAGTTCCTGCCCATTCAATCCCCCGATGCACATGACCAAGCGCTACAGAGACATCCACAATGCGTTCGCCATCAATCTCAAATTGGAAGGCAACTGGTTCCTTTAAGGCAGGGTGGATAGGACCAATGGGAAGCTGATACGTTGTTTTTGTTGTCTGACTCATTGTATCACCTCATGGAGGTTTTTTACCATTGTTTGCGGACCGGTTTCATCCCGTCGCCAGGGGTAGACGCCTTGTGGGAAATCGTCGCTTATAAAGACCCGTGCATCCTTTGGGATCCCGTTGACCTTCACCCCAAGCATCTCCTGTTTCTCCTGCTCCGAGATAAGGGCTCCTGGGAACAGGTCAGTGATGGTCTCAATGGTTGGGTCTGATTTAGGTAAAGAAACCACAAAGTTGATTGAAAGTTCCTTATGTCGAAACCCATAATAGATGGAGAAATGATAAATAAGTTCGATACTATCGTTGATGTCATATCCAGACATGACCGCAAAATGTGGGCTTTCGTCAAACTGGAAAAGATGGTGTATTGCCTCTTTAAACACGGACCTGTTCAGACGCATCCAGATATGGACCAGTTCTGTTTTTTTCACACCGGTTATATGTCGCTCGATACGGGGTTCACTGATGTTTTGTGAAAACGCATCGTGATACTTTTGGACAATTTCTTCTGCTGTGAGGTGCTGATCTCTAATCATTTCTTTGCCTCCAGGGTCTCAAGTTTCATCCATGCTTTTGCTACGCCGTTGATGATGTTTTCCGGTCGTGGCGGGCACCCAACCACATACACGTCAACTGGGATAACCTGATCGATAGGTCCAACAAGATTATATGATTCATAGAACACATCCCCTGTGTTCCCACAATTACCAATACAGATGACTGCTTTTGGGTCTGGCATCTGATCGTACACCCTTTTTACCTTATCAGCAAGTTGCCGAGTCACAGGCCCTGTTATCAACAATACATCCGCATGTCTTGGTGTACCAACAAGTTTGATTCCAAATCGTTCCACATCATACCGAGGGCAAAGAGCCGCGATAATCTCAATATCACATCCATTGCAGGAGCCGGAATTACAATGATACACCCATAACGCTTTCTTAAATGATTTAGAGAGAGTTTTTGCCATACATCACCCGTCGATGTTTTTCCAGCGGATGTAATCTTTTAGACTATTAGAAATTTCCGGTATAGGGATTCAACGTGCGATGATTCCTGTACCGTTGAAATGCCTCAGTAGAATCTCACGGTGCCTATGGGAGATAACCAAAGAAAGTACCGCTAGCCCCTCTTGAGAGAAAAAACCTTGCATTCCATGTTTTTTTGTTTGAAACACAGACCGTTTCTATAGAAGAAAAATCAAAAAAAGTCGCTATCCAAATACTAATAAAGTGTATGAGAATACCGGTATAGCGACATGACCGATTTAAAGGAAATAAAACAAGCTGAAACAATTGCGGCATCCTCTATCGAAAATGCGAAAAAAGAAACAGAAAAACTTCTGGAAAAAGCCTATAAGACGGCAGAGAAGGAAAAACAAAAGATACTTGAGCAAACCAGTAAAAAAGTAAAAAAAACATTTGAGCAGGCAGAACAGGACGCAGAGAACGAAATAAAAGAAATAAAGAAGGAAGGGAGCGATATGGTCGCGCAGGTGAAGAAAAACACGCAAAAAAAAATACCAGACGCGGTCACACTCATTATCAATGAAACCCTAAAGGAGGAATAACAATACTGTTTCCCTCTGAAATGAGAAAAACCTCGATAATACTTCATCAGAATTATGGAGAGGACGCCATTAAAAAACTCCATGAACTTGGGCTTATTCATATTATCAACATTGAAAAAGAGGAACATGCGCAAGACGATGGAGGGGAGAAAGTCGACCTTCCATCCGATGTTCCAGTATATCTTACCTTTGAAGCACGGCTGACAAAAATCATAGAGATTTTAGCCAGAGCAAAACACGCCCCTTCAGGAATCAAAGCTATCCTTCACCCGGAACAACCGCAGAAAACAACAATACAGAATCAATTCGCTGAAACGATCCTATCTGATGCCGAGCACATTCTTCGCGCAATCGAACCAGATGTTGTAGCACTGGATGAGCGGCTAAAACAGTTAAAAGACCAAAAAGCAAAAAATGAGGAGATAGAAAAACAATTGTCTCTCATACAAGACGTAGTCGTTGACCTTGATGATATTAAGGATTCCCCCTTGGTGGTTTGTATCACCGGTAAGACAAAACAGCTTGAACAACTGGAAGAACAAATTACGCCTGATGACGCGATCACGATCGTTTCAAAACAGTTCGGAAGTGGAAAGAAAAAAGAATGGGCAGTCATCCTTACAGCTCATATCACCGAAAAAGAAAAAGTAGACAGACTGAGTCGTGAGTACCTCACTGTTTTTGATCTCAAAGCAGTATCTGGTTCACCAGCTGATGCCTTGGAAGAGATACAACAAAAACAAAAAACAATAGAGGAAGAGACACAAACCATCACCTCAACTCTTTCTACAAAGGCGGCAGAGCATCTTCAAGCGTTATACGCACTTCGCGAGGAAATCCAAATAGAAAAAGCACAAAAAGAAATACGAAAAAATTTTACACAAACCCAAACAACCTACATCATCAACGGATGGGTGTTGGAAAAAAACCAAGATGTCATCCGTACGGTGTTAGAAACGACTTGTGACGGGCACTGCGCGCTTACCTTTGAAACACCATCAAGCAATCCTGACAACCCCCCGACGCATCTGGAGACCCCCCCATGGGCGTCGACATTTCGGATGTTCCTTGAGATGTTTGCAACGCCACGGTATAATGAAATCAACCCTACCATGTTTCTTGGCATCTTCTTCATCATCTTCTTTGGGTTCATGCTTGGCGACGCAGGATATGGGTTGGTCATTTTCCTTCTGTCGTTAGGAGCGTATCTTAAATTTGGGAAACACAGCCCGCTGATAAAAAACTGGGGGTTCTTAGGTATCTGGCTTGGCGTGTCCACCACTATCGCAGGATTGCTATTGAACAGTTTCTTTGGTGATTTCATCCCCCGTTTCATCTATCAAGACCCGACCAGACCGCTCTACAGCGTTACCGTCGTTGGGGTACATCTGCCCTTAGACGCCCTGGGAGACCCCCTTACCATCCTTACCATGGCGCTGGTCTTTGGTCTGATTCACCTTAACCTTGGTATCGTCCTTGGACTAATCCAATCGATAAGGCAAAAAAACATGATGCAGTTCTTCACCCAGTACTTCGCGTGGGTCCCTCTGCAGATCGGCGGTGGCACCCTCATCGGGGTCTTTATTTTACGCTGGGAGATCAGCTCCCTTATGATGTATACGGCGATACTGTTGACGCTGGTGGGGGTCGTCTTGCTTTTTAAACATGCAGGTCCTATCGGGTTTTTTGGCATCACGGGATACGTCGGTGACTGGTTGTCCTACGCTCGGTTACTTGCCCTTGGCTTAGCGACATCAGGCATGGCACTGGCCTTTAATGTCGTCGGAGAACTTATCCCATCGTTGGTCCCTGTTGTCGGGATAATCCTGTTACCTGTCGTGCTTGTGATTGCGCACACCGCCAACCTAGGAATCCAAGCATTAGGGGCAGCGGTTCATTCGTTACGACTTCAATACGTCGAATTCTTCAACCGCTTCTATGAAGGCGGGGGAGAACCATTCGACCCGTTTCACATGAAAAGAACATATACGAGGGTAGAAAAATTAAAATGATGGAGGTAGAAAAACTATGAAGAAAAGAATACTCATGACGCTGGTAATGGCCTTGTCACTTCTTCTGTTTCTCTCCGCAGGTATCGTGCAAGCCCAGGAGGAAACCCAAGCGACACAAGAGGACCAGAACAAAATGTTGTTAATACTTGGCTGTGCACTCGCGATCACCATCGCAGGAATCTCTTCTGCGATTGGTCTTTCTTTTGCTGGTTCAGCGGGTGTTGCGGTCACCGCGGAAAAACCAAATCTCTTTGGAAAATGCCTGGTGCTGTCGGTTCTGCCTATGACCCAAGCTGTCTACGGTCTGCTCACGACGATTCTGTTAATGCTTGGTGCCGGGCTTCTTGGTGGGACTGCTCGAGCTGATATGACAAGCCCGGTCCTTGGTTCTGCCGCAGTCTGGATCGGACTGATCATTGGACTTACTGGGATTTCTGCGATAAATCAAGGGATGGTCGCATCCTCCTCCATAAGCGCTGTTGGACGAAACCCTAACGTCGCAGCCCGTGGCATTATTTTCACGGTTATGACAGAGACAATCGCTATCTTTGGGTTGCTCGCAGGCATCCTGCTTATGACCGGACTTGGGCTCCTGTAAAAGGAACCACGCTACGAAGAAAAGGAAGGACATCATGTCTGCAGAAAAAATCATCGAACGGATCAACAATGACGCGAAAAAGCACATAAAGCACATCATGGACGAGGCAGAGAAACAATCAGAGCAAATCATACAGAACGCCAAAGCGGAGGCGAAAAGACAGGCGGAATCGATGCTGAAAAACGGACAACTTGAAGGCGAGAATGCAAAAAAAATCCTGGTCTCAAAAGCCGTACAAGACGTTAGACGAGACATGATGAACGCAAAGGAAGAGATAATCGACCTGTGTTTTTCCCAGGCACTTGAGAACCTTCGGGCCTTACCAGACGACCAGTATACAGCACTCATCACCACGCTGATACAAGCAGGGAAAAAACGTCTGGGCAACGACTGCACCGTCTCGGTTTCCCGCACCATCGACAAAGAAATAGCACAAAAG
>Ga0068714_10001553_pt1 | contig 33100 bp, 22 predicted proteins | sample MTBNYHSulfiMetaG_FD_62988 | JGI IMG/M metagenome (GOLD analysis project Ga0068714, IMG submission 62988) | Enrichment culture microbial communities from rom New York Harbor, USA that are MTBE-degrading - MTBE-NYH (New York Harbor Sulfidogenic)... | ecosystem: Environmental > Aquatic > Marine >...
CGGCGACTGACCTGACCGTAACGCAGCGATATCTCGGGGGAGAACACAGCGCCGCTACTCGGAAACGAAACGGAGTGCGGTGGAACGGCAGATAGCGGAACGGTTCACGCGCCGTGATGCCGAGAGGGGCGCCGCGGGCGACCTCATCGTGGGTGAACCAATCCACGCTGCGGTGGCTCTGAGGTGGCTCTAGAGAAGGGCGCCAGGTGTTGGAAGCGGCGTAAGTATTTGAATTTGCTGGCGCGCCGGGAGGGGCTCGAACCCCCAACCGCCTGATCCGAAGTCAGGAGCTCTATCCATTGAGCTACCGGCGCGGCCGCGATCCCGACGTCGCTTGCGCGACGGGGTGGGACCGGGGAGCAGTGTAGCCCCATCCCGGTCGACGGTCCAGGGTGGCGTCCCCTCGCGTCCCGCTCAGTGGTGATGGTCGCAGTCGGGGTCGTCGCACGCGTGGTCGTGGGCGAGGTCGGGAACGCCGGCGAGCAGCTCGAGCCAGAGCCGGGGGACGAGGGCCCAGCGGCGTTTGAGGTACTCGGGCCAGCCGAGCCCTTCGTGCTCCGGGACGGCGCGGTCCTCGTCGAGCCTGGTCCGGAGCCAGGGGACCGCCTCGCGGGGGATGTAGTAGATCCCGGCCGCGATCCGGAGGCCGGCCTCGGAGGCCGTCGGCCGGGTCATCACCACGTCCCACTGGTTCAGCCGCTGGGAGGCGGTGCGCTCCGCCACCCGTACCAGGTCGCCGGAGAAGAGGTCCTTGAGGGTGAGGCCCTCGCCGGGCTCGATCTCCTCGACCTCGTAGAGGGAGAGGGAGGCGGCGGCCCACGACTCGAGGTGGGTCCGCGCCGAGGGGTGCAAACCCTCGGACGCGGAATCCGCGAGGAAGAGCTCGATCGGCGTCCTGCCCCCCTCGAGTGGCTCGTCGGCGAGGAAGGAGTCGACCAGGTTGACCAGGAGGATGTCCTCCACCCGCTCGGCCACGTCCTGGACCTTCACCGGGCCGATGCGCTCGCGCAACGGGGCGAGGACCGCCTCGCGGCAGCGCAGGAAGCTGCCGGGGGCGCGCCGCTCGGCGAAGCGCATGACCAGGTTGGCGGACTCCTGGCGGGCGGACCGGGCGCGCGCCTGCTCCGCCTTCTGGGTGGCGTGGCAGCAGCGCTTGTACTTGCGGCCGGAGCCGCAGGGGCAGGGGGCGTTGAGGTTGGGGGCGGGCGAGGCGTCGGGCATGGTGCGGCCGGCTCCTTCAGTCGAAGCGGTAGTGCTTGCGCACCGGGTCGAGCACCTTCCAGGTGCAGCTCATGCCGGCCGGGAAGGTCACCAGGTCACCTTTGCCCACCGTCACCGGCTCGCCGCCGGAGGGGGTCACGGTGACCCTGCCCTCGACGAAGTAGCAGGTCTCGGACGAGTCGTAGGTCCAGGGGAAGGTGGAAACCTCCTTGGTCCAGATCGGCCAGTGCATGACGCCCAATCGTTCGAGGGTCTCGAGGGCGGGTTTGCGGTCGACGAGAATCTCTGGCACGGCTGCCTCCCTCCGTCACCGGTCGAGGAGGGAGGCTATCATGGACCGGTCGTCAGCGGGTCACGGTGGGAAGGACAGGGGAGGCTGCGGGTGCTCGGGGGGGTCTTGCAGGGGCGATCTCCGGCCACGACCGCCGTTCACCGGCGCCCGACCGCCGTTCACCGGGAAAGGGGTGACACCGGTCCGCGAACGACCCACGCTGGTCCCGTGAGCGAAAGGAGCGCGACGATGCCTGAACGACGGTCGGAATCCGAGGTGCGCTGCGAGGACCGACGTTGCCGCGCCGGGCGGCACGGACTCGGGACCGCGGTGGTTGGGGTGGGCCTGCTCGGGCTGGGGTTTACCCTGACCCTCGACAACATGGGGCTGGTGGACGCCGGCCGGGTCCTGCCCTGGTGGCCGGCCCTCCTCATCCTCCTGGGCGCGAGCCACGCCCTTCAGGGGCGCTGGTTCGGAGGCGCGATCTGGGCCCTGGTGGGCGCGGCGCTGCTGGCGGGCAACCTCGACCTGGTGGACTTCAGCCTGTTCGACCTGTGGCCGCTGCTGTTGGTGCTGGTGGGCGGCAACTTGCTGTGGGGGGTGGTGCGCGGTCGGCGGGTGGTGGACCCGGAGACCACGGACACGTTCTCGGCCACCGCGGTGCTGGGCGGGGTCACCCGCAAGATCGTGGCCCGCGAGCTCGCGGGCGGCTCGGCGACGGCGTTCATGGGGGGCTGCGAGATCGACCTCACCGCCTGCGAGAGCGCGGGCCCGCCGGCGGACATCCACGCCTTTGCCATGTGGGGCGGGATCGACATCAAAGTGCCCGAGGACTGGGAGGTGCGGGTGGAGGGCACGGCCCTGCTCGGCGGCTTCGAGGACAACACCCAGCGGTCCACCGAGGCCGGCGAGCGCAAGGTCCTGGTGGTGAGAGGCATGGCCATCATGGGTGGGGTCGAGGTGAAGAACTGACGGGACCGAGGTCGTGACTGCGATCCTCACCGGCCGGTGGCGGTTGGGCGCCTTCTTCGCGGCGTGGCTCCTCGGGGCCGCGCCGCTCGGGCTGGTGCTCGGGCTCTCCGGCGAGCTCGGATGGTGGGAGACGGGGTGCGTGGCCCTGCCCCTGGCCCTGGTCTACGCCTTCCTCTGTCTCGGCGCGCATTACCCCTGCCGGGCGCTTCCCCTGCGGCCGGCCGGGCTGGCCAGGGCGGTGGCGACCCACGTTGCGACCGCGGTGGCGTCGGCAGCGGTCTGGGCGGTGCTCGCCTGGCAGGTCGGGCGGATGCTGGAGCGGGAGGCGGGGCGGCCGGGGTTGGGGGAGCGGGTCGCCGACCAGGTAGGGCTGGTGTTTTCCCTCGGGCTGGTCCTCTACCTGCTGGCGGTGGCGGGCCACTACCTGGCGGCGGCGCTCGCGGCCTCGCACGAGGCCGAGCGGAGGGCTCTCCAGGCCGAGCTTGGCCGGCGGGAGGCGGAGCTCGCCGCCCTCAAGGCGCGGCTCGACCCCCACTTCCTGTTCAACGCCCTCGGCTCCATTGCGGCGCTGGCGGGCTCGGACGCCGCCCAGGCCCGAGCGACCTGCCTCGAGCTGGCCGAGTTGCTGCGCGGCACCCTGCGCCTGGGTCGGGTCCGCCGGCATCCCGTCGCGGACGAGCTCGCCCTGTGTCGGCGCTACCTGGCGGTGGAGCAGGCCCGGTTCGGTGACCGGCTGGCGGTCGAGGAGCGGGTCGAGCCGGAGTGTCTTCCGGTCGGGGTGCCTCCCATGCTGCTCCAGCCCCTGGTGGAGAACGCGGTCAAGCACGGCGTCGCTGCCGTGGTGGAAGGGGGCGTGGTGCGCCTCGGCGCCCGTCTCGACGGCCGTCGCCTGCGGCTTCAGGTGGAGAACCCGGTGGACCCGGACGCCCCCGCGCCCCGCGGCGCCGGCGTCGGTCTCGACCTGGTTCGACGCCGGCTGCGGGCCGAGTACGCCGGTGCGGGGTCGCTCCGTGTCGAGACCGGGCCCGGGTGGTTCCGGGCGGAGGTGGTCGTGCCGGTCGGGGGGGACGATGGGTGACGAGGGGCCGATCCGAGTGGTGGTGGTGGACGACGAGGCGCCGGCGCGGCTGATGCTGGCGGACTACCTGGCGGAGATCCCCGGGTTCGAGCTGGTGGCCGAGTGCGCCAACGGCTTCGAGGCGGTGAAGGCGGTGGCCGAGCACGACCCGGACCTGCTCCTGCTCGACATCCAGATGCCGAAGCTCGACGGCTTCGAGGTGCTGGAGCTGCTGGAGCGGGAGCTGGCGGTGGTGTTCGTGACCGCCCACGACGAGCACGCCTTGAGGGCATTCGAGGTCCACGCCGTGGACTACCTGCTCAAGCCGGTGGCGCGGGAACGGCTCGAGGAAGCGCTGGTCCGGGCGCGGTTCCGGGTGGGGCCGCGGCCCCGAGCGGCCGAGCTCGCGGCGAGCGCCCGGCCCGGGCAGTGGCTGGAGCGGGTGCTGGTCCGCGACGGGACTCGGGTGCACGTGATCCCGGTCGCCGCGGTGGACTACGTCGAGGCGCGCGACGACGCGGTGGAGGTTCGGGCGGGCGGGGCGAGCCACCGCAAGCAGGAGCGGCTGGGGGACCTCGAGCGGCGTCTCGACCCGGCCCGTTTCGTCCGCGTCCACCGGTCATACCTCCTCAACGTCGACCGGTTGCGGCGGCTGGAGCTGTACGCCAAGGACAGCCGGGTGGCGATCCTGGCCGACGGCACCCGGCTGCCGGTGAGCCGCGCCGGCTACGAGCGCCTGCGCGAGCTGCTGTGAGCCCGTGCCTCAGTTGGTCACAGGGAGCGGCGTAGGGCGTTCTCTGGTGACGCGGGCGTCCCGCCCGCGTCGGGGACGATGTGGTGAGGGGTCCCCGATCGCCCTGGTCCCCCACCCGCGCGGCCGGGACGGCCACGCCACCGTCGGGTTCCCTGGTGGCGCGGGCAACCCGCCCGCGTCGTCGTTGCGGGGCCGCACAGCGTCTGGATGCGCGGGTCGGGGTCGGGTCAGAGCCTGAACCGCACCGACCCCTGGACGTGGTGCCGGTCCCCCTCCATGATCCAGCCGAGCGCGGTGGAGGCGGCCAGCCACTCCCGGCCGCTGAGGGTCCGGGCGAGGCGGGGGTACGAGCCCGCGCTCACCCGGTTCGCGGGCCGGTACTGGGCCAGCAGCGAGATCGCGACCCGCGGCGACAGGGCCGCCGCGATCCAGCGCAGGCTGTCCTCGACCCCGGCGAGGTCGTCCGGCAGGACCAGGATGCGCACCAGCATGCCGCGCTCGAGCTCGCCGTCGGGACCCAGCTGCCAGGCGTCGCCTACCTGGCGGTACATCTCCTCGAGCGCCTCCCGGGCCCGCTGGGGGTAGTCCGGGACCCCCGAGAGCTCCTGGCCGACGGCCGGGTCCGCGTACTTGAGGTCTGGCATGTAGACGTCAACCACGCCGTCGAGCAGGCGCAGCACCTCCACCGAGTCGTAGCCGTTGGTGTTGTACACCACCGGGATCGCCAGCCCCCGGTCGGCGGCCGTGGCCAGCGCCCGCACCAGCTGCGGCACCTGGTGGGTGGGTGAGACCCAGTTGAGGTTGTGGCAGCCGGAGGCCTCGAGCGCCAGGAACATGCGGGCCAGGTCGGTGGTGGGCGTGATCGCGTCCGCGTAGTCCGCCGGTCGCTGCGAGATGTCGTGGTTTTGGCAGAAGATGCAGGCGAGGTTGCAGTTGGCCAGGAACACGGTGCCGGAGCCGCGGCGGCCGGAGATCACCGGCTCCTCGCCGAAGTGCGGGTTGAAGGAGGCCACCACCGGGCGGGCGCCGGTCGAGCAGGACCCCAGCTCGAGGCGGCGGTCGACCCGGCAGCGACGGGGACACAGGGTGCAGTCGGCGAGGATCGCCTCGAGGGAGCGGGAGCGCTCCTCCAGCTCGCCGCTCGCGGCGAGCGCGACGTAGCCAGGCCGCCACCGGTCGTCGGTCATGGCTCTACTCTAGCGGGGCGCGCCCCAGCCCGTCGAGGTGTGTAGACCTCCCCAGCAACCACCTTCCCAACCTGGACTTCGTCCAGGACCAGGTCCAGGTCGAAGACGCGCGCTCCGTCCCTCGGAGCTCGGCTCATTCGTGAGGTACCTCGCGCCCCCGGTCGGCTCGCCCGAGCCCGGGCGCCACCGCCCCGCGGCCGCGGGTATAATCCCGCCGGCCGGGGGTCGTGATGCGATTGACGTCCAGCGTGAGCCTGCTCCTGATCGTGGCATCCACCGTGGTGGCCGGCGACGGCGCCCCCGTCGTGCCGGACCGCACCCGGGGCGAGGAGGAGCAGATCCTCGCGCGGGAGCGGTGGTTCGGCGAGCGCCGCGGCCTGGCCGAGATCCCCCGCGCCGACCTGCTCCGCGCGGCCGCGGTGGCGGAGGCGCGGTCGCTGCGGGCGCAGTCCCCGGACCGGTTGGAGGGGCTCCAGTGGCAACCGCTGGGTCCGGATGCGATGACCATGCTGGGGTGGGCGATGGGCCCGGTCGCGGGGCGGGTGTCGGCGCTGGCGGTCCACCCGGGCGACGAGCAGGTGCTCTACCTCGGCGCCGCCTCGGGCGGCCTGTGGAAGAGCACGGACGGCGGCGGTTCCTGGGCCTCGCTGTTCGACGACGTCGGCACCCAGACCATCGGCTCGATCGCCCTCGACCCGGCGGACCCGAACACGGTCTGGGCGGGCACCGGCGAGCAGGGGCAGAGCTGCTGGGACTACTTCGGGCTCGGGCTCTTCCGGTCCACCGACGGCGGCCTCACCTGGGAGGATCGCAGCGGCTCGGGTAGCTCGGCGCTGAAGGTCTCGTTCGTGTCCTCGGTCGCCATCCACCCCACTGTTCCCGGACTGGTGCTGGCCGGCGGGCACGGGTACTGCTCGGGGGGCGGCTACTACTACGGCGGCCTGTTCCGCTCCACCGACTCCGGCTCGAGCTGGGCGTCGGTCCTCGGCGGGGCGGTGACCGACATCCTCCTCGACCCGGCGGACCCGGACCTGGTGATCGCCGGCCGCGGGCGCTGGGGCCAGGCCGGTGACGGCGTCTACCGCTCCACCGATTCGGGCCTCACCTGGCAGCGCCTGACCGACGGCCTACCGGTGGACGGCGCCGTCGGTCGCGTCCGGCTGGCCCGGGCGCCGAGCGATCGCGCGGTCCTCTACGCGCTCGTCGACGACCGCTCCGGCAGCGCCGCGCTGTACCGCTCCACCGACGGCGGTGACTCCTGGGCCACGCGGAACACCTCCGCCTGCGAGGGGCAGTGCTGGTACGACCTCTGCCTGGACGTCGACCCGACCAGCCCGGAGAAGCTGCTGGTGGGCTCCATCCGCTTCGCCCGCTCCACCGACGGCGGCGCCACCCTCACCCCGCTCATCGCCGGCTGGGGGGGCAGCCAGAAGGTGCACCAGGACATCCACGTGCTCGCCTACTCGCGGACCGACCCGAACCGCTACTGGGTCGCCGGCGACGGCGGCCTGTGGCGCACCGACGACGGCGGCGCGACGTTCGCGAACCTCAACGGCAACCTGAACATCACCCAGCTCTACGACCTGGCGGTCCACCCCCAGGACCCGGGCACGGTCTTCGGCGGCTCCCAGGACAACTCGTCGCAGCGCCGGGCGGGCCACCAGCACTGGGACGTCACCGTGGTCACCGGCGACGGGTTCATGAACGTGGTCGACCCGGCCGACCCCGACGTGGTGTTCCAGACCAGCTACCCCTCCGGAGGTCTGCCGAACCTGTGCAGGTCCACGAGCGGCGGAGAGCCGGACAGCTTCCAGTGGCTCTGGAGCCAGGGGTTGACGGCCGACGAGCCCTACCCCTGGGTGACGCCGCTGGTGGCCGCGGAGCTCGCCTCGACCACCGACACGCCGCTGTTCCTGGCCTCGAACCACGTCTACCGGTCGACCACCACCCAGCCCTGGTACGCGTTCCAGTGGACCAAGATCTCCCCCGACCTGACCGGGAACGGGTCGGCGGTGAGCGTCCTCACCCCGGTGCCCACGGCGGGCACGGTGGGGCTCTACGTCGGCACCGAGAACGGCAAGGTCTGGTGGTGCGCCGACGCGGCGGCGCCGTCGCCGCTGTGGGTGGAGGTGACCGGGAATTACCCGGGCGGCCCGGTGAGCGACATCGCCGTCGACCCCGCAGACCCCGAGCGGGTGTATCTGACGAGGGGGAACTTCGGCGCCAGCCGCGTCTACCGGTCCACCTCGGGCGGCACCACCTGGGCCGCGGTCGGCGCCGGCGTCCCCGACGCCCCCGCCAACGCGGTGGCGGTGGACCCGGCGGACGGTGGCCGGGTGTTCGTGGGCTCCGACGTCGGCGTGTTCGAGAGCCTCGACGGCGGCGACACCTTTGCCGCCCTGATGACCGGCCTGCCGCTGGGGGCGGTGGTCACCGACCTCGAGGTGAGCGGAGAGCCGCCCCGGCTGACCGCCGGCACCTACGGCCGCGGCGCCTGGCAGCTCGAGCTCGACCGGCCGGCGCTGTTCGCCGACGACTTCGAGAGCGGCGGCACCGGCGCCTGGAGCGTGGTGGTGCCATGAGGACACGGGCTGCCGCGCCGCTGCTCCTGGTCGTGCTGGCCGCGCTGCCGGCGGCGGCGGCCGACGTCGCCACCATCAGCCACGGCGAGAAGGTGGACCTTCTCGCCCACCTCGGCGCGGGCAAGCTGACCCTGTTCGACTTCTACGCCGACTGGTGTGGCCCGTGCCGGGCGCTCGAGCCGCAAGTTCGCTCGCTCGCCGACGCCCACCCGGACCGGCTGGCGGTGCGCAAGGTGGACATCGTCAACTGGGGCAGCGAGGTGTCCCGCCAGCACAACATCCGGTTCGTCCCCTACCTCAAGCTGTACGGCGCCGACGGCACCGTGCTCCGGGAAGGGGACGCGAGCGACGTCCTGCGGGCCGTCCAGCAGGCCCTCGGCGGCGGCGCGCTGCCCGTCCCCCGCACGGCGCCGGGGGGTGGCGGCTCGGCGGTGGTGCCGCTGCTGGTGCTGCTCGGGGTGGCGGGTGCGACGGCGTACCTGCTCCTGAACCGGGGGCGGGGGGCGGGCCGCCAGGTCGCGCCGCGCCCGGCTGCGGTGGCCGCCTTCCCGAGCCCGTCACCGGCGTACGACGGCGGCGGCGACCCCCGGGGGGCGCGGGTCTGGTTCGTCTGGCTGCAGGGCTCGCTGCAGGGCCCTTTCTCCCCCGACGACCTCGACGGGATGATCCGCCGCGGCGTGCTCACCCGGGACACCCGCGCCCGTCGCCGCGGTGACGCCGGGTGGCGCGAGGTGGGTGAGCTCGTGGGCGGCTGAGCGCGCTCGGCTCGACCTGGTCGGACCTGCCCCGGGTGCGGATGCCCGGATCCTACGGCACGGTCGAGCTCCACGAACTGACGTCGCCGCTCTCGAACCCATCGGTGAAGGCTGGCGTCGGCATCGACACCAGACCCCAGGTCGACGGGCTGACGTCGTCGAGGGCCTCCGGCCAGGTGACCGACTCCTGGACGTAGAAGCGGTGGATCAACCCGAGCCGGACGAGGTCGGACAGCAGCGACTCATGGAGCCGCAGCTCGGCCTGCCACGAGGAGACGTTGACCACGGTGGCGCCGAGCACGTCGCGGGGGTCGGCGTCGGGCACATCGCCACCGACACCATCGCCCACTCCACTCTCGATCAGGCCATCGCGAGCCATGCGGACGTAGAGATCGGACGGCTGCATCAGGCTGTCGGCGCTGGCATCGGGGTCGAGCCGCAGCTCGACGGCTTCGACGTCCTGATGCAGCGGCAGGCCGGCGAAGCAGAGGTACACGTACCCGTCTCCCCTCGCGGTTGCCACCTCGGCCACCTCGGCGCCCTCATAGCGCAGCACCGGTCGTCCGCCGTCCTGCCCGTAGATCGGGTCGTCGCAGCGGCCGTCGAGCACCGGGTCGGTGCCGACCGGCACCACCTTCGGACGGATGGTCACCGGCAGCGATGTCGAGGTGTCGAGCCCGGAGGCGTCCCTGGCGATCAGCTCGACCTGGTAGTCGCCAGGCGGCAGACCGGCGAGGGGCAGAGCCTCGCCGGTGCCCGCGACGGTCGTGGCTCCAGTGACGCTCCACTCGAGGGCCGGGCCGGCGAGCGGTCCGTCGTCGCTGTCGTAACCGAGGCCCCTGAGCACGGTCGGTTCCTCGTAGGCGAAGGTCACCGGCTCCACGGGCTCGGAGAGGTCGGCGAGCAGGATGGTCGCGGTCGGTGGACGGTTGGCCACCGCGAAGGGCCCGACGGTGTCGGAGGCGCTGTGCAGCCCGTCGCTCACCATGACCTCGAAGCGGGCGCTGGCGCCGGTTGGGAGGACGGTCATGTCGACCGTCGCCTGGGTGTCCCGGGTGGTGACCAGGTCGACCCAGTGGGAGCCGCCGTCCGGGCTGTAGAGCAGGACGTAGGTGAGGACGTCGCCGTCGGGGTCGACCCCGGTCCACACCACCTGGACCGTGTCTCCGAGCGCCGTGCCCACCGTCGGGCTGGTGATGGTCACCGTCGGAGGGCTGGTGCCAACGACCTGACCTGCAAGGATGTTGCCGTCTCCATCGACGATCTCGATCTTCTCGTAGGTGGGCTGGGTCTCGACCAGCCCGATGAACGAGGTGTCGACGGGGTCGCCGGACACCTCCTCGACGGTGCGAGCGATCCGCAGCGCCGCGTCCACCTGGAGCACGTTGTTGAAGTCGTAGATGTGCACCCGGTAGTCGCTGCTCGCCACGGTGGAGTCGGCGAGCACCTGCTCGGCAAACGCGACCCGGGCGCCGTCGAGCTCGAAGGCGGGGGCGATCTCGACCCTGCCGTCGCCGCGCTCGAAGCCGGAGACCAGCAGCGGTCCCTCGCCCGAGATGGGTGGCGAGGGCGACGAGCTCGACAGCTCCGAGAAGTGGTTGCGGTAGACGTAGTCCGAGGTCCAATAGGGGTACTGGTAGGACATGTAGTCCTGGTACCGGGGCATCATCGCGTCGTCGAAGGGCACGATCAGCTTGTGCGAGATCACGTCGAAACCGACGTGGTTGTTGCTGTTTTCGAGGGCGCAGGGTGCGTAAGGGTAGCTGCCGTCAGGGTTGCCGGGAGCATTGTCGCCCGACACGGGGCAGCCGATGTGGGCCTGGCCGAGCTGGTGGCCGACCTCGTGCGCCAGGCCGGAGACGCCGCCCATTGGAACCTGCTCGGCGGGCCAGGGTGGCGAGGTCTCCGCAGTTTGCAGGTAGTAGATGAGCGCCGCAGAGCCCGACGAGAGGCCGAAGCGAGCGGCGTTGGACACCACCGCGGTGCGGATGACCCTGCGGCTGCCGCACTGGGGCGGCGTGCCCGAGAAGTTGAAGTCCCACCACCAGTGGAACATCAGCTCCCGGGTGTCGTCCTCCTCCATGAAGTTGTAAGGATCGCCGGTCCAGGGCTTGGACTTCGGGCTGCCGCCACGGAAGATCCAGACCAGATCATCGGTCGGCAGCAGCGACCGGGCGCGGGCGAAGTTCCTCGCCCGTGTGGACAGTGTGCCTCCGCTCTCGACGCCGGAGGTGGTAAGCACGGGGATGATATCCATGCAGATGCCGCCGACCGGGTTGAAGGTGACGGTGCGGGCGCTGTCGTTGTTGCTCTCGTCGGTTTCGAACTCGACATCGCGGGGGTCGACCGTCGCGGTGAGCACGATGGTGCCGTGGACCCAGCTCTCGGGCAGCTCGAACAGGAACTGGCTGTCGGTTCCGGTGCGGTCGGGAACGGGTCCGCCGCGCAGCACCTGGCGCCGTTCGACGGGCCGCAGCGGCGAGCCTTCGAGGGGGGCCCCGGATCTCCGGCCGTCGAGGAGCATGGCAGGGAAGACGGGCAGCTGGGTGGCGCCGTCGCTCGACTCCTTGATCCGGGCGTAGGCGCGAACGAAGGTTCTCTTGCCCTCGACCAGAGGGACCGTGTGGGTGGAGTCCTGGATCGCCTGGGTGACCTCCAGGGTGACCTCGTCGGCCGCGAGATCGCGCGAGAAGGTGCCGGCGTCGGTCGCTGTCCGAAAGATGTCTCCGAAGATTCGATAGTAGACGTAGCGCCTCCGACTGTCGCCGCCGATCAGCATGTCCCTCGCTTCCGGCAGCGAGACGGTCAGGGGGTCCGGAGTCCCGCCGGCGCGTGGCAGTCGGAGCAGTGGACCACCGCCGGCCGGGTTTTCCTCGTGCCAGAAGAGAGCGTCTTCGCTGAGCGCGAGGTGGTGTATGGATGACGGACCCGAGCTGCCGGCGTCGTACAGATCCGTCCAGCTGGCGCCATCGTCGATGGCCGACAGCTCGCCCCGCGAGATGATCAGGTTGGCGCCGGCGTTGGCGCGACTGGCCACGAAGACCTGATGCCTGTCGAGGGTGTATGAGTCGATGAAGGACTTGGTCGAGAAGGTCGTGGTGAATCCGCCGCTGCCATCGGCTGCGACCTGGTGCAACGGGTCGATGCAGCAGAACGGTCCCCCATCGACGTTTGCCAGGAAGTACACTCTGCCGGTGCCGTCGACCTGCAGGTCGTGCGCCTCTCCGTCAGGCGCCTCGACGACGAGCTCCCGGTCTCCACCATCCAACGGGGCTCTGAACAGCCGCCCGGCCCCGGCGACGTTCTCGATCCAGTACACGTGGCTGTCGTCGGCGGCGATCTCGCCCGTGGTTCCAGGGTTTTCCATCTCTGCGACGATCTCGGCCTCCCCTCGCCCGTAGGTGACGTGTCTGCGCAGCACCTGCCCGCCCGGGCTCAGCCAGTAGGCGAAGGCGCCCCGAGCAGCCAGGTTGCTGGCGATGCTGCGCGACGGCGGGCCAGCGGAGTTGTCGTAGGGAATGTACACGAAGGGTGGCGACGAGTTGCTGCCGTTGGCTGCTCGGACGGTGCAGATGTCGAAGCCGGAGCAGCCCTCGGTCGAGCTCCACGCGAGATAGTGCATCGATGTGGTCATCGACTCCGCACCCGCAGGATCGGAGTAGAAGAGCGTCTGCCCGATGGCTGGCACCGTGGCCGAGCAGAGCGCTGCGGCGATGACGATCGCCGCCGGCCACGTCGTTCCGAGACGGAGGCGTCGACGATGGTGGTCCCCGCGGCCCGGAGGTTGAGGGGGATCGATTCGGTGTGAATGGCTCGCGATCATGGCCGACTCCTCCTGTCGTGCTGCAGGTCAAGGCGACCGGGTCGCATTCTCGTTACATGGCGTTTGGGGCCTGGTGAGAGAGCGAGGCGTCAGGAGTGGGTCGGATTGCCACACCGGGTGTGGTTGATCGACTCCCCGGGGTCGGACACCGAGGCAGCCCATCTTGGAACGCCCGCACCCAACCCGAGCATTGTCAACCACTTTTCGGTATCGAGAGGGGTTGGCACCGGTCGTGCTACCCATCGAGCGAGTGAGCCGGCCACCGGACAGGACTGCGGGAGGATTCCAGGGCGGGGCTTGGATGATCAACACGATGGGAACCGAAGGCAAACCGGACCGTTGAGGGCGTCAATGATGCGTTTGGCGGCGCGGTGGAGAACAGAGTCGGAGGGAAGTCAAATGAGATTTCGCGGAACAACGGCAGGTGTGATCGCTCTGTGTCTGTCATCTCCGGTTGCCTCTGTGCAGGCGACACAGCTGATCGAGGATACGTTCACAGGCTATCCGGACAACGCGTTGATTTCGGCTGACCCGGCGGGGCCGGCCAACGGATTGAGCGGCAACTGGACCCTTGTTCCGGAGAGCGACTTCTTCGTGAACAGGACTCAGCTCGACCCCGATGCCGGCACGGGCAAGGCCGTCTACGACCGGCCCGCCGGTGACAACGGAGCCCGCACCGCAACCCGGGGCACGTCGGCCCAGCATGTTCTCTACCAGGCCGACGGCGATGTTTTCTACGCGAGCTTCCTGATCGATCCTCCGAGGGCCGACGGGGACATGACGTTCGAGTTCGAACTCGTCGGCCTCAGCGTCGGCGTGGTCGACTTCTCTTTCGGAATCAGCGGAGGAGCCTACATCGTGGGCAACGGCGGCATCAGCGCCGCCGCCAGCGGTGGTGCGGTCACCACCGGCGAGCAGCTGGTCGTCGTCCGGATCGAGTATGGCGACACGAGTAGCGGCGGCCCGGACGACGACGAGATTGTCACGCTGTGGGTCGACCCCGTCGACGAGTCGAGCCCGCCGGTGATCGACGGCTTCTCCACCGACCTGCTGAACAGCGGCGGCGGAATGATCGCGACCGTCTCGATCCGAGGCGATCAGATGAACGGCCAGCCGGCCTTCTTCGACGATCTCCGGATCGGCACGTCGTTCGCAGACGTCACGCCCACGATGCCATCGCTCGTCTTCGCCGATGGCTTCGAGTCGGGGACCACCGATCTCTGGTCAGGGGTCATGCCCTGACCCGGACTTCTCACCCGGGGATTGTCGCGAGGCGCTCGCCGCGTCCCGCAAGGGAGGTCACGCCCCCCCTCGTGCGGGCCGGGGGGGAGCCTCGCCGCCAGGTCCACCTCCTCGCCGAGGGAGGCCAGGGCGGCGAGCCAGAAATGGGGGAGCGCGATCGGCACGGTCCGCACGATGCGGTACAGGCGACGCCGCAGCTCCCGGTCGCGCTGCGCCAGCCGGTAGAGCTCCCGCCAGGCCCACATCTCCCCGCGGTCGAGGAGCTGGGCGAGCTGCTCGTCGGAGGCGGGGTCGAACCGGTGGCGGTTCCAGAGGGCGTGCGACCTGGAGAGGTCTCGAGTCGTCATGGCGGCTCCTCGAGGGCGATGCAGGCGACGAGCGGCGCCAGCCTGTGCCCGCAGCTCGTCAGGTGATGCCAGTCGTTCCAGGGAGGAGCGAGCCCGCGGTACGTCGCGAGCTCCGCCCGGGCGAGGTCGCTGGGGTCCGCCGCACCGAGGCGCTCAGCCACCTCGGCGAGCGGGGACGCGCCCGTGCTCTGGGCGTAGATCGCGTCGAACGGAGCGAGCGCCCGTCGGCCCCCGTCCTCGCCGAGGCGCTCGAGCAGCACGACCGTGTCCAGGTAGTCGCGGACCGTGTTTCGGGTGGCGAGGAGCCAGGCCTTGATCCTCGCCATCTCGGCCAGGGTCGGCACTCGCAGCCCGGCGATCTCCTCCGTCTCCAGCGGCCGGGTCCGGCGGAGCTGACGGATGCCGGTGAGGATGCCGTCGAATCTGCCCAGGATCAGCACCGGCCTGGCCACGCGCTCGGTCTGCCACCCGGCCGCGCTCTCCAGGTCGGCGAGAACCCGGTCGAAACGATCTCTGAGGTCCTCGAGGACGTGGTCCGCGTCGGAAAGCGAAAGCGTGCCAAAAGCGAAAGCGAAAGCGTGCCAGGTTCGTAGATTCGGTAATTCGACAACACTGGGGCGCGCCGCTGGACGGCACGAGGGCAGACCGGGTCCTACGCGGAGGATGGGGTAGAGAAACACCGAATATACGAACCTGGCACGGTTGTAGATCCGAAGCGCTGCTCGGTTGCGCTCGGCGCGATCCTGGCGTGCTAACATCGCCGCCGGCGTCGACCGGCACGACCACTCTGCTCGCCACTGCGGAACGGTTGTCTGGATGACGTACTGAACTGGGTTGGGAGGCATCATGAAATCTCGGGCTGTGTTTTGCTGTGCGCTGGCGGTCGGTCTCTGGGTCGCCGGATCCGGCGCCGAGGAGCTTTATCTGCAGGCCACCACGAACTTCCCGGGGGGCGGCGGAAGCCTGTGGCTGAGCGACTTCCAGGCGTACAACAACGGCATCGGGGTGGCCGAGATCACCGTCGAGTACCTTCCCGCCGGGGACAACACCACGCCGCTCGCGGCGTCAACCGCGGTGCCAGCTGGCGGCAGCCTGAGGATCGGGGACGTGCTCGACGCGCTGCTCGGCGTCACCGCGAGCACGGGGGCGCTACGCGTCACGCCGACGGCCGGCGAGGTCGTGGTGATGGCTCGCACCTACAACAGCGTGTCGGTGGGCACCTACGGTTTCAGGGCTCCGCAGCGGCGCGCCGGCGAGTCGGTGGCGTTCGGCGAGCAGGCCTACCTCGTCCAGCTCACCGAGAACACCGAGAGGCGCACGAACGTTGGGTATCTGAACACCTGCAGCTCGGCGATCGAGGTCGAGCTCGACTGCTACCGCGGCAACGGGAGCTTCCTGGGGACCTCGTCCGTCGTCCTGGCTCCGTTCGAGTTTCGGCAGGTCAACCGGCCCTTTGCGGCGCTCGGGGCGACCGACGTGGCCGACGGTTACGTGGTGGTGCGTACCACGACCGCCGGGGGCTCATTCCTCGCGTATGCGAATGTCATTGACTGGGGGAGCAACGACCCGCTCCTCCGTTCCGAGCAGAGGGCGCCGACCGTTGGAGAGCCGGTGTACGTGCCCTTCGCGGCGGCGCCCGGAGGCAGCCAGAGCCTTTCGACGAACCTGGCGATCGTCGCGATCGAGGGGTCGCCGGCCGAGGTCGACGTCGAGCTCCTGGTAACGGGCGCGGACAACTCGTCGCCGGCATCGGCGTCGTACAGCCTTGCCGCCGGGCAGAGCCTGCGCCTCGACAACGTCGTCGCGACCGTCTTCGGTCACTCGGGCACGGCCGCTCTGCGGGTGACGGCCAGCAACGGGACGGTGCTGGTGTCGAGCGAGAGCTCTGCGGTGGACAACATGCTGCACGACGTACCCGGCCGTCCGGCCAGCGCAGCGGCCGGCCGCGGCCAGGCGTTCGTCCTCCCGATGCTGACACGCACGGCCGACTACACCACTGACGTCGGATTCGTGAGCACGACCGGCGTGGCGACCACCGTCGTGCTGCGCACCTTCGACGCGGCAGGAGTCCCGATCTCGTCGTCGAGCCACGCCCTGCTGCCCTGGGGCCACGTGATCGTCGAAGACGCTCTGGGGGAGGACGTCGCGGACGCCTTCGCGGTGGTGGAGACGACCACGGTGGGGGGCGCGATCCTCGCCTTTGCGACAGTGACGGACACGCGGACGCTCGACGCGAGCCACATCTCGGGTCTGCCAGCCAACCTCGGGCTTTTCGGGGACGGGCTCGAGAGCGGGAGCACCAGCGCGTGGTCGGGCACTGTCGGCGGCCCCTGAAAGACGGCCGGCGAATGCGTGCGTGTGGGCACCAGGTCCCTGGCCGCGGCCCTGCTCTCCACGGGAGGCTGGGGATCCTCGGGTCGAGGTGCTGAGCTCGCGCCCGCGCCTGCGCGGTGCCGCACCGGGGAGCGCGGGCCTCTGGCCCGCCTCGTCCACCCGGGCGCGGTAGACTGGGAGAGCTCCGGGAGGTCGCGATGCATCACCTTCTTCTCGTTCTCGGCGCCGCTGGGATCGCTCTCGCCGCCGTGTCGGTTTCGGGGCACGAGCTCCCGTCGGACACCCTTCCGACCGCGGGGGGAAACCTGGTCGTCACGTTCGTCGGCCACGGCACGCTGATGCTCGAGCACGGCGACCGGGTGGTCCACGTCGACCCCTGGTCGAAGCTGGCCGACTACGCCGCGCTGCCGGACGCCGACCTGATTCTCGTCACCCACCACCACGGTGACCACCTCGACCCGGCGGCAATCGCCGAGGTCCGCGGTGAGGCGACGGTGGTGATCGGCAGTGGTGAGGTCTGCCGGCAGGTCCCGGGCTGCACCGCCCTGGCCAACGGCGAGACGACCGAGGCGCTCGGCCTCGGGATCACCGCGGTGCCCGCGTACAACCTCGTCCACCGCCGGGAAGGGGGCGAGCCCTTCCACCCGAAAGGGCGCGACAACGGCTACCTGGTCGACTTCGCCGGGACCCGGGTCCTGATCGCGGGCGACACCGAGAACACTCCGGAGCTGAAGGCGCTCGAGCGGGTCGACGTGGCGTTCCTGCCCATGAACCTGCCGTACACCATGACGCCGGAGATGGTCGCCGACGCGGCGCTGGCCATCCGTCCCCGGGTGCTCTACCCCTACCACTACGGCGACACCGATCCCGACCGGCTCGTCGAGCTGCTCGCCGGCGAGCGCGACATCGAGGTCCGGATCCGGCCGCTGCGCTAGCCCTTGCTCCGGCCCCTGGTATGCGATCATGCGCGGGCGACGGGATGCCTCCGAGGCGCCCGTCGGGGATGGAGGGCTCGTCGATGAGGCGTTGCGTCGTTGTGCTCGTGCTGCTCGTGCTGGCCGCGGTGGCCGACCCCGTGTGGGCCTGCACCGTCATCGCGGTGGGAAAGGACGCCTCCGCCGACGGATCGGTGATCGTGTCGCACAGCGACGCCGGTCCCGACTCGAGGATCCGCGTGGTGCACGGCCGGACCCACTCGCCCGGCGAGATGGCGCCGGTGTACTGGGGCATCCAGGACGCGTCGCTGCCGCTCTCAGACGACGGCGAGGTGCTGGGGGAGATTCCCCAGGTGGCCGAGACCTACACCTACTTCCACTCCGCCTACCCGCACATGAACGCTCGCCAGCTGGCGATCGCCGAGAGCACCACCACCCAGCGCCCCGAGCTGGCGCTGGAGAAGGGCAAGGGCGAGCAGATCATGACCATCGAGCAGGCTCAGGCCTTCGCCCTCCAGCGCTGCACCCGGGCGGTCGAGGCGGTGGAGCTGATCGGGAGCCTGATGGAGCGGTACGGCTTTCTGCCCTCCTCCGGCGACGGGTCCGAGGCGCTCACCATCGGGGACCCGGACGAGGTGTGGGTCTTCGAGGTGTTCGGGGTCGGCCCCGGCTGGACCGCCTCGAGCGGCAAGCCGGGGGCCATCTGGGCCGCCCAGCGGCTCCCCGACGACCACGCCTGCATGATTCCCAACTGGAGCATCATCAAGGAGGTCGACCCGAACGACCGGGACCGGTTCCGGGTCTCCCCCAACTACCTCCAGGAGGCGGTCGACCGCGGCTGGTACGACCCGGCGAGCGGCCGGCCGTTCGTCTGGCAGGAGGCGTACGCCCCGCTGCCGCAGGAGTACGCCACCAGCCGCTTCTGGCTCTTCCACACCACCTTCGCCGCGAGCCGGGGGGAGTGGCCCGACCGCGGCCTTGGCGGCGACCCGTACGCGGGGATGAACCAGTACTTCCAATACGTGGAGCCGCTCTCGATCTACCCGTTCTCGGTGCGGCCGGACGAGAAGATCTCGGTCGAGGACGTGATCGCCTTCCAGCGCTCCACCTTCGAAGGCACCATCTACGACCTGACGTCGGGGCCGCAGTGGCTGGTGCCGGACGGCGAGGGGGGGTACGTCAAGAGCCCGCTCGCGACCCCGTTCCCGGGGCGCGACCTGCGGGCCCTGCTCGAGCTCACCTACCGGCGCCCGGTGGCCCGCCACCGCGGCCACTACGGCATGGTGACCCAGCTCCGACGGTGGCTCCCCGACGCCATCGGCGGCGTCTACTGGGTGTACCTGGACAACCCCTACTTCAGCCCCTACGTGCCGATCTACGCCGGCGTCCAGGAGGTTGCCGAGGGGTATCAGGTCTACGACCCGGAGAGCTACAGCGACCGGTCGACCCGCTGGGCGATCGACTTCGTCGACAACCTCGCCAACCTCAAGTTCCAGGAGGCCGTGAAGGACGTGCGGGCGGTGCGCGACCCCTTCGAGGCGCGCCTGTTCGACGGCCAGGCGGAGGTCGAGGCCGAGGCGGCGCGCCTCTTCGAGCAGTCGCCGGCGGCGGCCGAGGCGTTCCTGACCGCCTACACCCGGAAGGCGATGGAGGAGGTCCGCGAGATGTTCATCGCCCTGCGCGGGACCCTGATCGTCAAGTACACCAACAACCGGGAGTGAGCTCAGATCCCGACCTCGTGCGGGCCCGGGGGGAGTTTTGCCGAGAGGTCGACCTCCTCTCCGAGAGCGGCGAGTGCGGCGAGCCAGAAGCGGGGGAGCGCGATCGGCACCGTTTGCACGACGCGGTGGAGGCGGTGGCGCAGCTCCCGGTCGCGTTGCGCCAGCCGGTAGAGCTCGCGCCAGGCCCACATCTCCCCGCGGTCGAGCAGCTGGGCCAGCTGCTCGTCCGAGGTGGGGTCGAATCGGGCGCGGTTCCAGAGGGCGCGCGAGCGGGAGAGGTCCAGGTCCGTCACGGCGGCTCCTGGAGGGCGGTCGAGGCGACGACGGGCGCCAGCCGACGCCCGCGAGTCGTCACGTGGTCCCAGTCGTTCCACGGCGCGGTGAGCCCGCGCTCTGTCTGCCAGCCGGCCGCGCGCTCCAGGTGTGCCAGGACGTGGTCGAACCGTTCGCGAAGGTCCTCGAGGACGTGGTCCGCGTCGTGGCTGCGACGGTGGCCGGCGTGCAGGGCCGCCGCGGTTCCCCCCACCAGCACAGCCCCTGGGACCAGTCGCTGGAGGTGGCGCTCGGCGGCGAGCAGCCGCTCCCAGTCCGGCAGGCTCTCGAAGTCCGACGGCGTGGAAGAAGTATGGCACAGGGGTATCGGGCCACTGGTTCCTCACGTTGCGCCGCGGTGTGCGGGCGGCCGCAGGGAGGCTCGAGGAGCTGACAGGTGAGCCTCTTTCACAATCCAGCTCACAGGCCGGGAGGCGATCGGTGCTCGTCGCAGGGGCGCGGCATGCCGCGCCCGCAGGGTCGTCGCACATCGCCGGCGACGTGCGGCAAAGCGTCCGGTAGCAGGAGCTTGTGCCGGAAGATGGCGCGCGGCCGCGGGCGCGACATGTCGCGCCCCTACGGGAACACGGGCGCTACCGCACTTGATCGGCCGAATTCTGCAAACAGCTCAGCTGACCGCTGACCGCTTCTCAGTGCGCCTCGTCCCAGGTGCGGCCGAGGCCCACGTCCACCACCAGGGGGACCTTCAGCTCCAGGGCGCCTGCCATCTCCTCGGTGACCATGGCCGCGACCCGGTCGACGCGGTCCTCGTCCACCTCCAGCAGGAGCTCGTCGTGGACCTGCAGCAGCAGGCTCTGCCCCGGGTGCTCCTCGGAGAGCCTCCGGTCGACCGCGATCATGGCCTTCTTGATCAGGTCCGCGGCGGAGCCCTGGACCGGGGTGTTGACGGCGATCCGCTCGGCCTGGGCGCGGGCGGCGAAGTTGCCGCTCGAAAGGTCCGGCACCGGCCGGCGGCGGCCGAGCAGGGTCTCGACGTAGCCCCGCGCCCGCGCGTCCTCGAGCGTGGTGCGCCGGAACTGGTCGATCTCGGGGAAGCGCTGGTTGTAGCGCTCGATGTGGGCAGCCGCCTCGGTGCGCGAGATGTGGACGGTCTGGGCCAGGCCGAAGGCGCTCTGGCCGTAGACGATGCCGAAGTTCACCGCCTTGGCGAGGGTCCGCATCTCGCGGGTGACCTGGTCCGAGGGGACCTCGAACAGGGTGGCGGCGGTCTCGGTGTGGACGTCGGTGCCGGCGGCGAAGGCCTTGGCGAAGCCGCCGGTCCCGCCCACCAGGTGGGCGAGGATGCGCAGCTCCACCTGGGAGTAGTCCGCCGACAGGAACACCCGCCCGGCCGGGGCGACGAAAGCCTGGCGGATGCGACGCCCCTCGGTGGTGCGGGCGGGGATGTTCTGCAGGTTGGGGTCGTTCGAGGCCAGCCGGCCGGTGGCGGCGGTGGTCTGGGAGAAGTGGGTGTGGAGACGGTTGGTGACGCGGTTGACCAGCGCCGGCAGCGGGTCGACGTAGGTGTTCTTGAGCTTGGAGAGCTCCCGGTAGTCGAGGATCGCCTGCGGCAGAGGGTGGTGCACGGCGAGCTCGGAGAGGACCGACTCGTCGGTGGAGGGACCGGTCTTGGTCTTCTTGACCACCGGGAGCTTCAGCTCTCCAAACAGGATCTCCCGCAGCTGCGGCACCGAGCCGATGTTGAACTCGTGCCCCGCCAGCTCGTGGCAGCGGCGCTCCAGCTCGAGGAGCCGACCGCCGAGCTCCTTCGACAGCGTGGCCAGGGCGGCGACGTCGAGGCCGATGCCGTGGTCCTCCATCCGGGCCAGGACCGGGATCAAGGGCAGCTCCAGGTCGCGGTAGAGGGCGCCGAGGCGGAGCTCGTCGAGGCGCGGTGTCAGCCGTCGGTCCAGCAGCCAGGCGACGTGGGCGTCCTCGGCCGCGTAGTCGCGGGCGCGGTCCAGCGGCACCTCGGCGAAGGTCGCGCCTTTCGCCACCGCCTCGGAGTAGGGGATCATCCGGTGCTCGAGGTGGATCAGGGCCAGGTCGTCGAGGGAGTGGGAGCGGCGGTCGGGGGCGAGGAGGTAGTCCACCAGCAGGGTGTCGCCGTCGATCCCGGCCACCTCCACCCCGGCTGAGCGCAGCACCCGCAGGTCGAACTTGAGGTTCTGGCCGGTCTTGCCCCTCGCCGTTTCCTCCAGGAGCGGCCCCAGCACCGCCCGCACCCGCTCCCAGGACAGCTGCTCGGGCGCGACCAGCGGGCTGTGGCCCACCGGCACGTACCAGGCGACCTCGTCGTCGCAGCAGAAGGACAGGCCGACCAGGTGCGCGGTCAGGGGGTCGAGGGAGGTGGTCTCGGTGTCGAGGGCGAAGCGGCCGGCGCTGCGGAGGGCCGTCGCGAGCTCGGTGAGCCCCTCCTCGGTGGTGACCAGGCGGTACCGGCCGCGGTCGACCGTTGCCATCTCGCCCCCCAGCTCCCGCAGCAGGCCACGGAACTCCAGCTCGGTGAACAGGGCGCGGGCGCGTTCGGCCGGGGGCGGGAAGCGCAGCGCCAGGTCGTCGAGGCCGACGGCGACCGGGACGTCGGTGCGGACCGTTGCGAGGTCTCGCGACAGGTACGCGGACTCGCGCCCCGCCTCCAGCTTGGTCCTGAGCCCCGGCGGGGTGACCTCCTCGAGCCGGGCGTAGAGGTCGTCGAGGCCACGGAAGCGGGCCAGCAGCTGCTTCGCCCCTTTCTCGCCGATGCCCCTGACGCCGGGGATGTTGTCCGAGCTGTCACCCCAGATCCCGAGGGCGTCGGGGACCAGGTCAGGCCCACAGCCGAACTTCTCCTCGACCTCGGCGAACGAGCTGCGCCGGTCCTTCATGGTGTCGAGCAGGGTCACGTGCTCGGTGACGAGCTGCATCAGGTCCTTGTCCGAGGTGACCAGGACCACGTCCAGCTCCCCCTCGTGGCGGCGGGCGAGGGTGCCCATGACGTCGTCCGCCTCGAACCCCGGCAGACACAGGAAGGGGATCTCGAAGGCCTCCGCCACCCGCTCGAAGTGGGGCATCTGCGCGCGCAGGGCGTCGGGCATGTCGGGCCGGGTGCCCTTGTACTCGGGCAGGAGCTGGTCGCGGAACGAGCCGCCCGGGGGGTCCCAGGTCACCGCCAGGTAGTCCGGTCGCTCGTCCCGGATCAGCTTCAGGAGCATGTTGGTGAAGCCGAACAGGGCATTGGTGGGCAGCCCCCTGGAGTTGCTCATCCCGCCGATGGCGAAGAAGGCGCGGAACGCCAGGTTGGGGCCGTCAACGAGGTACAGCGTGGGGCGCTTCGCTTCGTTCGACATGCCTCAAGTGTGGCACACTTCCAGCTGTCAGCTGTCAGCTGTCAGCTTCCCCCTCCCATCCAGAACGCCACGACGCAAAGGAGCGCCACGACGCGAGGCCTCGTGATCACTGTCTTGCGTCTTTGCGTTCTCCCCGGGTGGGTGGGGGAAGCTGAAAGCTGAGAGCTGTCAGCTGAAAGCTACTCTTCCAGCAGCTCCATCTCCAGCAGGAGGTAGACCAGGCGCAGGGTCTGGTCCTCCTCGTGCTCGCGCCGGATCAGCTCGTCGAGAGTCACGTGGGGTTCGGCCTCGAGGCTGCGCAGAGCCCGCTGCTCGCGACCGGAGAGCTGGAGCGCGTCGGGGACCAGGCCGCCGCACCGCCGCAGGGTCTGATGCCGGATCGGGTCGAGCCGCCGGCGGATCACCGGCAGGGGGGTGAAGCTCCTCACCCCCTCGTGCACCAGCGGGTAGGTGCGCAGGCCGAGGGGGGTGCCCGTGGAGGGGGGCTCGACGTTGCGGAAGAAGGCGAAACGGCCGGCAGTCCAGGTGAAGAGCTCGAGGATTCTCTCCTGAGACTGCTCGGCGAGGTGGCGGAAGAGCTGGTGCGAGGGGAGCAGCTCGAGGGTGAGCAGGGCCTCGGTGAACCGTAACCCCCGGGCGGCGGCGAAGTCGAGCGCCCGGGCGTGCTCCGTACGCGGGAGGACCCCCCGGCCGACCAGGTGCTCGCCGAACAGCTCGTGCTCCAGGTTGGAGGTGACGAACACCGGGTCCCCGTACTCCAGGTGAATCGTCTTGCGCAGCGGCGGTCGCCGGAAGTCGAGTCGGCCAGCGGCCTCGCTCGCGGCGAGGCGGTAAAGGAGCGCGGTCAGCGACGTTGCTGTCAGGTCGCCCTCCTCGTCCGGTCGCTCCGGTTCCTGCCCCGGAGACGCAGTGGCGGCGGAGAGGCGCCCGGCGGTGGTGACCCTCTGGATGGAGGGGAAGATGCCCGCCGGCGGCCTGGGGGGCGACTGGGTGGCCGGCAGCGCGGCCTGCTGGGGCTGGGCGGCGAGCTGGCGCTCGACCTCCTGCTCCTCCCGCTCCTCGCGGGCGATCTCCTTCGCGAACAGGTGACTCATGAGCCCCGCCGTGGCTTCCATGTCCCACGGGGCGAGGTCGTCGCGGGCCCGGGCCAGGAGGTCGTCCCGGAGCTCGCGCGCGTGCTGGTACCGCTCCTCGGGACGGGTGGCGAGGGCTCGCTCGACCACCGGCAGGAGAGGGGCCGGCACCGCCGACAGGCGCTGGCGGTCCAGCTCGCCGCGACGGATGGTGGCGAGGATCTCCAGGTCGTTGGCGCCGTCCCGCAGTGGCCGCATGATCAGGAGCTCGGCGAGGACCACACCGAGAGAGAAGAGGTCGCTGCGCCGGTCGAGGACCCGGCCGGCGGCGGCCTCGGGGCTCAAGTAACGTACCTTGCCCTTGATCAGGCCGTGCTCGGTGTGCTCCTCCCGGTCGCGGGCGCGGGCCACCCCGAAGTCGGCGAGCTTGACCTCGCCGCCCCAGCCGACCAGGACGTTTCGGGGACTCACGTCCCGGTGGACGATGTCCTGGGGCTGGTCGTGGTGGCGGAAGGCGTGGGCGTGCTCGAGAGCCCGCGCCACGTCCGCCACGACGCGGACCGCGAAGGGGGCCGGTACGCGCTCTCCCGCCTCCACCAGACGTTGGAAGACCAGGTAGAGGTCGCGACCGGGCACGTACTCCATGGCGATGAACGGCACGCCCCGGTGCTCGCCGAGCTCGCGAATCTGGACGATGTTGGGGTGGACCAGGCGGGACGCGATGCGCGCCTCGTCGGCGAACATCCGCACGAAGCGGTCGCTCTCCGCCAGGTGCGGGAAGATGCGCTTGATGGCGACGCTCTTGGTGAAACCGCGGGCGCCGACCGCCCGCGCCCGGAACACGTCGGCCATGCCGCCGGCCGAGATCCTCCGGACCAGCAGGTAGTTCCCGAAGGGGCGCAACCTGACGGCGGATTCGACCGGGATGGCCACTCGGGTCAGTCTAGCGGGGCGCGCCCCGGCCCGTCGAGGCGTGTGGGTCGATCCAGCGACCATTGTACCGACCTGGTCCTGGACGTGGTCCTGGACCTCGAAAGTGCGACGTGGGGGCGGTCCGGGTCCAGGTCCGAGACGAGGTCCGCGTCGAGGTGGCATTCTCCGTTCCTCGAAACGTGACCCGTCAGTGACGAGCTTCGCCCCACGAGGCGGCTGGCGAGGCTGCCACGGCGGGTCGAGGACCGCGATATCATGCGTTCGGGGAGGCGCGATGCCGTACTCGAGACTGTGCGTCGCCGTGGCTCTGCAGCGATACCTGGACTTCACCCCCGTGGCCTTGAGGCAGCGGGAGGTGGCCCTGCTCCTCGCCCGGGCGTGGGGGGCTGCGGTGCACGTCCTGTCGGTCAACGCCCCGGTGCCGCTCCTGCCGGACCTGGAGACCACCGAGGAGAAGCTCGAGCGGTACCTCGAGCCGCTGCTGGCGGGTGGCCTCACCGTGACCGCGGCCCTGCGGGAGGGGCGGCCGAGCCGGGAGATCGTCACCTACGTGGAGGAGGTGGGCGCCGACCTGCTGGTGGTGGGGACCCACGCCAAGCGGGGGCCGCTCGACGTCGGGTTGGGCAGCACCGCGGCGGCCCTGCCCCACGACCTCGGCGCGGCGGTGCTCCTGGTGCGTCCCACCGCGGGCGACGAGGAGCGGACCCGCGAGCTGATGATCCCCCGCTACCCCATCGTGTTCCCCTACGGCTGAGGCGACCGTGCTCTACTTCCTGCTCGGCTCCGGGGCCCTGCTCCTCGGCTACACGCTCTACGGCCGGCTGGTCGAACGGTCGGTCCGACCGGATCCCGACCGGGTCATGCCGGCGGTCGCCAAGGCCGACGGGGTCGACTTCGTGGCCATGCCGACCTGGCGGGTGTACCTGATCCAGCTCCTGAACATCGCCGGACTCGGTCCGGTCTTCGGTCCGATCATGGGTGCGCTGTGGGGCCCGCAGGTGTTCCTGTGGGTGGTGGTCGGGTCGGTGATCGGCGGGGGGGTGCAGGACTTCCTGGCGGGGGCGATGTCGGTGCGCAACGGCGGCGCCGGTCTTCCCGACCTGATCTCCCGCTACCTGGGGCGCGGCGTTCGCCACCTGGCGGTGGCCTTCATCCTCGTCCTCATGGTGCTGGTCGGGACCGTCTTCGTGCGCGGGCCGGCGATGCTGCTCGTGGACCTGATCCCGGCGGAGCAGGTTGGGGGGTGGCTCGGCGGCGGCGTCGGCAGCTTCATCCAGGACGATCTCGGTGGCCAGTCGGCGTGGCTGACCCTGGTCATGGTCGCCATCTTCGTGTACTACCTGCTCGCCACCCTGCTGCCCATCAACGTCGTCATCGGCCGTCTCTACCCGGTCTTCGCCATCGCCCTCCTGGTCATGGTTGCCGGGCTGGCGCTGGCGCTGCTGGCCGGCGCCATGCCGTTGCCGCGTTTCACCCTGGAGAACCTCCACCCCCAGGGGCTCGCGGCCTGGCCGGTGATCTTCATCACTGTCAGCTGCGGGGCGGTGAGCGGCTTCCACTCGACCCAGAGCCCCCTGATGGCGCGCTGCCTGAAGAGCGAGCGGTCCATGCGGCCGGTGTTCTACGGCGCCATGATCGCCGAGGGTTTCATCGCCCTGGTCTGGGCCTCGGCCGCGCAGGGGTTCTACGGCGGCAGCGAGGGACTGGCCGCGGCCCTCGCCGCGGGCGGGCCGGGGGGGGTCGTACACCACGTCTGCGTGGACACCATGGGGCTGTTCGGCGGGTTCATCGCCATCATCGGGGTGGTGGTGCTGCCCATCACCTCCGGGGACACCGCCTTCAGGGTCGGGCGGCTGATCGTTGCGGACTACGTGGGATTGCCGCAGAACCGGGTCCGCAACCGCCTGCTCCTCGCCTCCCCCCTGTTCGTCGTCGCCCTGGCCCTCAACGTGGTGGACTTCTCGGTGGTGTGGCGCTACTTCGGCTGGGCCAACCAGACCCTGGCGGCGGTCGCCCTGTGGGCCGGCGCGGTGTTCCTGGCCCGGCGGCAGGGCCGGTGGTGGCTGGCGGCGGTGCCGGCCACCTTCATGACCGTCATGACCACCAGCTACATTCTGGTGGAGGACGTCGGGCCGGACCTGCCGGTGCGTCTCGGGACCGCCATCGGGGTGCTCGCGGGGGCGGCCGCCCTGGGGGCGTTCCTCGTCGCCCGGCCGCGGCTCGAGCCGGAGGTGGACGAGCCGCAGACGGTGGTCCCGCTGAGCGAGGTGGACCGGGCCATGGACGACGTCAAGGTGTGCTGAGGGGTCGTGGACACGCTCCGCCAGCACCCGACCTCGCGCTGGCTCGAGGGCGCGCTGCGGGGGGCGGCCTGGATCCGGAGCTCGAGGGTCGTCACTCCCGACGGGTGCCGGTGGCTCGCGGTCCCTGAACGGGGGGACGCGGGGATCTCGGCCGGCGACCTCTACCACGGCGCTGCCGGCGTGGTGCTGTTCCTCCTCGAGCTGGCCCGCTCGACCGGCGAGGCGGGTCCGGCCAGGGACGCGCTGGACGGCGCCCGGCACCTGGTGGGCACGCTCCCGCAGTCGACGGGCTGTGGTCTGTACCACGGGCTGGCGGGGGTGGGCTTCGCGCTGCTGGAGGCGGCCCGTGCCACCGGGAACCCGGGGGTCCGCGCCGGGGCGCTGCGGGCTGTGGAGGTGATCGAGGGTCGTGCGCGGTCGCTCGGTGCGGGGGTCGAGTGGGACGGCGACACCGACATCCTGTCCGGGGCGGCCGGCACCGCGCTGTACCTGTTCGCGGTCGCGCGGGATCTGGGCCGCCCTTCGGCTCGGGTGCTCGCGCGCCGGGCCGGCGCCCGCCTGGTGGAGCGTGCAGAGACTGCTGGCGATGCCGTGCACTGGCGGGGGAGCCCGGACGACGAGAAGCTCATGCCCAACTTCGCCCACGGCACCGCCGGGGTGGCGTTCGCCCTGGCCAGGATCGCCGGGGAGGGGGGTGGGAGCGAGCTCGCCGAGGCGGCGGCGACCGGAGGGCGTTCGCTGCTCGCGATCGCCGACAGCTCGGGCGGCGGTTTCAGGGTCTTTCACCACGAGCCGGGAGGGCGGGACCTCAACTACCTCTCCTGGTGTCACGGGCCGGCGGGCACCGTCCGCCTCTTCGCCCAACTCGCCCTGACCACCGGTGACCCGGGCTGGCTCGAGTGGGTCGAGCGGGGCGCACGGTCGATTCGCTCGAGCGGCGCCCCGGAACGTGAGAGCCCCGGCTACTGGGGCAACCTGGGCCGCTGCTGCGGCGCGGCCGGGATCGGCGAGCTGTTCCTCGACCTGCACGCCGCCTTCGGCAGGGCCGAGGACCTGGCCTTCGCCCGTCGCGTCGGCGATCACCTCCTCGAGCGCGCCGTCCCGATGGGGGAGGGCCTGGCCTGGCCCCACGCCGAGCAGCGGACCCGGCCCGGCGAGGTCAGCGCCCAGACCGGCCTGATGCAGGGCGCCGCCGGGATCGGGCTCTTCCTGCTGCGCCTGGACGCCGCCGAGCGCGGCCGCGACTGGCCTCTGCGCCTGCCGGACGAGCCGGGCTGGGGGGAGGTGGGCGCCCGCTACGGCCCGTGACCGCTCCACGGTGAAAGGTCGCCGGTGTCGAACCCGTCGACGAACAGCACCTCGTCGGAAGGCACCAGCTCGAGCCGGTCGACAAAGCCGGTGAAGGCGGAGCCGTCGCCGGTCGACAGGGCGAAGCTGCACGACGCCGAGAGGCTGCTCGCCGACGCGCTCAGGGGTGCCTCGAGCGGCGCCCACGTCCCGCCGGTGTCGTCGAGCCACGCGTTCCTCAAGAGCCGGTTTTCGATGGGGCCGAGGCAGTCGGGCTGGCCGAACAGCTCGCACGAGGCCCTGACCGTCAGCGTGACCCCGGGGGCCGCGTCGACGCGGGCGCGAAGACCCACGAAATAGCCGCTGTCGAGGGCGAGGGGGACGCATTGGGTCAGGGTGAAGGCCTCGGACACGCCGGTGGTGGTCGGGTTGTAGACCTCGGCCGAGCCGGACTGGGCGGAGCCGTCGGCGTCCTCGAAGCTGTGGTTGACGGCGCCGGGGATGGTCTCCGTCACCGTCCACCCGCCGAGGCTGCAGTCGAGGTGCCCGTTGTCGAGGAGATTCGGCAGGTCGACCCGGAAGTCGAGGACGAAGTCGTCGCCGCCCGAGCCGTCGCCGTCGCCGTCGAGGGGGTTCCAGAGCAGGTCGCGGATCGAGGTGGAGCCGCAGACCAGGAGACGGAGCACGGCGTCACCCAGGCTCCCGCCCAGGTCGAGCGTGGCGGTCGACGTCCCGACGTCGTAGGTGACCGCCGCGACCGGCAGCGCCACGTCGTCGCCGGCCACCGGTCCACAGGCCAAGGTGTCGACCTCCAGGTTGTCCCCTGCCGCCACCAGCAGGTAGTTCGACGGGTTGGTGACGTCGTGGGGCTCGCCGTCGCCGGGCGGGTCCAGCACCGGCTCGCTGAAGGTGACGAGGAGGTGGGTGACCGCGAGGCGGTGGACCGACTCGCAGGGCGCCAGCTCGCCGTCCCCGGTGTCGGGCACCGAGCCCACCAGGGTGACGGTGGGTGGCGTGGCGTCGAGCTCGGTGACCACGGTGACGCTGTTGTCGTCGGGGTTGGGGTCGGCCCCGTTCGCACCGTCGTCGGCGATAGACGCGGTGTTTTCGAGCTCGGTGACGCCGGGGGTCCACGGGTCGTCCAGCACCACGGCGAAGGAGGCGCTGGCGCTACCCCCACCGCCGCCGAGATCGCCGATCGCGAGGGTGCAGACCGACCCGGCCCCGGGATCCGGGACGCAGGACCAGCCCGGGCTGCTCGCCGCCGCCTCGAAGGTCGTCGACACCGGCACGACCTCGGTCAGAACCACCCCGGTGGCGTCCTGGGTGCCGGCGTTGCCGGAGGTCAGCGCGTAGACAAGGGTGTCGCCCGGCAGCGGCGACGCGCCGCCGTCGTCCTTGGCGATGCCGAGGTCTGGGGCGGCGTCGACCGGGGTTCCCTCGGTGTCCGTGTTGTCGCCGGGGTTGGGGTCGGGGCCGCCGGCGCCGTCGTCGGCGATGGAGGCGGTGTTGGAAAGCTCCACGACGCCGGCGGCGACCGGGTTGTCCACGGTCACCGCGAAGGTCGCCGAGCCGCTGCCATCGCCGGAGACGCCACCCACCGCCAGGGTGCAGACCGACCCGGCCCCGTTGTCGGGGACGCAGGACCAGCCGGGAGTGCTTGCCCCCGGGTCGAAGGTGGTGTGGGCCGGCACCGTGTCGGTCAGCACCACCCCGGTGGCGGCGAGCCCGCCGGCATTGCCGAAGCTCAGGGTGTACGGGAGGGTCTGCCCGGGGACCGCCACGACGTCGCCGTCGCTCTTCCCAAGGGACAGGTCGACGTAGGGGACCTCGTACTCCAGGCAGGCCGACAGCTCCGAGGTGCTCCCGTCCGGTGCGGTGGCGGTGGCGGTGACGAACCAGTCCACCGGGACGATCGCACCTGGGGACGCCGAGAAGCTGACGTTGCCGCCCGAGTCGGTGGTGACGACCGCCGAGCCGAGGAATGTCTGCCCCTCGCCGTAGCCGCTCGGGTCGCAGGTTGGGCTGGCGTAGAAGTCGAGCCGGAAGTCGGTGCTGGCGGTGCTGTCGAGGGACCCCTCGACGGTCGCGCCGCCACCCGACACCGCTGACAGCACCGGGTAGTTCTGCAGGTTGTTGGGGCCGGTGTCGCCGTCGCCCGGGTCGTTGGGGGTGACGCCGTCGTTGCCCAGGTCGATCGCGAGGGCCACGTTGTCGAAGAAGCTGTTGGCCCGGATGTCCAGACCTGAGCCGCTTCCTATGACCACCGCGCCCTTGGGAGTGCCCGGCGGCGGCTGGGCGCCGTTGAAGGCGATGACGTTGGCCTCGCCGGGCGCCGCGCCGCCGATGAGGTTGCCCGCGCCGGCGGTGAACGAGCGCACCGCGTAGCCGTTGCCCAGGGGGCTCGTGCCGTCCGCTGCGACGCCGATGCGGTTGCCCTGGATCACCGTCCCGGTCGTGGTGTGCATGAGCTGGACCGCGGCGCCGACGAGGCCCGACATGAGGTTGCCCTCGCCGGGCGCGGCGCCCCCGATCAGGGTGCCGCTCACCTGCTGGGTGACGTAGACGCCGGTGCCGCTGCCCAGCGAGAGGGTGCCGGTGAGGTCAGGTCCGATGGTGTTGCCTTGAATGAGCGTCCCCGTGGAGTCGCCGTTGACCTCGACCCCGTAGCCGTTGCCCGAGATCAGGTTGCCGGCCCCGTCAACGCCGCCGCCGATCCGGTTGCCGCTGCCGGCGACGACGTTGACGCCCGTGCCGTCGAGCCCCACCGCGGCGGTCCCGGAAGCGGTCGTGCCCAGGATGTTGCCCACGACGTGGTTCGAGGAGCCCCAGAGCTGGATCTCGTCGTCGTCGTTGCCGGAGATGACGTTGCGGGAGGCGGGGGTCAAGCCGCCCACGGTGTTGGCCGAGCCGTAGACGAACACGCCGCCGTTCTGGTTCCCGCGGTCCAGCGTTCCCCCGGGGTCGGTGCCCAGGAAGCACCCCTCGACGGTGTTGCCGCCGTAGCCGTAAAGCTCGACGCCGTGGCCGCCGGTGGAGCCGGAGCGGACGAACCGGTTGACCACCAGGCCGCGCACCGTGGTGCCTCCGTAGGTGACCTTGAGGCCGGAGACCCCCGTCCCGGCGGTGGTGCCGTCGAGCTCGACCATCAGGACGGCGTTGGAGCCGAGCCCGGGGCCGTTGCTGTTGGGGGTCGCCCCCGGCTGGGTGTAGCCGTCGACCACCACCGGGTCGACGACGTTGGGGAGAGGGGACAGGGGTTGGATCGTGTGGGGGCCGGTGCCCGGGATGTCGAAGGCGATCGTGTCGATCCCGGTGCTGGTGGCGTTGGAGGCCAGGATCGCCTCCCGCAGGCTGCAGTGGGTCGCGTCGCACGAGCCGTCGTCGGTGTCGTCGGTGGTGGTGACGGTGTAGGTGGCGACCACGTGGGTGGTCTCGTAGGCGCCCATGTCGCAGCGCGCGGCGGTGTCGCCGTCGCCGTCGAGGGGGCGGGCGACGCCCCGCTGGTCGGTCGCCTCGCAAGCGGTGCCGCCGCTGCCGGGCGCCGCCGGGTTGCCGGCGTCGATGGCCGGGCTGATGGTGCCGAGGGCGTGGGTCATGGTGGTCCCGCCGTTGTCTGCCAGCGGCAGGAGCCGCGCGGTGCCGGAGACGTTGCCGGTGGTGTCCCCCCCGATGGAGCACCCGGCGAGGCTCCCCACCAGGTTGTAGCCCTCCGAGGTCAGGGTGCCGAGGCAGTCCGGGCTGCCGGTGGCGCTCGAGTTGCTGGCAACGATGGAGTTGCGCAGGTTGACGGTGGCCGAGTTGGTGATCCCGCCCCCCGTGGGTGTGGCGTACTGAGAGGTGGGCCCCTGGTTCGAGGCGATGGTGGTGTTTCTCAGGTCGAGGACCGCGTCGTACTCGTTGAGCACCCCGCCGCCGTTGTACATCCCGCCGTAGTTGCCGCTGACCGTGCAGTTGCTGAGGGTCATGACGGCGCTGGAAAACTGGTTGTAGATCGCGACCCTGCCGTGGTTGCCGCTGATGGTGGTGGTCGTGGCGGTGACCGTGGCGGAAGAGTTGTGGATGCCGCCGGCGTAGTTTCCTCCGTCGTTCCCGGAGATCGTGGTGTCGACGATGTCGAGGACGCCGCCGCTGCGGTTGGTGACCGGCGAGGCGCCGATGTTGCCCTGGATCAGGCAGGCAACGACCGTGAGGGTGCCGGAGTTGCCGAGGCCCGATCCCCCCTGCGAGGTGCCGGTGTTGCCGGACACGGTGGTGTCGGTGAGGCTCGCCGAGCTGCCCGTGAAGTTCCCGAGCCCGCCCCCGTAGCCGTTGGTGGCGACGTTGCCGGTGATTTCGCACTCCGTGACGGTGAGGCTCGGACCGGCGTTGAGGATGCCTCCCCCCGAGTAGCCCGAGTTGTCGCTGACCCGGCAGCGGGTGAGGGTGAGAGTGCCGCGGTTGAGGATGCCGCCGCCACCGTACGGCAGCCCTCCGTTCCCGTTGCGGATCGTCAGGTCGGAGATCGACACCGTGACCCCTGCCTGGGCGGGGTCGACGTGGAGCACCGAGTCCAGCGCCCCGCCGTCGACCACGGTGGTTGTCCGGTCGGCGCCGGTGATGGTCAGGTCCTGGGTGACGTCGAGATCGCCGGTAGCCGTCGCGTCCTCCCCGGTGCCGGCG
>Ga0068714_10001554_pt1 | contig 33067 bp, 34 predicted proteins | sample MTBNYHSulfiMetaG_FD_62988 | JGI IMG/M metagenome (GOLD analysis project Ga0068714, IMG submission 62988) | Enrichment culture microbial communities from rom New York Harbor, USA that are MTBE-degrading - MTBE-NYH (New York Harbor Sulfidogenic)... | ecosystem: Environmental > Aquatic > Marine >...
ACCAAAGCAGGGGCTGATTATATCCACGTCGACGTTATGGATGGGCATTTCGTACCCAACCTTACTATCGGCGCTCCGGTAGTAGCCGCTATCAGACCCTGGACCAGTCTTCCTTTAGACGTGCATCTTATGATCGAAAAACCCGAACGACAGATTAAAGCATTTGCGGAGGCGGGAGCAGACATAATTACCGTGCATATCGAAGCATGCAATCATGTCCACAGAGTAATACACACAATTAAAGGTCATAAGGTAAAAGCAGGTATATCCCTTAACCCGGCTACACCTCTTGAGATGCTCGATGAAATACTCTCCGATGTTGACCTTGTCCTTGTAATGACAGTCAATCCGGGTTTCGGGGGTCAATCTTTTATTGAGAGCATGATTGATAAAATAAGCCGATTACGCAACACACTGGATCAAAGACGACTCACAGCTGAGCTTGAGGTTGATGGGGGAATTAACGAAAAGACCGCCCCTGTTGTAGTACATGCGGGGGCCCGTGTGCTTGTTGCTGGAGCCGCGGTTTTCAACGATAAGAGAACTATAAAAGATTCGATGGCTGCCATAATGGCCGGTATCAACAAATAGTTTTGGCTGGGGAAGAAGGATTCGAACCTTCGCTCACGGATCCAGAGTCCGCTGTCCTACCGCTAGACTATTCCCCAGCACATAGAGATTATAACCGCTGAATTGCAGATCCGTCAAAGCTGATTGTTCTTTCCGCAGGTACCTGAAGGCGACTACAATTTGTTTCACATGGAGTTATTTTTGCCTTGTATAAGATAACTTCACTACAACTGTTTCAGTTATTATAATATATAGAAAGTAACGAGAGATGATATGAATGAGCTTGGTTATCTGGGTTATCTAGGCTTTCTGGGTCTTCTGGGTGTAAAGTTCCGTAACCCGAAACTATATTATTTGTATGGCCTGTACGGTTTCTATATATTCTTCTTCATTTAAATTTCTTTTTAGAAACAATTAATTACACATGAGTAATTTTACATAATATTATAAAGATCCTTGGATGTAAGGAGGTAAATTTTGCCCGACCTAACCTATCTTAAAAATTTACTGGGTATTTCCTTCTGTGATAGTACCCTTCTTGAACAGGCGCTAATCCATAGTTCCTTCGTAAACGAAAATCCGGACCTTGTATCTGAATCCAACGAACGAATGGAATTCATAGGCGATTCCGTTCTCGGACTCATTATTGCCGAAGAGCTGTACCACAAGATGCCAAAAGCGACTGAAGGTGAGATGACCAAAATCCGTGCTGAAATCGTACGGGGTGAAACCCTGGCCAGAATGGCCAGGTCTATTCGTCTCGGCGAATTCCTCTACTTAGGCAAGGGGGAAGAAGCCAATGGCGGAAGAGATAAAACAAAGAACCTTGCCGGTGCTATGGAGGCCTTGATTGCGGCCATTTTCCTTGACCAGGGCTATACTGCTGCTAGAAAAAGTATACTGGGTCTACTCGAGCCCGAGATAAGTAAAGCGCTTAATACAGGTATCGAAATGAACTCCAAATCCAGGCTACAAGAACTGATACAGGCACGGGGGGAAGAAAAGCTAAAATATCTGGTTACAAGCGCAGAGGGTCCGGAACATGACCGGCTTTTCACGGTTGAAGTGAGTATCGATGGTAAAATGCTTAGCCAGGGTACCGGGAAAAGTAAAAAGACGGCAGAGGCCGAAGCAGCGCGTTTAGCCCTGGAAAAACTGGAACATCATGACTAATTACGGCAATTAAGCCGGCGATAACTATTATCTTTACATGAAGTTAGCACTTTGCTAAACTTCATTAAAAATAGAGTGCCGCGTTAACAGGAGTATTATTATGGGGAAGCGAGATTACCGACACAGAGAACCTAAAAAGGCTAAAAAAGAAACCAAAAAATCAATAGTTGATTCTGGCCAGGTAATACCACCATCAACCTCGGTAGAAATTATAAAGAAGGGTAAGAAAGAGGAAGACAGGGAATAGCATCCAGGGCTTTGGTCGGTATGATAAGTAGAATAATCTTGTCAGATTTTGTTTTCTCGAATCGGCAGTTTAAATGGATAATGATTTGGCAGCAGTCCAGGTAACCGTATATGGAAATGTACAGGGAGTGTTTTTCCGAGATTTTACCTCAAAGTGGGCCAGAAAGCTGGGGCTTAACGGCTACGTACGTAATTTAGCCGAGCAAGAGGCGGTGGAAGTCAGGGCGGAGGGGGAAAAGGAAAGTCTTAAACGCCTTATAAGCCAGCTTGAAAAAGGACCTCCGGCTGCAAGTGTTACAAATATAGAATCAAGCTGGTCAGAATATACCGGTAATTATTCGGGGTTCAGTATTAGGTATTGAACAGGATAGAACTTCAGGACTCAAAACCTATCTTGGCCACTTCTATCAAGTTCAGGTGTTCCGTCTCGATTCCAAGCATCTCAGAAGCCTCAACATCGACTTCATAAGGTTCTCCGACAAAAATCTTGCCAAAATCCTCTACTTTTTCTTCGTGAAGCCTGTCATCAATAACATACTTTTGCCTCGCCTCGATAATACCAAGATCGAAAGGCAGGGTGAAATAAAGATCGGTCAATACTTTCTCTATGCCAAGACCATAGAGTTCCTGCCAACCCCGCCCCATACCACCACCGTATTTGGCGCTGGGTAATAGCGAAAGCAGATTTGCAAGGCATAACCTGGCACTTCCGTCCATTATCTTCAAAGGTGCGACGGTGATCAGATAATCGCTGGAGAGGATAACATTGGGTATCCAGAATGTAGGTACCGCCAGTGGCTTGGGCAAGGGGTTATCCACTTCCACCCATATGCAATCCTTAACATCCAGCATTACTACTCTGGGGAAATCATAGCCGAGTTCGCGATAGACATCCTTAACAGACTCTCCTCCGGGGAGGCCTTCGAGCAGCAGGATATCCGCTTCGCTGACACGCCGTATACTCTCTATTATCTCTGATAGTATCTGGCGACTGGTAGTCATCGGATAGGGAGAGGGAAGGCCAGCGCTTGGCTTTATTAATACACGCCTTGCCCTAGATATTATGGGAGGCGGTTCAAAGACGAACTCAGAATCTTTTATTATCAAATCTTTATTCCTTCCACCAGTCCAGCATCAACACTTCCACTACGTCACCCGCATTTACACCGGGTCTATCCTCAGGAATAACCGCTAAACCATTTGCCAGAGTCATGGAGCTTAAGATACCGGAACCTTGAGGTCCTGTTATCCTGGCAATATACCTTCCATTCTCCTCATGGACAACCACCCTCGCAAATATGCGCCTTCCATCAGTATTGACTACCGGGTCCTCGATTACCGCCTCTACGCTGGGCATGGTTAATATTTTCTTTCCCATCATCTTAAGTAATGCCGGACGTACGAAAAGCTCAAATGTAATCATTGAGCTTACCGGATTCCCCGGCAACCCCAGATGGGGTAATTTTTTATCTATTCCGTTAACCTTATTTCCATCAATTATTCCAAATGCGAGCGGTTTTCCAGGCTTCATGCGAACGGTCCAGAACGTAATCTCTCCGTTACTTGCCAGCACATTTTTAACCAGGTCGTAATCGCCCATAGAAACACCGCCACTGGTAACGAGTATATCGGCACTCATTGCCCGCTTAAGGCAATCGACCACCGACCTTTCGTCGTCTTTAGCTATGCCCAGCATCTCCGGAATTCCGCCATAACGCTGCACCAGCGCGGCCAGAGCATAGCTGTTACTATTGTATATTCCGCCGGGGGGCAGAGGATTACCAATCTCAGTGAGCTCATTTCCGGTAGCCAGGATAGCCACCTTCGGCATCCGAATAACCTTTACAGTACTGCATCCCAGTGAAGCCAGGACACCTATTTCAGAGGGCCTTATCACCAAGCCCTCACTTAAAACCCTTATCCCGCGTGTGATGTCTTCACCAGCGCGACGTATATCACAACCTTCCTCTATCTCTTTAAAGATGCCTATCTCACCTGTATTTCCCTCTCGGGAGTATTCATCTGTATCTTCGAACCGGACGATGCCGTCGGCACCTTCAGGTACCGGAGCCCCCGTCATAATGCGTACAGCATCGCCTCCGCCTAACCTGTGCCTCGAGATGGTTCCGGCCATCACTGTATCAATAACACGTAATAAACGCGGCTTCTCCCTACTTGCCCCTCTAACATCCTGTGTCCTGACTGCATAACCATCCATGGCCGAGTTGTCCAGAGGAGGAATATCGATCGCAGAGTAAACGTCTTCAGCTATTATCTGCCCCAGGCAGCCAAGAATAGGTTTTTCTTCAACTCCGAGAACGTCAACGTAACTCAGGACCTTATCAAGTGCTTCCTCGACACTTATCACTGTTTTACACTCCAAACCTCTTTATCAGCCTTCTCGCCATAATAAGATCCGCCCTTGTGTTTACATTAAAAAAACTGAGGTGATCCGGATCAAACCTTTCGATCTCATCTTTATCTATATACCTGACCTTCAGCAGGGGAAACAGATCTCGAACGCTCAAATTATCTTTTTCCAGCAGTTGCTCTATTTTATCCAGACATTCCTTCGTGTAGACTGCATGGAGCGGTTCGATCATGTTATTAAGGCAGGGTACAACGAGGTCAAATCCGATTGCAGCGTCAAGCATATAGCTCAACAGGTCACGATTTAAGAATGGCATGTCGCAGGCGACAACCAGATTGTAGAAGGAATCCGATATTTTAAGTCCGGAGTAAATGCCCCCCAAGGGCCCTTTACCCGGATAGATATCACGCGTCATTCTCAATCCTGGATAACCAGCCAACTTTGGATAAGTATGCCCGGATACAACAACTATGGGAATACTATCCAGAAGACCTAGCCTGGCAATTACCTGCTCAAGCAAAGTCCTCCTGTTGATAGTCTCCAATGCTTTATTCTTACTTAAACGTACGCCCTTACCACCAGCAAGGACGATTCCTGAAATATCCAATTGGAATTCTTATAATTATATTTTACCATGTCCGTCAATAACCCTTAGATTGATTCCGCAATAAATAAAATACTGCAATAAAAATCCCCTCCTCAATTACAGAAAAGGGGATATTTTATAAAGATACTCTTTAAAATGTAAATCTAATAATTAAATTAACTTAAACTAACTCCAAGCAGATTACGCTCTTCCCGCTACCTGATGGAAATGAGCGGGTACATAGGGGAGCAGGGCAAGATGCCTTGCCCTCTTGATCGCCGTTGCCAGTGCCCGCTGATGCCTGGCGCAGACACCCGTCTTGCGCCGCGGCGTAATCTTTCCTCTATCGGTGATATACTGCTGCAACTTAGAGGAATTCTTGTAATCGATCGTCTTTGCCTTGGCAATGCAAAATGAACACACCTTTCTTCTCGGTGCGTATCCTGATCCGCTCCACCTTCTTCTTGGTCTGTCGTTTGATCTATTCGATTGCTTTTCCGCCACTACCTATTTATCCCTCGCTAATTAATATATTTTTATCAAAACGGTATGTCGTCGGGGCTTAAATCACCAGTTTCGACGCCATTCGTACTTTCTTCCTGTGACGATGCCGTTGCCATGTTGGGTAAAAAGGTCACATGGTCTGCCACAATTTCGTTGCGGAACCGTTTTTCGCCATCCTGCCCATCCCAGGTACGGGAACGAAGCCTGCCCTCCACGTATATCAGCCGTCCTTTAGCCAGAAATTGATTGCACTGTTCTGCCAGCCTGTTCCAGGCAACCACAGTAAACCACTCCGTTTCCTCCCTGCGTTCTCCCTGGCTCGTTGTATACCTCCAGTTCGTTGCAACACGAAAGGAGGTAACTGGATTACCGTTAGGTGTAAACCTCATCTCGGGCTCGCTGCCGAGATTGCCGATAATTATCATTTTGTTAACGCTCGCCATTACCTCATACTCCTCTTCATGTCCTGAATACATTCCGGCGTATCAATCGCCCGATCTTATCAACAGATATCGAAGCACATCCTCTGATATCTGCAGGCTCGACTCCAGGTCTTTACACAGCGATGGCTTAAACTCGAACTTGCTTAGAACATAGTATCCCTCGGTAAAACGCTCTATCGGGTAAGCAAGCTTACGCTTGCCCCATTGCTCCACAGAAGTAACCTCACCGCCCCTTTCAGTAATGTACCTGCTGACGACATCTACCCTTTCCTCAATCTGTTCATCGGCATAATCGGGATTGATGACCATAACAAGCTCGTAACTTCGCGGGGGTGCTTCTTCAACTCCTATAACCGGTTCCTGCGCCTTTTTCTTCGCCACTAATAATTCCTCAAAAAATTTAGTAGCCCATTATATCACATAATAGAAGCGAGAGACAATACAGGAATAACGCCTCCAGCTTGGGACCTGTTCCATGCTCAGCTTGACAGGGACGACAGGCATTGATAAACTTAAACGTGTCCCAAGGCCCCGTGGTGTAGCGGCCTAACATGCCACCCTGTCACGGTGGAGATCAGGGGTTCGAATCCCCTCGGGGTCGCCAATTTTTTATTCTGCTCCAGTACGTCACTTCCTGATACAATAATTAACCCCATCGTTGCCATACATACCTTATTCGAGCAGTATTCGAGCATTTGACGTATCCTCAAACACCGCGATATGATGCTCTTTAAGGTGTATATGCACATACTATCTTACCTATCTAAAATCCTTAGCCGGACGAAAAGAAATATCATTAATCTGACTCTTTTATCATTGCCGGTCGTTTTCTGCTCAGGCATCTTTGCGCCGGCCTATGCAGCCAGTGAAACAATTATTCCAGACCCGGCGGAGGGAAGGGTAAATGACCTTATCCAGATCGACGGCTCGGGCTTCAGGGCTAACAGCCAGCTGTATTTTTACTTTTCCAGCGACGTCCTCGATATCGGCGATAACGTTCTTGTCGACCTTTTAAACTACGAGGGAGTAGGGGTTGCCGACGTCGATAAAGGGGGTAACCTGGTTACCCCTCATTCCTTTAAAATCCCCGAAGAGCTTGACGATGGTAAAGGCAGTGAAATAGTCTGGAACGATACATACTATATCTACGCAACATATCGTAACGAAGAATATGTAATTGCAAAAACAGAGTTCACGGTTATTCAGGGTGAAATCGAAACAGACCCTGGATCAGGTACGGTAGGTTCAGATGTAATAGTAAGCGGGGAAAAAATGCGCCCCGGCAAAGGGATAACCATAACATTTGACGATGATGAAGTTGACATAATATCCGGAGATACAACAACTGATAGTGGCGGCGTATTTAGTTCCGCCATCAAGATACCCGAAAGCCCGGCAGGAAGCCATATAATAACCGCAATCGACGAATCGGTCAATCGACCGGAAACGGATTTTACGGTAATTCCTGGAATTACCCTGGAGCCGCCATCACAAGTTATTGGCGGTACGATAGTGATCGAGGGACGAGGATTTGCACGGCGATCTGATATAGAGGTGATGCTTAACAAAAACAAAATCGCCACCACACCCATATCTTTACATACCAATCAGGGTGGTAGCTTTACCGCAAACGTTACCGTTCCATACTATGCGGAATATACTGGGGGTGAATCCGGTAGCATCACTGTTACCGCCCGCGATGAAAGTTCCAATTCCGCCTCTGCAGCGTTTAACCTGGCCGGCGTCCCCGGCGAAATAAACCTCACCCCACCCACAAACCAGAATTTTCCCGGTCACGTTGGGATGTATCTTACCGTTAACGGGCTCCATTTTACCCCCGATTCCATAGTCACTGTAATCTATAACGCAGCTACTGATTACACAGTGACCGCTACAGCAGATAACAATGGTAGTTTTTCAGTCCGCTTCGATGTCCCACCAAGTGCCGGCGGCGAACATACGGTATCGGCAACCGATGGCGCAGTGAGCGCAAACGCGATATTTTTCATGGAGTCAAGGACACCTCCCGTGCCTGTTTTATTAAAACCTGAATCCATGGTAGTTGCACCACCGACGACCCAATTCGACTGGCAGGATGTTACCGACCCCAGCGGAGTGAGCTACCTGCTACAGGTTAGCCTGGAAAAAGATTTCACAACCCTCGCCTTTGAAAAGACGGGCCTTACCGATTCAGGATATTCTCTGCAACAAGGAGAGGAGCTCGAACCGAAGGGAAACGTTATTCCCTACTACTGGAGGGTCAAGGCGATAGACGGTGCCCGTAACGAAAGCGAATGGACAGCGCCCGGCATGTTCTACGTCGCGGCCTCTTCCTCATTCCCGATGGTCGGAGAAAACAGCTACCTCTGGATCGCCATAGGCGTCGGGGCATTCTTTTTTTTCTACCGCATGCAACGCCGGAAAAACTCCTGAGGCCACATTCCATCAGGCTACCATCCAACCATACTTTCGTATGCTCTCTATTCCCTTTTATTGACCCATTTGGGGGATTGTACTCAATATAAAGATAAGTTAGCATAGGGAGTGGTAAGGTTAGGATAGTTTAAGAGAGGAGAGGGAAGGAGAGATGGCCAACAATGATATCGGTGCCATGATGACTACAAGCGACGTTGCTCACATGCTAAACGTTCATATCAACACTGTTAGACGATGGAGTAATCAGGGCATATTGAAGACATACCGTATCGGCTCACGTGGAGACCGGCGGTTCGACCGTAAAGATATTGAGGAATTTCTACAAAACAAGGTCGGAATAATATCCTGAATGATCACCGACCAATATAGGTAAATAAAAACTTTTTTAAGAAATAAAATATGTTACCGCTTACATGGAGGTTAATTGAGTGGATAAGATAATTGTAATGATAATCGACGAACAGCCCTTTTTCCGGGCCGGAGTTCGCCAGGTTTTATCCCAGGAATCGGACTTTACCATACTGGAATGTGACCCGACTCAAGACCCCTTGAGCCTGATAGAGGCAAACTTGCCGAATATTGTACTACTGGGGTCCGATCTCGGAGCGCACAGCGGCCTTGAACTCAGCCGCAGAATCGCCCGTTACTATCCGAACACCAAGGTAATAATGCTGAGCCCCAACCCGGACGACGAAGAGCTTTTTGAGGTCATCAAGACAGCCGCGGTGGCCTGTCTCAGCAAGAATATCAATACCGCAGAACTTATAAGCATCATAAGGCGGGCAAGCTCAGGAGAATACCCGATAAACGATAGTGTCATGGACAGGCCACGTATAGCCGGCCGTGTGCTGGAGCAGTTCCAGGATAAATCGCCGTTAGCAAAGAAAATAGAATCAATAATTGCTCCTCTTACCAACCGGGAAACCCAGATAATGCGCTACATCGCAGATGGCAATACCAACAAGGAAATAGGGCTTGCACTTGGAATCAGCGAGCAGACGATCAAAAGCCATGTAAGTGCGATACTGCGCAAGCTGAACGCAAACGACAGGGCACACGCAGTCGCCCTGGCAATGAGAAGCAGCTGGATCCCAACTGAAGGAAATGCGGCATGAGCATACTTCTAATAGACACGACAGTATATTTTATTAGAGAGGGTTTGGCTGAAAGTATAGATGTAAGATGGATAATATCGATATAAAGAAAGAACAGATTTTAGATACCTCTGAAATAATTGATTACACCCATAGTAACGACAACCATTCAGGGGAAGAGCAGGGGAGACCGTCGCAGCCGGAGAAAAAGGCTGAGCCAGAAAAAAGCCCGGCCCAGCACTTAAGGCAGTCGATACAGAGCGAAGCCCTTGAGTTGATACCGGAGGTTATGGCAAGGCGCTATAACGCCATCCCCATAAGCATCTCCGGCCACACGCTAAAAGTAGCGATGGCCAACCCGACTGATATCTTCGCACTGGAAGCGTTCTCGGCACAGAGCAAGAAGAGAATTAAACCCATTGTAGCCGACCCCAAGGACGTGCGGAGCGCCATCGACTTCAATTACAAGGGCCACGGCGAAATTGAGAAACAGATTTCCAGCATCTCAATACCTGTCGACGCATTCGATGAGAGCTTCGACATCGACGCCGCGGTCGACGCACCTCTTGCACAGGCACTCAACCTGATAATCGAGGAAGCCGTACGCTCACGTTCATCCGACATACACATCGAACCGGAGGAGGACAGGGTACGGGTGCGCTACCGTATTGACGGTACACTGCACGACATGATGTCTTTACCAACCAACATCCACAGGGCTATCATTTCCCGCATTAAAATCCTGGCCGACATGAATATCGCCGACCATCACCGAGCCCAGGACGGGCAGTTTTCAACCAAGGCAAAGGGGCGCGAGATAGATATCCGCGTGGCCACTTCACCCACCGTACTTGGCGAAATGGCCGTGCTCCGCCTGCTCGACAAGTCACAGGCTGCCCTGGGGCTATCCGAACTTGGCTTTCTTCCCGATAGCCTGGAAAAATACGAAAAACTGCTCAAGGTACCATATGGCATGATCCTTATCAGCGGCCCCACGGGCGCCGGTAAGACAACCACGCTCTACGCCTCCATTAACTCTTTAGACACACTGGGTAGAAACATCATTACCATCGAAGACCCGGCAGAATACCGCTTCCGCGATATCAACCAGATCCAAGTTAACCCGCAGGCAGGCATCACATTTGCCGGCGGATTACGTTCAATTCTGCGCCTTGACCCCGATATCATAATGGTAGGCGAGATACGTGATACCGAGACCACCAACATCGCCATTCAGTCAGCACTGACCGGACACCTGATGCTTTCTTCAATACACGCAAGCGATGCATCCGGCGTACTGACACGACTCATCGACCTGGATGTGGAACCGTTCCTGATAGCATCATCTGTTATCGGGGTTATTGCCCAGCGAATGGTAAGGCGCATCTGCCCCGACTGTGCCCACCTGATTGAAGGGCCCATGGTCGAGCAGATGGCATATCAAAAGGAAATGGGAGAGGAAAAATCTGAATTCCTTTACGGCACCGGGTGTGCCTCGTGTTCATATACCGGATACCTTGGCCGGACCGGGATATTCGAGATACTGCTTATAACCGACAGTATAAGGGCACTCATTATCAAGCAGGCTTCGAGCAGCGAGATTCGAGCCCGGGCCCTTGAGGAAGGGATGACATCGATGATGAACGACGGCATGCGCAAGGTACACGCCGGTATAACCACACCGGCAGAGGTGCTACGAAGCGCATATTCGCCTGATTTAAAGTGAACCAATTTCAAGCTATGAGGTAAAGATATGAATTACGCCTATGTAGCCTACAGCCAGGATAAAAGAATGGTCAAGGGGGAGCTAAAGGCCTCCAGTGAAGAGGCCGCCGCCCGGATGCTTAACTACGGCGGCTACCAGGTGGTAAGCCTGAAAGAGGTGATACCGTTCTTCGACAAGGAACAGATGTTCTCCCGCTTTAATAAGATAAAGCCGATGGAGATGGTAATGTTCTCCCGCCAGCTGGCCTTGCTCCTCGAGTCGGGCACCGACATCGTGACCTCCCTAGAGCTACTTCAAGCCCAGGTAACCCACCAGGGCCTTAAGAAAATAATCGGCCAGGTGGTATCCGACATCCGGGGCGGGAGCTCTCTTTCGGCAGCCATGAGGAAGCACCCGCGCGCCTTCTCCCAGCTTTACTACCGCTCCATGGCAGCCGGTGAACAGGGCGGTAACCTAGAGGTAGTCCTCAGGCAGATGGCCGATCATATCGAAATGCAGGTAATGACCGAGAAAAAGGTAAAGGGGGCACTCATGTACCCCGTGATAATACTGGTCACCGCCATCGCCGTGGTGGGCCTGCTGGTTACATTCGTGCTGCCCCACTTTACCGAGCTATACCGGGCCATGGGCTCAAACCTGCCGCTCCTACCCAGGATGCTTATCGCCATAAGCGACTGGTCGCAGAAGTACGGGCTCTATGTCCTGATAGGCATTATGGCGACCTTCGGCGGGCTCGTCGCCTATTTCAAGACCATCGAGGGTAAATACCGCTGGGACCGCTTCATGCTGAACGCACCGGTTATCGGGCGCATCAACCTCCTCAACCACCTCTCGCGCGCCTGCCGGACGATATCGCTCCTATTCCGGGTAGGGGTACCCCTTCCTGAAATAATTGCCGTAACCGTGCACAGCGCAACCAACAAGATAGTAGCGGAGGCGTTAAGCGGGGTACAGGGCGACCTGCTCAGGGGTGAGGGTCTTTCCCGCCCGATGGCGAAAAGGAAAAAGGTATTCCTTCCCCTCATGGTACAGATGACAAGCGTAGGCGAAGAGACGGGTAACCTAGATAAAACACTTGCCACCGTTGCTCAGAGCTACGAGACCGAAGCTGCCGACAAGACCAGCACAGCGGTAGGCATGATCCAGCCCATTATGACAGCACTTATCGGTGGAATAGTGGCCTTCGTTGCCATCGCGCTAATTACCGCCATGTACTCTATATACGACCAGTTTTAAAGCGATAAAGTTATGAAAAGCATAATGAAGAAAATGAAAGGGGAAAAGGGGTTTACCCTGATAAGCGTACTTATCGCCGTTGCCGTGCTCGGGCTGGTAGCGGTGATATTCGCCGGCGGTATTTCAACGGCCAGCAAGGCAGTGTTTGTTGACGACGTAAAAGTTACAGCCGAGAGCCTTGCCAAAAGCCAGCTTGAATACACCAAGCAGGAGGCCTATATCACCGCCCCTGATTACGGAGAGGCAACCTACGCTAAAATCGCCGATATCCCGGATGGCTACAGCATCAGGAGTATCAACCTGGAAGGAGACACCGTAAGCGATATTATCGGTGTCCCCTGGGACAGCGAGAACGGTATGCCCGAAATTATCGACAAGGGCCTTCAGCGGATCGTACTGGTCATCCGGCATGGCGATGACCCGGATGTGATAACACTGGAGGGTTTTAAGGTAGCACGATGATAAGGCAAATACTCGGCAATATACTGAGAAACCAGAAGGGGTTCACCCTGATCGAACTGGTGGTTGCCGTTGCCATCGGAGGATCGATTGCCGCGGCTGGCAGCATGGCCACCCGCCAGGTGATTATAGAAACGTCACGCAACAGCAACCACGGTATTGCAGTGAGGCAGGTGCAGTATGTCGGTCACTGGCTGACCAGAGACGTGCCGATGGCACAGGTAGTGCAGACTACGGAGGATGCCGACGGCCTCCCCCTTACCCTTACCTGGGAAAGCTGGGATGATGACCCTTCTGATGGAATACCACCGGACGAATACCAGGTAGTTTATCAAATAGCCTATGTTAACGAGGACGGGGTCACAATAAAAAAGCTACGGAGGGACCACTATACAAACAGGTCCGTTGACCCTGACCCCGATTCCACCATATATGTAGCCAAGTATATGGATTCCGACCCCCTCAAGACCAATTGCAGCTTCAGCGAACCGGTGCTCTCATTCACCGTTACCGCAAATGTAGGAGGGGGCCTATCCAGTATGAGCGAGACAAGGACTTACGAAATCGCCCACAGGGCGATAGCGGATGGCAGTTGACAGGTGCGGATGGGGAGGTGCAGAGAAAATGAAAAAACTAATCAGAAAATTAAACCGAAGTGAGAGGGGTGTTGTACTGATCATAGTACTTATTCTCCTGGCAGTGGGCGGGCTTACTCTTGCCCCGATGCTACAGCACATGGGAACGGGGCTTAAGGCCGGCCAGACCTACGAGAGGAAAACCGACGAGTACTACGCCGCCGATGCCGGGGTAGAGGATGCCCTCTGGCAGATAACCAGGGAAGAACGCGACCTTCACCTCCCCGATGACGAGGCTGACCTCGACTGGAACTACACAATCACCGACGTTAACGGTAAAACGGTTGATGTTTCCATCGATTACGTGGATGAAAGCGCCGATGGTTACGACGTATACAAGATTATCTCGATTGCCGGTGCCGATGGCAGCGATACCACCATAGAGTGCTATGCTATCTTCGGTGGAGGCTTCTGCTTTCTCCTCGATAATGCTATCACCAGTCCCGGCGATGTATCTATAGGCAATAACTCGACCGTTGATGGCAACATTGTTTGTGAAGGCACAAGGGATGAAGATCCCGGTGCTATAATCCTTAACGACCCTTCACCAGACGACCCGATAGGTGACTGGCCTACCGAAGGCGAAGTTTCAAGGTTTTATTATAGACAGGTAGACCCTCTAAATCCATTTCTCAATGATACGATAGACCTCAATGGAACCGACCGCACCCTTTCAGATCCCATCTATCGTGAAGGTGACCTCAAAATCATAAACTCCAGCAATACCCCCGCGACTTTAACCCTCGGGGACACGATTTACATAACCGGCAAACTGGAAATACAGAATACCAAAAGCTTTACACTTGACTTAAATGGGCAGAGCATATTCGTAAAGAGTAATTCGCCGTACCCACCAGGGGCTATTAACGTTTCAGATGCAGATTGCGTATTACAGGGGTCGGGATGCATAATCGGTGTCGGCGATATATACTTCAAACCCAACATGAACAGTAACCCAGATGATTTCCTTTTTGTAATGTCGATCTACGGCGAGATACAGTTTCAACCACTGGGTGACTATTATGGTAGTGTTGCAGGAGATGTATCGGTTGAATTACAACCTAACTGCACGCTCGCCTGGGATGAGCCACCTGAATTAAACTTTCCCGGGAACAGCGAAGGCGATTACACAGGTTACGACCTCGAGGTCCGCACCTGGCAGACAGGCTAGTAAAGGAGCGTTAAATGAAACTCAGCAGAACAGCAAGGATAATATTGACGGTGGGTATATTAGTAGCTGCCTTCTATGTTATCTGGCAGATGAAGACCCAGGCTGAAAGCGAACAGCGTTCACTTAACATACAGCTCGATATGAACAGGCAAATACTGACCAACCTCGCCGACCAAAAAGAGGGACTCCAGGATAAACTGGTAACCCTCCAAGGTGACCTTGCAGCGGCTACTACCTCGTTCGAAAGAAGCCGCGCCCAGTACCCGGCGGATATACAGAGCATAGAGTATGACGAGATTCTGTTCAATATCGCCCACCAGTGGGACCTCCATATCACAAACATCACCGCATCCGATCTATCAAGCCGTACCGTAGAGGTTACCATCGAACCGGATCCGGATGACCCGGAAGCAGAAAGCGCTACCTACTCCGTAGACTACACGATAACCACATTCAGCATCACGGTAGAAGGTAAGCCGGTCGAACCTGTGCCTGAAGAAGTGGAGGAATTTCGCATTTATATCTACCAGACCCTGGACGATATACTGAGCTACTTCAACTCGATTGCCACCGGAGACGACTTCGTTACCGGGAGCGTGGAATCGGTTAGTGTAACCGTCCCCAAACCATACACCGAACTGGAACTCTCTGAAATAGTGACGGGCGAAGGAGAGGAAAACGGTGAAACGTCAACCGAAGGTGATGCAGAGGAAGAAGCACTGGAAGCAAAGCCGGCAACGGCAAACATAAACCTGGTTATCTATAGCTATGAAGGGAATGAATAGCCATGTCTGAAGTAAGTCTTTTTGTAGAAGATACCGCAATAAAGCTACTACACACCAAGGGTCGCAAGGTGGACAAGTGGGCCAAAATTCCGCTTGAGCCGGGCCTGGTAAGCGACGGCCTTATCGTCGAGGAAGAGCAGATCGCCGACAGGATAAAGGAACTATTCAAGCAGCATAAAATAGGCACAAAGACGGTTATCGCCGGCCTGAGCGGGCTGAACTCGGTTTACCGCCTTACCTCGCTACCCGAAATGCCGGATAACATTCTCTCGGCAGCTATAAAACAGGAAGCAGCCCGGATAATACCGGTACCGATAGACCAGATGTATCTTTCCTATCAGGTCCTTCCTTCGTCACCCGAAGAGATCCAGGTCTTTCTGACCGCATTCCCCCGAAACAGCGCCGATGCTCTACTGAGAACCCTCTCCAAGGCCGGTTTCAGGGCAACCAGCCTGGACCTCTCCCCCCTGGCCCTTTGCCGGACAGTCGATGCACCGGAAGCGATAGTTATCGATGCGCACGCCGCAAGTCTCGATATCGCAATCATGGTAGACCGGGTACCGCAGGTAATACGAAGCTTTTCCCTCCCCGGTGAGACAGACTCGCTTGCCGACAGGCTGCCCACAATAGTCGAGGAACTGGATAGAACGACCGCCTTCTACAACTCCGGCCACAAGGAAAAACCCCTTTCGCCGAAAACACCGGTGTTCGTCGCCGGGGACCTGGTAATGGCCCCGGAGAGCTGGTCTCTTTTCTCCGGCACCGAAGATGCCCCGGTAACCGAGCTACCCTCGCCGGTACAGTCGCCGGAGGGCTTCGATGCAAGCCAGTTCATGACCAACATCGGGCTCTCCCTGAAAACCCAGCCGCTGGAAAAGGAGGGTAATTATTCCATCATCAACTTCAATGCCCTTCCAGCAGAGGAAAAGCCGAAGAAAGAGGTATCCTCGGGGAGGGTGCTTGCGCCCATAGGTATCGTGGTGGGTGTCGGACTCCTTGTGTGGCTATGGTTTTCGGTAGATGACGTAAGAAGCGAAAACGAGGCGCTAAGGGAACAGGTTGATTTACAACAGGAGCTTATCCCTCCGGAACGCGAGGAAATATCAGCCCTTGAAGAAGAGATTACAGTGATAGAGCCACAGGTAGCACCGCTACAGGCCCAGGCCGGAATATTCGGTAATACCTTCACCGAAATGTCCGATGGCCGGGCCCAGATCGATGGGGACTTAAGGGGTATCGCCAACTTCATGCCCGATGAGGATGTTAACCTGACCAGCATAAGCCATGAAGGCCCCTGGGTAAATATAAACGGAACAGCCCAGGAAGAAAGCCTTATATTCGAGTATGCCCGGAGCCTCAGGGGAAGCGGCAGGTATTCAAGTGTTATAATCACATCGATCAGCGCAAATTACGAGGAAGTAATCGAAAACGGGGAAGTAGCAGAGGAAATGGTCTATCATTTCAGCTTCCTCCTCGTAAGCACGAGGGCGGAGTAAACAGATGGATATATTTTCGCTTATACAGACGGCAAGGAAAATGGCTGCCTCCGACCTGCACCTGGTCACATCGAGCCCGCCGCTAATGCGGATAGATGGCCATCTTGAGCCGGTAAAGGAAATGGAACCGTTAACTCCCGACGATACCCGTGAGGCGTTCTTTCAGATAACCACTTCCGAACAAAAGAAGCAGTTTCACGAGAATCTCGAGCTCGATTTCGGCTACAGCCTCCCGGCTGTGGGAAGGCTTCGCTGTAACGTCGCCCAGCAGCGTGGGGCAATCAGCCTGGCCCTGCGGCTGCTGCCGCCGGAGATACCCACCATCGAGGAGCTTGAGCTACCAGAGATATACAAGGAACTCATCCTCAAGCCGAGGGGGCTCCTGGTTGTAACCGGCCCCACGGGGAGTGGTAAGACAACCACCCAGGCGGCCATGATCCATCACCTCAACCTCACCGAGGGCCGCCACATCGTCACCATAGAAGACCCCATCGAATACATGCATACCAACATAAAGTGCGCCATCATGCAGAGGCAGCTTGGCAGCGATACCCACTCCTTTCCGGACGCGCTGCGCCATATCCTGAGGCAGGACCCCGACGTTATCCTGGTGGGTGAGGTAAGGGACTCCGACACGGCAGCTTCTGTGCTCTCCATCGCCGAGACGGGTCACCTGATAATCACTACCGGCCACGCCCCCAGCGTCAACCAGGCGATAGAACGAATTATCGACCTCTTTCCGCTCGATGAGCGCGACCTTGCCCAGAAGCGACTCGCCTCGCTTCTCCTTGCCGTGCTCTGCCAGCAGCTTGTCCCCCGGGCCAACGGACCTGGGCGGATAGCGGCTTCCGAGATCATGATAGCCAACTCCGCGGTAAGGAACCTCATCCGCGAGGGCAAGCACTACCAGCTTCCCAGCGTAGTCTGCACCCATCAGGACATAGGAATGATTTCCATGGACGAAGCACTGGTGAACCTGTACAAGAATGGCAAAATAGCCATGGAAAACGTTCTCAAGTACTGCAGGGATGAACGGGAAGTAATGCGCCTCGTGGGAAGAAAGGTAAGCAAGTAAAGTTACTCTGCTTGCCCCCCCCGCATTGCCAGAAGAATACCGGCCGGCTACTCCACCCTATCGCCCTGAGTTACGTCCCCATCCAGAGTTATCGTATATTTATAGGCGGTAGAGGTATGCAGGTAATCGCCGTAATCTTCATCGCTCGAGTCCAGTTGCTCATCGGTCTTTTTAACGGCAACACCGCTGTTCACATGCATATAAGCACTTACCGCAGTGCTTACGATGCGCAGCTCCTCATCGGCCGCTTCCGTTTCTCCTGTGCCGTAAAGTGACATAAACCGTGGTATCGCCACCGCCGCCAGTATACCCAGTATGGCGATAACTATAAGTACTTCCATAAGGGTAAAACCCATGTGGCTACGGATAACATATGATATATTCCGCTTTATCATAATCAACCGTTCAAAGCTACCAGGAAACTATCTATGTTTTATCCCACCGAAAGGCAGTTGTTGCGTATGGCAATGGCCACAGCGTTAGCCCTGCCGTTCGCATCCAATTTGCGGAAGATAGTGCGTACATGCGTCTTGGCCGTTTCCTCACTGATACCCAGGATATAACCGATCTCCCTGTTCGTGTTACCGTCGGCAATGTACCTCATGATCTGCACCTCGCGGCCGGTGAGTAAAGATTTACTGGCCACTAACATGGATATCACCCCCTTTATGAATAAAAAACCGGCCTTTATTATATTCCGGCCGGTTTCACTACTTGCTCCCCACCATCCAAGTGACCACCTACGGATAGCAGTTCAACGCTTCCTTAAAGCAATATCAATTTTTCTTCCGATAGTTAGTTAGTCGCTATTACCCCCAAATATCCCTCATTCGGGGGAATATTGCTTTATCAGCAAATACCCAATTTTTACGGGGAAGTACAATTTTAACTTCTATTCTTTGTCCTTATTCCTGCGCCTTCGCATGACAAGTAAAATAACCACGAGAGTTACTATAATTGCGATACCAATCCGATAATCCATCGAATACTCCTTCTCATTTTACCCAAGAGATAACCCGCCTCCCTATTCGTATTACCCCCTGGCAATTTAACTCTGTATCTATAGCGGATGGAGTATACAACCAATACTAAAGTATGTCAACAACCCAAATAGGAATCACCGCTTTTAGATTAAAAAAGTAAAAGGACTTTGCAATTACACTGGATTAATTGACTATAAATCAAAGTTTGTTATAAGAAATTGTGTTTATCTGAACAAGTTAGAGTTAGAAGTCTCTGGTCAATTGTGATTTATTATGGAAAAGAACTGAAATTTTAGGAAATGTCCGGCATCCAGGTAATGGTAGTTATTCTACCATATCACCCTGAGTAACCGCGCCGTCCAGGGTTATCGTGTATTTGTATGCGGTAGAGGTATGCAGGTATTCGCCGTAATCTGCATCATCGGGGGTAAGCTGAACATCGCTTTTTGCGACCGCAGCGCCATCGTTTTCGCACATATATACTTCGACCGCTGTTTTTATGATATACAGCTCTGATTCCGCTGCTTCCGACTGGCCCTGCCCAATCAGACCGGTGAACCGGGGAATAACAACCGCCGCAAGGACGCCAAGGATAGCTATCACTATCAGTAGCTCCATCAGGGTAAAGCCCTTGTTACTACGGTTGAAGAATATTAGATTTCGTTTTATCCGTTTTACCATTTTAAACTCAGCCCATTTAAGCCCACCGCAAGGGCGGATAGGGTTCCCAGCGGTGGGCTCTCAGTCTGTTCATTTAGCTATATTCAAGGAAATATATGATTAAAACTTATTACTCCGACGCTCCTACTTTAGCCACCTGAGTCACATCTCCTGAAGTATTCCAACTATAAGTCCAGCCAGTATCAGTTTGCAGATACGGACCAATGGGAGCCGATGCAGGAACACTAGCGCTAAGAGTAGGCCCCAACTGTTGCGCAGCACCTTCCTCTACTGTTGATACTTCATTTGCCGCCATAGCAGCAGTCATGGCAGTCTGTACTACCTCCCTCTCAGTAATTGCCGCCTGGCTTTCACCGGTTCCTATAAGGCCGGTAAATCTAGGGATTACCACAGCCGCAAGGACGCCCAGGATAGCGACAACTATCAAGAGTTCCATAAGGGTGAAGCCCTTCTGGCCGCGATGGAGCCTCTTTGTGAAGCTCAGCTCAAAACCTCCTATCCTTTTCATGAGTCCCTTCATCACTTATACCTCCTTATGTGATTTTTTATTTCGCTCCATGATGAAGTTTGGATACTTAAGGTAACGTAAATCCAGTTTAACATACCTGTATGTCAAGTCAATCACTCGTTAGAGGTAGTTTGATAGTTCATAATTTCAGGATTAATAATTACCGGGACATTATGCTGGATTTCAATTATAATTAATTGGTAGAAGATTATGACCCAAAAGGGGGAGAAAATGCCCGATCATTTAAGTGAAATCAAAGAAATTATAGAAGAACATCATACCATCAGGAGACATGTAAAGCTGGTGGGGGAATCGATAGGAGACCGGGAGGCAGTATTTACCCTGCAGGGTGAAGGGACAGGAACCACCGGCCAGGCGGATGCGATTTCCAGGAAAAAAGAGGCCCTTACACGGACGCTTAGCGCACTAAACGACGGCCTGAAGAATCACTTTCGGAGGGAGGAGAAATACCTGCCGCCAGTACTGGGGGAAATACTGATGCAGGGGCTGCTGGCAGAGCACCGGGAAATGGCTGCTGATCTCGAATCTCTGGGTAAAATGAACTCCGAAATCGAGCCCGATAAGCTGGATAGAGAGGGTTCAATCTCAATGTCCATGGTATTACAGCAGAAGGTGGGTAGCCTCTGTAACCTCATCGAGGAGCACGCAGCCCGGGAAGACCTGATACTGGGTATGGTGCAAAAGGCCCTTGAAAAAACGGGCAAATAAAAACTATCCGTGGAACTGTTTTCCGGAGATTACTAAAATAGCGGTTTCTGCGTTTAACCTGTAAAACCGGATAAACGGGGATATCTAAACCTTTCTCAATACGATCCGGATGTTTTTACCCTCTTTAAAAGCCTCTGAAACCGATGACATCCCGTTTAAAATATCAACTAAAGGTGTGGGGCTCTTTGCATTCACCATTATCTCGGTTCCGCCGTCGGCCGATCCGACAATCATGCCAAGGCTCAGGCTATCAACGTCCATGAGCGATGCCTCGAACCTCCTCATCTGGCTGGGCTGTATGGGCGGTGACAAAAGAAGCTTAACAGGGCCCTGAACCACGCCGGCTGTTCCCAGGGCAGGAGTCGCTACCTTATCTGTCTTCACTGGTTCCGTTTCGTGTACGGCTTCTTTGGAAACGATAACCCTTTCCTCTCCATCCTGAGCAAAAACCAACGGCCCTGACTCTTCCTTTGCTTCCGGTTCCGGCGGCTTCCCGGTCAACCTGGGCGCACCATCGCGCTTTTCTGTCTCTTCCCTGGCCCTGTGTTCTTCTTCCCGGGACAGCCTTTCCCTTTCGCGCCTTGCCCTTTCCTCTTCTTCAAGCCTGGCCTTCTCCTCAGCCTCTCTTCTTACCTTCTCCTCAGCCTCCCTCCGTGCCCTTTCGTCCGCTTCAAGTTTCGCTTTTTCCCCGGCCTCCTTCCGCAACCTTTCCTCGGCTTCTCTTCTGGCTTTTTCTTCAGCCTCTTTCCTTGCTCTCTCTTCGGCCTTGCGCCTGGCCCTTTCCTCGGCCTCAAGCCTGGCCTTCTCCTCAGCTTCTCTGCGCGCCCTTTCTTTTGCTTCCCTCCGGGCCTTTTCCTCGGCCTCTCTCTTTGCCTTTTCCTCGGCCTTGCGCCTGGCCCTTTCCTCGGCCTCAAGCCTGGCCTTTTCCCGGGCTTCCCTGCGCGCCCTTTCTTTTGCTTCCCTCCGGGCCTTTTCCTCAGCTTCTTTCCTGGCTCTCTCCTCGGCCTTGCGCCTGGCCCTCTCCTCGGCCTCGAGCCTGGCCTTTTCTTCCGCCTCCCTCCGCGCCCGTTCCTTCGCTTCCCTCCGGGCCCTCTCCTCAGCCTCCTTCTTTGCCCTCTCTTCGGCTTCCTTTCTTGCCTTTTCTTCGGCCTCTTTTCTTATTCTCGCTTCGGCTTCAAGCCTCGCTTTCTCTTCCGCTTCCCTGCGCGCCTTTTCTTCCGCCTCTCGCCTCGCCCTCGCTTCGGCTTCAAGCCTTGCCCTTTCCTCGGCCTCCTTCTTTGCCCTCTCCTCAGCCTCCCTGCGGGTCCTTTCTTCCTGTTCTTTCCTTGCCTTTTCCTCAGCCTCTCTTCTGGCTATCTCCCCGGCGACCCGCCTCGCCTTTTCCTCAGCTTCCTGCCTGGCCCTCGCCTCCGCTTCTTGCATCGCCTTTTCGGCAGCAGCCCGCTTTTCAGCAGCACGCCTGAGCGCAAGGCCCAGCGCGGAGTCGTCTTCCTGCGCTTCCTCTATCTTCCTCGCCTGGTCATCCGATATGGTTGGGTAACCGCACCACTTGCAGTAATCGCCAGCCGTTTTCTGTCCGCAATTGGGACATTTTCTCATTTCAGCCACCGGCTCAGTTTGATCTATAGCACTATTATAAACCAAAACCATCCCTCGTCAATATATCTACATGATATAAGCCGAGTATAGATTCAACCACCTCTATTGTCAATAAGAATAAGGTATGATAATGATAGATAATATTTATATATCTATGGTGATGTTAGTTCACTTAAAGATAACTATTTCAAGGTGTTATAGAACAACATTTGAACAATAGTATTAACCTTAATGATAATCAGAACGAGAGGTTATTTGACTATGTTACGAAAAGCATCCAAAATATAGGGCAGTATGGAAGCAGCAGGCATAGCCATCTTCACGGTACTCGGGGTAATTATTGCAAGCTTCCTTAATGTCTGCATCGACCGCATACCAGAAGGTCAATCCATCGTTACTCCTCCGTCCCACTGTCCCTCCTGCCAGCGCCGGCTCACCGCCAGGGACCTCATCCCCGTCATAAGCTACATCTGGCTTCGCGGCCGCTGCCGCTACTGCAGATCATCCATCCCAAGGCGAGTGCTTATCGTGGAGATGGCTACCGGAGCACTTTTTGCCTACCTTTACCTGCAATACGGCTTAAGCGCAGAGCTTGCGATCATCACCCCTTATTGCTGCCTGTTTATCGTGCTCATGGTTATCGACCTCGAGAAGGGGCTAATCCTTAATAGAATAGTCTATCCGGCAATGGTGGCCGCCCTTCTGGTAAGTGTTTTTTTACCCGATATCGCTTTTGTACCGGGAATTAAAAATGCGCCAATAGGCGGTGGCATAGGTTTCGGCCTCGGTTTGCTCGTTGCCATCCTCTCCCGCGGCGGGATGGGTTTCGGAGACGTCAAAATGGCGGCGCTCATGGGGTTCGTTATCGGGTACCCCAGGATCTTTTTCACCTTAATCCTGGGGGCAATTATCGGGGGAATAATCGCCGCAGTCCTTCTTGCCACGAGAAAAAAGAAGCGCAAGGAAGGCATCCCCTTCGGGCCGGCCCTGGCAGCCGCCACCATCGTCACACTTCTCTGGGGAGGGGAGATCCTCACCTGGTACCTGGGTTTATTCTAACCTCCGGTTAGCAACACACCCCGCAACATTTCATTATTTTTTCACCCTTAGGGTTTACCTCTTGACAGGCTGTAGTATAATAGTATTAGTTCTATTGCGGGATATTTTTACATGGAACGAAGAAGATCAAGTATCGAAGTAATAGCCGATATGCTGCGGCTGGGTGAAGCCGGCAAGACGGAAATAATGTACAGCGCCAACATGAGCTATTTCCAGCTGCAGAAATACCTCAAGTTTCTCCTCGAACTCAAGCTCATCGACAGGGTGACGGTGGGAAACCCGGTGGTTACATACAGGGTTACCCGGAAGGGCCTGAAGCTACTCAGGCACATCGACAACATCCTGGAGATACTCGAGTTCAAGGAAAAGGACGAGTTTCAGTAAAAAAGGAGCTACTCAATGTCTGAAAAAAGAATGCTGATTATGCCGGCGGATCTCGTCAAGAAAATCGATGAAAACCGTGGCGATTTAAGCCAGGCGGAATTCATCAATTTTTTGATCGACGGCAAGCTCGGCGAGGAAGGCAAGGCAGCCAAGCGCTCCGGCAAGGAAGAAAGCTATGTGACCAAAACGGAGCTAAGGTCCCTGGAGCAGGACGTCAAGCAACTGCTAAGGAGCTTTATCGACTTTTTCGTTAGCTACGGACTAGAGATAGGCAAGCAATCCCCGAAAGCAGAGTTCGATGAGCTTATGGGAAAGCTGCAGGGGCTGGAAAAGGAACTCGACTCCGATAACGAAAACGATAAAAAGGCAACCATAAAATGGAAGTAGCCCTTTAAGATCATTTTCAAGCCGCGTTACCCTTCTCCCTGTCGGAGAAGGGTTTTTTTATGCCCGAAAATCCGGTAGAACATTGTTCTAGAACAGGATACCTTCCCAGATCCGTAAATGTCTGCAATAGTATCTTGCAAAGGAAGGTATCATGCTCTACATCGTATTGGGAATAATCGGGTTTTCACTGGTACACCTTTTCGACCTGGTATCGATTAAAGGGATATCCCGGGTAAAGCCCGTTATCTGGGGATCGGGAAGCTGCCTTTTAATTTACTCCATCGTCATGATATGCCTTTCCCCGGAAAAAATAGGGGTACCGTCATGGCTCACCTTTACCGGCTGGGCGCTCCTTTCTTTTTCCGTACCGATGCTGATCTACTCCCTCTTCGGCGGCCTTCCCTTCCATAAGACCTACCTCGAAAAAGGCGTTGGAGAGAGTCTCGTAACGAGCGGAATTTATTCCCTCACCCGCCACCCGGGGGTCATCTGGTTTTCCATCATCATGCTCGCCCTGATACCGGTTGCCCAGTCCAGGCTTCTCCTCATCGCCGCACCGGTCTTTATCGGGGTGGACATATTCCTTGTAACCATACAGGACAGGTTTATCTTTACGAGGATGTTCAACGGTTACGATAGCTACCGGAAGACTACGCCAATGCTGATACCAAGCCGCCGGAGCATGCAGTGTTTTCTAAAGAGTTTACATAAAAATATAGCTTCAACAAATTATGGAGGTAATAACATGAGTAAAGAAGCAGAATATATCGTACAGGGGAAGAGCGATGAGCTATGGCAGCGCTGCTGCGGCTTCATCGACCTCAGCATCCAAGAATCCATGAGCATCCAGTACCGGCTGCTCATGGAGCAAATAGGGCTTTTAAAGAAGTGCCGCCTGGGAACCAGCATCATGCGCCGCGCAAAACCGGTTAGCGTAGAGGAGTTCCGGGAACAGGTGCCACTGACCACCTATGCCGACTACGAGCCCTTTCTCCTCACCAGGAACGAGGGCGCCCTTCCGGCTAAGCCCCTCTTCTGGCAGCATACGTCGGGTAGATCGGGAGAGTATCCGTTCAAGTGGGCGCCGGTAACTGCCCGGCAGTTCGAAGAGATCCGTGCGCTCCTTTTTGCGTGCCTTGCTTTTTCAAGCTGCAGCGAGAAGGGTGAAATCGCCTACCGCAGGAACGACAAGTTCCTCTATGCGCTTGCCCCACCCCCTTATACAACCGGTTCACTGATACACTATGCCCCGCATGAAGTTTTCGATTTCCTGCCACCGGTTAAGGCCGTGGAGGGGATGTCCTTCGAGGATAGAATACACCTGGGCTTTCAGCTTGCCCTTTCAGAGGGGGTGGACCTATTCTTTGCCCTATCCAGCGTGATCGTTGCCCTGGGTGAGCGCTTCAGCCAGGGAAACGGCAAAATGGAAATAAGGCCCCTCCTTTCCAGGCCAAAGATGCTTCTCAGGATACTCAAAGGGCTGGTAAAAAGCAGGCTTGCCCGCAGGCGCCTGTTACCGAGGGATATCTGGAAGCTGAAAGGCCTCATCGGTTCCGGCTCCGATAGCTCCGTGTACCGGGAAAGGATAAAGGAGATGTGGGGAAGATACCCCCTCGACGTATATGGCGGAACAGAGGGAATTATCATGGCCACCCAGACCTGGGACTACGAAGCACTCAGCTTCATACCGCACACCAACTTCTACGAGTTCATTCCCGAAGAGGAGAGCCTCAAGGCAAAGGCAGATCCCCTTTACCAGCCCCAGACGGTGCTGCTTGACGAGGTAAAAGCGGGCGAGAACTACGAACTGGTGATTACCAGCTTACATGGGGGGCCTTTTATCAGATACAAGCTCGGTGACATGGTTCATATAACCTCGCTCAGAAACGAAAAGCTCGGCATCGATATTCCCCAGATGGTATTCCATGCCCGTGTCGACGACATGATCGATATTGCCGGTTTCACCAGGCTTACGGAGAAGGTTATCTGGCAGGCGATAGAAAATACAGGCCTCGAGTATGCCGACTGGACGGTAAGAAAAGAGCTACGGGACAAACCGATACTCCACATGTACCTCGAGCTAAAGGAAAACGGCCATTTAAGCGCCGAAGAAGTTGCGCTTTCTATTCATGAGCAGCTAAAGCTTCTTGACGCACCGTATGCAGACCTGGAGACATTTATAGGATTGAGACCGCTCGAGGTAACACTGCTACCTGAAAACACCTTCAAGAACTACATGCTCAGAAAGCAGGCAGCGGGTGCAGATCTGGCACACCTCAAGCCTCCTCACATCAACCTCTCGGACGGAATTATAGACGAACTGGTGAGTGCCCAAAAAGCCGAGCCGGTCACAATTACCGAGGAAGAAGAGTACGAGGAGACCATCAAGCGCTTTCAGAGAATACGGAGGCAGCGGCAACGCCAGCGCCAGAGCGAGAAGACCAAAATAAATAAATAAGTGCCAAAATAACTTTGACGCTCAAGGGGAATACAAGATGAATAAGAATAATGAAAAGGAAAACAGGCGGGTAGTGGTTACCGGAATGGGAATTGTAAGCCCGGTAGGACTTACAATCTCAGAAGCCTGGGAATCTTTAACAACGGGGAAATCGGGGATCGACTATATCTCCAGTTTCGATACGAGCAATTTCAAGACCAAATACGGGGCAGAGGCCAAGGGGTTCGACCCGCTCATGTATGTGAGCCCCAAGGAGGCCCAGCGAATGGACCGCTTTACCCAGTTTGCCGTTGCCGCAAGCCTCCAGGCAGCCGAATCGGCCCGGCTGCAACTTAAAAACGGCGATGCTGATGAGACAGGTGTTATCATCGGTGACAGCATCTGCGGGCTTTTACAGATCTGTACCCAGTTCAAGGTGCTTAACGAATCCGGCCCGGACCGCGTAAGCCCGGTCCTCGCACCGACCATGTCAGGCGATGCGGCCCCGGTACAGGTTTCGCTAACCCTGGGGACCCGTGGTATAAATTACTCACCCTCTTCAGCCTGCTCGAGCGGAAGCGACGCCATCGGCCAGGCATTCCAGATAATCAAGGGGGGCGGGGCTAACGTGATGATAACCGGGGGTGCCGAAGCGCCGCTCATGCCCATAATCCTGGCTGCCTTCAACTCCTGCCGGGCCCTATCCACCAAGAATAACGGCATCGAGACAGCCTGCTGCCCGTTCGATGCCCAGCGGGACGGTTTTGTCCTCGGCGAAGGGGCGGGCATCATGATCCTCGAGGAAGAATCATATGCCAGAAAGCGGGGGGCCCCTATACTTGCCGAAGTTATCGGCTACAGCGCTACCAGTGATGCCTTTCACCTTACCCAGCCTTCTCCCGATGGTGAAGGTGCGGCAAGGGCGCTCAGGTTAGCAATGAAGAGCGCCGGAATAACTCCAGATGACATAGACTACATAAATGCACATGGAACAGCTACCCTGCTAAACGACCGAGCAGAAACACGGGCCATAAAGAGCGTGCTCGGCGACCGGGCCTATAAAATACCCATGTCGGGGAGTAAATCGATGACCGGTCACCTGCTGGGCGCATCAGGGAGTATCGAGGCACTGATATGCGTGTTGGCAATTAATCACGGCATAATTCCACCAACCATAAACCTCACCCATGTGGACCCTGAGTGCGACCTGGATTATGTTCCGAACGAATCCCGAAAGGCAGAGGTAAGGACCGCCGTGTCGAACTCCTTCGGCTTTGGCGGCCACAACACCACCCTCATCTTCAGCCGTTACGAAGAACAGGATTAATTTAAACAGTTTTGTCTCTGCAACGTTGACCTGATTGACAATACCATACTCATGGGGCATAATCTCTACTAAAATAAGTAGGATAATTTTGTTCGTCCTTATTCTGTAGAGGAATTGCTCATGAGTATATGGACTGCGATACCCCTGGTAAGCTTCATCGCGTTTACCATTCTTGCTGTAATGGCCATAAGGCAGGAATCGACCAGGGTAAACCGGGCCTTTACGCAGTTCCTGATAGCCTCCGGGGCATGGAGCTTTACCTCCTTCATGCTCCACCTCGACTTCTACCCACAGCTTGCACTACTATGGAACGAACTGCTCGTTGCCGCACTTCTGTGGACAGTGGTTAGCTACTACCGGTTCGTAAGAACCTATATCAACAGGACGAACGGGATTGGCACCTACCTCGGTTACGCCGCCGTTTTCACCATTCTGGCGCTTGCCCTTAACGGGTACATAGTTGATTATGCCTTCGTCGTTGACGGGATACTATACCATGATCTGGGAATATCTCTTTATATAGTCGGTGGCATAGGCGCCTTCTTTCTAATCACATCCGTATTCATGCTGGCCAAACGTTACCAGAGCTCCCAGGACCCGAACGAGCGCAACAGGACTGCGTATCTTATCATAGGTTCTGTTATCGTTACCGTCAGCAGTTACGTCACCAACCTTACCCCCGCTATAGCCGGCCTTTCCATCGACCATATTGGCAATATGACCAACGCATTCATCATCGCCTATGCCATCCTGAGATACCATTTACTTAACATAAGATTTGTAGCCAAGAAAGCACTCGGCTATACCATAGTTACAGCCACCATCGGAGGGATATGTATCGGGGCGCTTACCATCTGGCAGCAGGTGCTTCCAGCACAAACAACCCTCGACTATGCGCTACGCATTTCCGCTCTGGCAATAGTGCTCATACTGGTGTCACGCCAATTCATGCACAGGCTGGAAGACCGGCTGGACCACCTGTTTCACCGGAAGAACTATGCACCCCGGCGGGCCATACTGGACTTCAGTAAGAGAATGGGGAACGTGATCAACCTTGAAGAGCTTGCCGAGGAGATGCTAACCACCGTTACCAAGGCACTGAACCTGACACGGGCCAAACTGATGATACAGGATTTCAACAGCGGCGAGTTTGTAACCCGGTTCAACTATCCAAAGAACAAAGATGAGGCAGGAGATGAACTGAGTTTCAAGATCGATAACCCCATCATTACCTGGCTCCACAAAGAGAACGAGCCACTAAATTTGGAGCCCATCGACAACATGCCCAGGTTCAAGGGCCTGTGGGAGGAAGAGAAGCGCCAGATCGTGGCATCAGGACTTGGCCTGCTCTGCCCCATTAAGGACCGGAACAGGTTGGTGGGTATCCTGGCGCTGGGGAAAAAGAAATCCGGATCCATCTATTCCCACGAAGACCTCGAACTTGCGATGAACATGGCAAATCAGGCCGGCTCGATAATAAATAACGCCCAGCTATATTCCCAGGCTGTGGTGATGGCAAATACGGACGGGCTGACCAAACTTTATAACCACCGCCAGTTTCACGAACGCATAGACCAGGAAATCGCCCGTGGTTCCCGTTTCGGCACCACGTTTTCCCTCATTATCCTCGACGTAGACCTTTTTAAGGCCTATAACGATATTCACGGCCATCTGGCCGGGGATGAAATTCTGCGCAGAATCGCCATTTCCATCAAGTCATCGATCCGGAGCCTGGACACCGCATTTCGCTACGGCGGCGAAGAATTCACCGTGATCCTACCTGAGGCCCAGCTAAGCGATGCCTACAAGGTAGCGGAAAGAATCCGTAAGGAAATCGCCTCGAAGACAAGCTCCAGGGCTACGCCGATAACGGTGAGCCTGGGGGTAGCAAGCTGGCCCGTCGATGGAGTAACAAAGGCAGAGATCATTTCCCATGCCGACGCAGCACTTTACCAGGCCAAAAAGACGGGGAGGAACCGCACCTGCCTTTCCTCAGAGGTCACCAAAGCAGAGACAACTCAAAGCGGAACGGAACAGGAAATACAATCCAGGGCACTAAGCGTTATCTATGCCCTCGCTGCCACCGTCGATGCCAAGGACCACTATACCTACGGACACTCGAAAAAGGTGAGCGACTATGCCGTAGCCCTTGCTGACGCTCTGGGCCTCTCCAAGGGCGTAATCGATACCATACGTGCCGCCGGACTCCTTCATGACGTGGGTAAAATCGCCATTCCTGATTCAATACTTAACAAGAAAGGCCCCCTTAACGAAGACGAATGGGAACTGATACGGGCACATCCAAAGCTGGGAATCGAGATACTGAGACATGTCATCGACCTGGTTGACTGCATACCAGTTATCCTGCACCACCATGAACGATACGACGGCTCAGGGTATCCAAACGGTCTGAAGGGAGATAATATTCCGCTCGAGTCCCGTATTCTTGCCATCGCCGATTCATTCGATGCCATTACCACAGCCAGGCCATACCGCAAACAGCTACCGGTAAAGGAAGCTCTTCAGGAACTGAAGCGCTGTGCCGGAACGCAATTCGACCCCAAGCTGGTCGAGGTATTCTGTAAGGTTATCGAATCGACTCCATCAAAAAGACTGCGGATAGGTTAATTATCTATTCATCCAGATACTCTACTAATGGGGGGTTTACCAGGTAACTTTTGTATAGTAGAGTATACTTAAAGTTACCTAATAGAGGTTATTGTATGAGAGAAGAGCAAATAACCGAACTACTCAAATTGACCGTAGACAACAAGGCATCCGACCTGCACCTGAGAGTTCCCAGTCCACCGGTGCTTCGCATCGATGGTGAACTGGTTATACAGGAAGACCTGCCCCCGGTTACAAACGAGGATGTCGAAATGATATTCCAGTATATAACTACACCGGAGCAGAGAAACACCTTTCTCAGCGAATTGGAGCTCGATTTCGCCTACAGCGTCTCTGGCCTGGCCCGTTTCAGGGTTAGTGTCATGAGACAGAGAAACACGATAAGCATCGCCTTTCGCGTGGTCCCGTTCAAGGTACTGACCATAGACGATCTCGGTCTTCCCCAGATATGCAAGGATCTCATTCTCAAACCCAGGGGTCTGATTCTGGTCACCGGCCCTACCGGAAGCGGCAAGTCGACCACCATGGCCGCCATGGTCGATTACCTAAACGAGAATGAAAGCCGGAATGTCATAACCATCGAAGAGCCGATTGAGTACCTGCACCGCAACAAGAAATGCCTTATTGCCCAGAGAGACCTTGGGGATGATACCAAGTCATTTTCTGCTGCCCTGATACACGCATTACGCCACGACCCCGATGTCATCATAGTCGGTGAGATGCGCGACCTGGAGACGATCTCCACCGCCATCAGGGCTGCCGAGACAGGGCATCTCGTCATGGGAACGCTGCATACAACCGACGCACCCCAGACGGTAGACCGTATCATAGATATTTTTCCGCATGGCCAGCAGCAGCAGATACGCCTCCAGCTTTCACAGGTTATGGAGGCAATACTGTCTCAGACCCTGTTGCCACGGGTGCAGGGTGGTAGAGTGGGGGCCTTCGAGATTATGACTGCGACCCCCGCCGTGAGGAATCTTATCCGGGAACAGAAGACATTTGAACTTCACAGTATCATGCAGCTCAACAAAAAAGATGGCATGCAGACCCTGGACCAGGCGCTCGTCGACTTACTCAAAACGGGTACGATAACAAAAGAGGAAGCACTTATGAAAAGCAGCAGTCCGGATCGTCTTAACCGGTTGCTACAGCTTCCTCACACCCCCGCCGCCGTCTAAGATATCAATCAACCGGCTTTTTACCTGTCCGATAAGAGATGCCTTAACAGTTCTACTCCACGGATGCGATATACTGGTAATGAGGCTGGCCGCCGCGCACCATCTCCACCTGCAAGTTGGGGTGTTTTTCTCTGAACTGAGCTAAGAAATCAGCAACCTCAGCTCGCTCTTCGTCTCCACGGTAGTAGATGGTAATTATCTCGGAATTATCCAGGTCGACCTTTTCCAGCACTGCACCGAGGGCGCCGGGGGAGCTGTCACTTGCCGCCACCAGGTCTCCATCGAGAAAACCTATGGGCTGTTTTCTCTTGATGGTCATACCGAGAAGAGTGGCAGTACGGGCTGCCTGGGTTATGGCAATCGACCTAACCGATTGATGTGCCTTACTCATTGCAGCAACATTTGTGTCCAGGTCCATTTCGGCATTAAAGGCAAGAAGGGCAGCTATCCCCTGAGGTATCGTGGTCGTAGGCAGGACCTTGATTGTTTTATCGGTCAGGGAGCGGACCTGTCTTGCCGCGGGAATTACATTCTTGTTGTTGGGTAAAATAATGACCTTCTCCGATACCACAGACTTTACTGCGTGGAGCACGTCCTTGGTGCTGGGATTCATAGTCCGGCCACCCGGGACAACCCGCGCACCCAGACTTGAAAAAACCTCCGCAAGCCCGTCACCGGAGACCACCGCAACCACAATAATATCAGCCACCAAAGCATGGTCCTTTTGCATCTCGACGAAGTCTTCGTGCTGCTCATCCATATTCTGAATGCTCACCTGATGAACGGTTCCAAGTGAGGTTGCGAGGTGTATGATGCTGCCGGGATCCAGGCTATGTATATGAACCCTGATAGTATTCTGATCGCCAACCACAATCAACGACTCGCCTTTTTTCTTCAGCCTTTTCTTGAGCTTGTCCGGATTAAGCTCCTGACCCTTTATTATAAAGGTCGTGCAATATCCGTAAGGGTTTTCATCCGCCGCTATCATCTGGGGGGTCTTGGCAAGCTGGGGCATATCACTTATAATAATGCCGGGTTTACTTGCCTGATATTCCTCAAGTTCGCCCTTAAGATAATGTAGGGCGCCTTCCAGGATGGTATGAAATCCCTGCCCACCGGCATCCACGACACCAGCCTCTCTCAAGACGGCAAGAAGAC
>Ga0068714_10001555_pt1 | contig 33064 bp, 40 predicted proteins | sample MTBNYHSulfiMetaG_FD_62988 | JGI IMG/M metagenome (GOLD analysis project Ga0068714, IMG submission 62988) | Enrichment culture microbial communities from rom New York Harbor, USA that are MTBE-degrading - MTBE-NYH (New York Harbor Sulfidogenic)... | ecosystem: Environmental > Aquatic > Marine >...
GGAATGGGATACAAATGATAATATAGACTTGACCATCAAAGAGGTTGAAAGGTTCTGGGGTGAATATTACGGGGAAAAAGTTGAGTGTCCGAAATGGCGCCCGCCGGAGTGGAAGACTCACTAATCGATAACGTATTTATATCGGCTATAGGTAGTGAGGTAAAATAGGAATGTTATAAAAGACTTCAAAACTTCTAGGCCTTTATCCCGTTATAAAATACATAATTTTTAAAAACATGAAAAAGGACATCATATCTTAAGCGAGGAATGCATGAAGCAAAATTGATTATTCTAGCAATACTAAAGTATAAATATAAACTTATCGCCCAAGGAGGGTTAATAGGTGAGAAGACGTGATTTTTTTCGTTTGGCATTGCCGATAATGATTGTGGTTCCAATATTGTTAGTAGTTCCTGTATTTAGTAGCTGTACGACCGGAAATGGAGGGTCGATGCCATCGCCATCAGACGCTGTTACGAGTCCGGAACCAGAACCAGAACCAGAACCAGAACCAACGGAGGCAGAGCCTATAACAATAGGTATTCCTGTAAGTATTACCGGTTTAGCAGCAGCGGATGGAATAGATGTAGAAAATGGCGCCATTATGGCAATTGAAGACCTTAATGCTAGGGGTGGTGTACTGGGAAGGCCTGTTCAGTACGAACGCGCTGATACGGGGAACTGGACAGCAGAAGAACACACTGCAGCTCGCGATTTTCTAATGTCAAGAGATGTAGTTGGATTTTTCCCTGGTTGGAGTACGAACCCGGCCTTCATGGACGTTTTCTCAGCGGAAGAAACGGGTGGTATACCATATCTCCACTGTGGCACGACGGAGTTATTTGCGAATATGTATGCCGAAAATACAGACAAGTACTGGAACGTACTAATGTTCGATGATACTTCGCGCATATATAGCCCTAACGCCTATGTGTTTTACTGCAGGTACGTCCCGACGGTATACGAGTACCCTAAGAAAACTGTAGCAATCCTTACATCGGAACAGAGCTATAGTATAGACATCTCGGCCGGTTTGAGAAGACTCATAGAAGGAGACCCCGAATGGTCGGTGGTAGTCGATGAATTCCATCCATTCGGTGCACTTGAATTTGGTACCCAGCTCGAAAAGATAAGGGCGGCAGATCCTGGTTTGGTGTTTTTCAGTACCTCCAATATTCCTGAAGCGGCAGCATTCCAAAGACAGTTCATGGAGGACCCGACCAATTCGCTGGTTCACCATCAGTACAGCCCTTCCTCACCCGAATTTCGTCGGCTTCTTGGGGAGAAATGTCTTGGTGTGACCTGGCAAACCATTATTGGGGTTAATCCGACCCACGAAGCCAGAGATTGGAGCGAGAGATACTGGGAGGAATTCGATGTAGGCCCTGGTGTCTGTCTTAGTTGGTGGAACTATGATATGATTATGTCCTGGGCTAAGGCGGTCGAAGTGGTAGGTGACGAGCATAATTATGAAGGGATTTGTAATTATCTAATAAACAATGAGATGAATCCCGATACCGGTAAATATGAGATTACCCATATGCTGCCGGGTGATATACACCCTCTACCTTCAGGCTTCACCTTTGGACCTGGGGGTATGAATATTTGCCCAATACATGGCACTGATCGAACCAATATGGAGCCTGCACCGGAGACTGGCTATCCAGAGAGGTATTACGTTGCCGAATGTCACCCTGGGATGGCAAAAGGGTACGAGTACGGAAGTTCAATACAGTTCTATCAGATACAGTGGTCGGAACAGGATGATTACCCAGTGGATATATTGCTCACCTTGTCGGGTATGCCTACTGAGGAATATATGATGGAGTACTACGGTTATCCGCCTGATGAAAAGTATATTGATGAGTTGGGAACAGAGTTTCAAGTACCTTCATGGATAGAGCAATAAATTAATAGAACAAGGCAGAGGGTTTCCTCTGCCTTGTTCGCCTCACATAACCTTTTAAACGCTTAACATAGGATATTATATCGCGAGGTTATTTTAAAGAAAGGTTTGATGGTGAATGGTTTCTGCCGCTAATTTAGCTTTAGTTGTTGTTACGCTCGGTGGCATCTACATCCTGATGGGACTAGGTTTGACCATCGTATACGGAATAACAAAGGTATTTAATTTTGCTCAAGGATCTTTCTTTCTTTGGGGAGGATATATAGCCTGGACATTACTCGATGCCACGAATTTAAGTTATGGAGCAGTCTTTGTCATTACCGCCGGTATAATGTTTCTCTTTGGTATGGGTTATGAAAAGGCCTTTATTCGACCCTTACGTAGATTTGAAGAATGGGGTTGGACAGCTATCATAGTTACGTTGGGCAGTGCATTACTTCTGGATAATTTGACTCTGTTAATCTGGGGTCCTCGGGGTAAAACACTTGATGTATTAGTTGATGGTGTTTTAAGATACGGCAGTATCTCATTCGCTATTCATGATGCATTAATAGTAATATTATCAATGTCAATAGCGATGTTCCTCATCTTTTTCTTTCAAAAAACTAAAATAGGTAAGGCCATGCGGGCAGTTGCTCAGGACGCAACGGGTGGAAATATAGTTGGTATACCCTCCGACCGTATGTATAGCTACGCTTTCGGCATAACGGCGATGTTAGGAGGAATTGCCGGTATGCTTCTAGCTCCAAGAACACAAATATACTACTACGTAGGCTGGCCTGTTCTCGTTAAGGCTTTGGTGGTTGTTGTATTTGGTGGTCTCGGGAGTATCAAAGGGACATTAGTTGCTGCTTTCATCCTAGCAGCAATAGAAGTATCTGTTACAAACCAGCTTGAGGCTATATGGGCGCTACCTATATTTATGGTAGTTTTGCTTATTGTGTTAGCAATTAGACCGAAGGGGCTATTCGGAGAATGGTAAATAGGTTAAGGGATAGGTTTAGCGGTCAATCCATTTTCTTTATCACTTCGATTGGGATTATTGCACTGTTACCGCTCGGTTTTACTGATGAACGAACAACGATGCACCTCCTTATACTCAGCCTTGTTTGGAGTGTTGTCGCTTCATCATGGAATCTTATTATGGGGTACGCTAGGATATTGTCTTTCGGACAAATAGCCTTTTTCGCCATCGGTGGCTATGGAGCAGCGATGCTATCGCTTAACTGGGGAGTGTCGCCTTGGTTGAGTATGTTAGCCGGTGGATTTTTATCATGCGGGATCGGCCTTGGGATCGGCTTAATCTGTCTCCGACTCAGGGGTATATATGTCGGGATAGTCACCTTCGCACTTCATCTTGTTATGCCTACTATTATGACAGCCGGCCGAGCATGGGGTACAGGAGGAAGTTGGGGTTTGACTAATATACCTTTGCCAATGATTGGTGGATTGGCTTTTTCGAAGCTTGATCTGATCCCCTGGTACTATGTGGCTTTTGGTTTTTTTGTTGGATTTCTGTATTTGATCTACAAGATTATCAACTCTAGAACCGGACTGGCATTTATGGCTCTTCGTGATTCAGAAACGTTCGCCAAGACCCTGGGTATAAACGAATATAGGTTTTCAGTTATCGTATTTGGTATCTCTAGTTTGATTACCGGAGTTATGGGCGGATTCTATGCACATTATATGCGTCTTATTAGCCCAACGATATTTAATCTGGATTACTTCCTTCTCGCGTTAATTATGGTTATGCTGGGCGGTTTGGGTAAGTTCCCTGGTGGAATAATAGGTGCGTACATTATCACTTTTCTCAATCATTATTTAGTAGCGTACGAAGCGGGAAGGCTGGTTATTATGGGAGCAATTGTGGTATCTGTTATGATAGCCTTTCCCAACGGCATAATGGGAATTTTTGAATATATCAAACGATATAGGACAAGAAAATCTTATATAGAGAGACTTAGACTAAATAAGTGAGTGAGATTATACCATGAAATTGCTTAAATGTAGCCATTTAAGTCAACAATTTGGGGAGTTGCGTGCGGTGGACGACTTAAGTTTTGAGGTAGAAGAGGGCCAGATATTTGGAATTGCTGGGCCAAATGGTGCCGGCAAGACAACATTGTTCAATGTGATCAGTGGAATCTATAGTGGCACCGGCGGAGAGGTCTTATTTAATAATGAATCGATTTTAGGTCTTAGACCATACAAAGTCTGTCGTAAAGGAGTGGCTAGAACACTCCAGATACCTCAACTCTTTACTACGCTAAGTGTACTAAATAATATTAGAATTGGGGCATGTTTTGGAAGTGAGCACGCAAAGAATGTAGACAAAGAGATCGCACAAATTATCGAATTTTTAAAGTTAGAGGGTAAAGAAAGTATCATTGCCTCTAACTTAAACCTATATGATAAAAAACTTACCATGTTAGCCGCAGCTTTAGCTACAAAACCTCGGTTGTTGCTCTTAGATGAACCCATAGGCGGTCTGAGCCCAACAGAGGTTCAAGCTTATGTTAAATTGATAAATAAAATTAATCTCGAACAAAAAATTACTATCATAGTAATAGAGCACCTGATGAAAGTACTTACCAGTATATCTAAAAGTCTTATGATTATGGAAAATGGTAAACTAGTCAAGGTTGGTCCACCGATGGAAGTTATCAAGGATAAAAAAGTAATAGAAATCTATCTCGGGAGAGGAAAACATGCTTGAGGTGAGGGGCTTAAATACTAATTATGGTGAGTTTCATGTATTGCATGACATCTCTCTTAATGTTGCTGATGAAGATATAGTAGTAGTTTTTGGTCCTAACGGACATGGTAAGAGTACGTTACTTAAAACTATCTGTGGTCTCCATAGAGCAACTACAGGTTCAATTATATTCGATGGGAAAAACGTTACCAACATGCATGCCACTGATTTAGTACATATGGGACTAATATATATTGCAGAAGATAGGCATCTTTTTCCGCAAATGACCGTTTTAGAGAATCTAGAACTAGGAAGCTTTTACATTAAAAGGGCTATGCCAAAACGAAAAGAAAATTTAGATTATGTATTTGAACTATTTCCTCGGCTTAAGGAAAGGATAAATAAGAAAGCTTCTACATTAAGCGGGGGGGAAGCGCGTATGCTAGCAATCGGTCGTGGCTTAATGTCAAACGGAAAATTATTAGCAATTGATGAACCTTCACTGGGTTTAGCACCTAATTTAAGAGAAGAAGTATTTAAAAAGATAAAACAGATTAATGAGACCGGTATTACGATCCTTTTGGTTGAGCAAGATATCACTGAAGCTTCTGACTATACTAAAGATATATATCTTGTAGAAGATGGAAAAGTCGTATTTCACGGAAATAAGGAAGAAGTTATGGGTAATAAGCATGTCAAGGAAGCATTTCTAGGTATTTAAGCTATGAAAGAAACGATAAAAATACATAGGGTATTATTACCCTTGGATGGTTCTGAGTTTTCTGAATTAGCTATACCAGATGTGGTTGACTTGGCAGCAAGACTAGGGTTCAGTATAAATGTTATCCATATTATGCCATCCTATGGAAAAACTGCTACAGAAGTTTTTGAAGCCTATATTTGGAGAAAGACTGAGATTATTAGGCAGCAGGTACAACAGTTACAGCATGATATAGGAATTAAATCACAGGAAATATCAATTAGTGGTATGGTATTAAAAGGGGAACCCACTACAGAAATCTTACAATACTCCAATGAGACCGCTACCGACCTTATTGTGATGTCAAGCCATGGAATTTCGGGTTACTGGCGTGGGGTTTTTGGTAGCGTAACTCAAAAAATCTTATTTCATTCAAAAATACCGGTTTGGGTTACTAAAGATAAAAGTAACAAACAATTACTCAATAAGCAACACAAGAGAGAAATAGTGGTGCCGCTCGATGGCTCAAAAAAAGCAGAATGCATAATCCCCTATGTTATTAATTTAATAAAACAAAAGGGTGTTAAAACAGAGCTAGTCATAATAGGGATTTTTGAATTACTAGAAAAACCCTACACCCAATTTCAAATTAGCCGGTCATCGATTCAGGAGAGGAGTAAATTAAGAGACTATTATGAGTCCTACTTATTTAAAGTAGTTAAGCATATTAAAGATAAATATGATATTGAAGCTCGGATTGAATTACGCACTGGCAATCCTGCTGAGGAGATTCTTAGTTACACTGAAAAGATGGCAACATATACTTATCTTATAGCAATGTGTACGCATGGTAGCGGTAGTAATTACCGCTGGGCGTTCGGAAGCGTTACATCAAAAGTATTAGCCTCGACCACACATTCAACATTAATATACAGGAATATACAGGATTAAACGGTCGGCCTAGGGATAAAAATTAACCGATTAGAGATCAATTAAAACAATAAGCCCTAATTATTATAAGAAATAATTACTATATTCTTGGAATCCATGTTAGAACAAGAAAACCATCATATCCCTTTAGGAATATTGTTTGCAGGTTGGTTGCTAGGGTTTTCTATGTTCTCCCCTATGTTTTGCGTTTCTCCTATTACGCACATCCTTAAGGAACAGCTGCTTCTTAATCATACCCAGATAGGGCTCCTTTTTTCTGCACCTATTCTGATGATAGTCGCATTCGCTATACCTGCAGGTATTATTAGTGATAAGATCGGGGTCAGGAAAGCTGCGGGTATTGGCGTTATAATATTGGCTATAGGGGCACTATTAAGGGGCATAGCCGGAAGTGCCTATTCTTTGCTAGCGTTTACATTCATCTATGGTGCAGGATTTGGCTGGTGTTACCCCAATCTCACCAAATTGGCCAGCGATTATATCCCCAAGCAAAAAGCAGGTATGGCAATGGGAATAATATCAACAGGAATTTTAGGTGGCTGTGGAGTAGCTTTAGCCATTACTACGCCCATTATTTTACCCTTGGTGAATACTTATCAAGGCGTCTTTTCCATATGGGGAATTGCGCCGGTTGCAGCGGCTATTGTATGGTGGATAGTTGTTAAGAAACCTCAGGGCAGCGTTCAGTTAGAGACGTTCAAAGAACGTAGAGTTTCATTTCGAGGGCTAATGCGTTACCGTCAAATCTGGATATTAACAGTAATATTTATATTGCATAATATTTTCTTCTATACTTGGTCAGGTTGGGCACCCACACTTTTAATGCAAAAGCAAGCGACACCAGAGATGGCAGGACTTCTAACTTCACTTACTATTTGGGCAGGAATACCTGCTGGCTTGTTTATGCCCAGACTGTCTTACAAACTGGGCCTTAGGAAACCCTTTCTTTGGATACCGGCTATCGCTTTAACCGGCGCTGCTTTTAGTGCACAAGCTATCAGCTTAGAAATGAGTTGGGCCATTACAGTTGTGATCGGGATTGCTATCATGGCGCAATTCCCAACAATACTGGCATTACCCGTAGAAATGGTATCTAAAGAAGAAGTAGGAGCAGCAAGCGGTTTGTTGATTAGTATCGGATATATAGGGGGGGTTATAGGACCCTTAATAGGCGGCCGTATTTTAGATATCACAGGAAGCCTTAATTTTGCGCTTTTAATTCTTGCAGGAGCGTCGATTGCTATAGTTTGCATGACCTTTATGTTGCGCGAAACTGGCTCGACTAAAAAACTAGTGATAAGCAAAGGCTTCAAAAAAGATACGTAAATTCCAACATGATACATATTTAAATCCGATTAATTTATTAATGCCCTAATCTATATAAAAAGATCATTATTAATTATAAAAACAGTAGTTAAGGAATAACCTGAGGAAAATTATAAATTAACGTCTTAGTTAACTTTCTTTTATAGAGTATAGAGGTGAAATCTAATGTCCCTTTATAAAATAGGCGATTCGTTAAATGTTAAGTTATTTAAGACACTTTCGCCTGAACAGCTTGGAACACATATAAACCATTGGATCTCGGAAAATATTAATCTTGAATTATTAATCTAAAATATAGTACACACCACAATATTAATGAGGGAGACGTCTATACAGCACTAGTCATGTACACCGAAAAAATGTATTAAGTTAATATGTAATATCATAATGGGATATAGCAGCTCTACTCATTAAAGCTTATATTCTGAGCCATTTTGATGCTTCTTGTTTAGCTTGATCCTATAAATATGCCTTTCGCCACTAATAATGAGATATTAATATGTGTAAATATAATAAAAATCATGGAAATATGACAATCCTTTAGTAGTCAGATATGGGAGTGTTGCCCTAGCAGGTCCAGCAGGGGAGTAGTAAGTTTAGTATCGCCGAAGACCTGCACCAATCCGCTGAAGGCCAGGTTGGTTGTGATAAGGGTCGACTGCCATTTATACCATTTAGATAGTAGGTTGAAGGGGATTTTGCCGCTAGTGCGGAGTGGAGTAAATGATGCATTTTCCAACCCGCCTCTGCCGCGGTGCTACTTCCGCCTCACCGCGACAGACGAGCTGATATCTTCGACACTTACGTACGCTGTGGCTTCCAGCCTCGCTCAGCCGGATGAAACCGAATAGGTAGCGCCCTTCATCTCTGCACCGTCGACTTGCTGGATATCGACACTAGCAGCTTCTTCCGAACCTCAAACAGCCTCTCCGGTAAAGGTAATAACTTCAACCGTTTCCCCTGCCACAGGTCCCAGCACTGGCGGCCATCATGCTGTACCCGCTCTAGTCACCACACTGCCTAAACTTCATCAAGCACTGGAGAAAATCTGCGCTAGGCTTCTATCACGAGGCTTAGGAGTCGGATGCTGGAGTATCACCACCCTTACCGCGGGCTTCTACGCTTCCCCGGGTCGGGTAAATTACGGCTCGAACAGATAGTGGCTGAGTAGCTCCTTAAAATGCTCAGTGAGTTTCAGCATAAGTCCCACCCGCCGTTTCATTACCGTCGATAAATTATCGTAGGCAATCCGATACGGCAAACCTTTAAAGTATGTCGACGCTCTAATATAACCACCTAGGAAACAGGAGGGAATAATACTTCCGCCGTCCGGCGGCGCTTATTCCTGAGGTAGTCCCGCACAACAGTGATGCCCACCGGACAGTTTTCCTGGCGAAGTTGGCGATAGACGCGACTGTCGGTGATACGTTGCTTCGGCCTAACACGCCCAGTCCAGTCGCTTAAAAGCTCATCGATGCGCGGCGTCACCTTATCTGTCACTGGCCGTTATCTAGCACGGACAGGCTCTGATTTGTTAAGGTATTTTGATACCTTAATTTGGTTTACGCCCAGTTCATGGAGAACAGAACTTATACTGTGATATTTAACAAGTACCTTGTGGCGGATAACATAGACCTTGTCCATTCTCAACATTCCTTTCCTCAGGTAACTTCTGCTTTCCCAGCAGGTTACCGGACTTCAAGGAGTTGCTCAATTCCTGAACGGCGAATTACTCAATTTTTCGGCAGTGCGTCCAGCAGCACCAGCCCTTCCTCAACGATATATCCTCTCTATTCTTTTAAGGTTAATTACTAGCCCTTTCCTTTTGAGCATTATACGCAGTTTGGGAATGTCAAACCTTTTCCGCTGCTCTGCAATCTCATGCAGCCTCTCTCTTATATAATCATCATTATTTGGTTTGGACTTACACCGGTAAACCGGAATGGATATGTTTACTAAACGGATATGTTTACCAAGCTGCAGCCTCTGCACTCACTCAGCCCAAGATGCGATCTGACATGATATACTGCCAAACGTTTAACCTCGCGCGTTAGAATTTTTTAAGAGCAGTTCCTTCAGTGACAGGTTATAGAGCGATTGCCAGACACAATGTGCTTTAAACAGCTGTTTTCGCCTTCTAGCGCCTTTAACCTCTTTAAATCATTCACACTCATAAAAGCATATTTGGCCTTCCAGTTGTAGTAGGTTGCATCGCTCATACCGTATTTGCGATATAGGTCAGCGACCCTGGCACCGGCCTTATCTCCCCAAAGCATGGCAATTATATGTTCCCCGCTGTACCTTCTTATTTTTATGAGTCCTCCTCGGACCGCAGGACTCTAAGTCAAAGTGATAATATTCTTAGGGGAAAGCTCAACATCTATTACACGATTGAAAGGTTAAATATCAAGCCTTATCTTCAGCGAATTAATATGACCCGAAAAAACCAAAGTGAACATATGCGGAAAGACAGACTCCGATCGAGTAAGATACCGTGGCAGACTTTTTTTAAATATAAAGAGGCCTGCATAAATAAGATATGGCAATGGTAAAGACAAGAATATTAATAATGCAAAAATATTTAGTGCCAGAAGAAGCTGATGGAATAATATACTTTGTCAATGTGCTTTGTAATATAATTCGGCTGCCTGAAATGAACTTCGGGCTAATGGACTAGAAACCACCCCCTCAAATCCCATACTCTTAGCGATCGATCCGAGAGTAGAGAATTCCTCAGGGGGTACATATCGGGCAACCGGGAAGTGTTCAAGCGAGGGTTGCAAGTATTGACCAAGTGTTAATAAATTACAACCAGCTTCTCGTATACTTCTCATTACTTCAATCACTTCACTCATCTCTTCTCCTAAGCCAAGGATTAGCCCTGATTTAGTAACTGTGTCTGCGTTAATCGCTTTAATAGTAGCTAGCAGATGCAAAGATTGCTGATAATTAGCTTCCGGTCGAACTTTTTTATAGAGACGTGGTATCGTTTCTATATTATGATTAATAACCTCTGGTTTAGAAGAGACTACCTTTTCAACAGCTTTTATACAACCCGCAAAATCCGGAATAAGAATCTCAACATGAGTAGATTTCAAATTATGAATCGCACGGACTGTTTTGGCAAACTGAGAAGCACCTCCATCAAAAAGATCATCTCGTGTAGGAGAGGTTATAACGGCATAGCCCAAATTTAATTTTTCAACCGCTTTCTGTATTTTGCGCGGCTCTTTATTATCTAATGGCAATGGTCGACCCTTCTTTACCGCGCAAAAAGTGCAATGTCTTGTACATGTGTCGCCTAAAATAAGAAAGCTGGCCGTCTTTGTCGAATAACATCTAGCTATATTAGGACACTGAGCTGATTTACAAATAGTGTTTAATTTCAGGTCATTAAGTAATTTATCCATAGTAACAATACATTCAATATGGGTATCATACTGCTTTAGCCACCGAGGTAATCGCTTTTTCATGTATCTAAGTAAGTTTATTATTCGTTTTAATTTCGAAATCAAAGATATCAGAAAATTGAATCAATAGTACATTAATAACTTCGTCTATCGGTATATCCCTGGATAATATTTTAGAACATGATATAACTTTTACATTACTACAGCCACAGGGATTAATAAGCGAACACACGTCGAGGTTTGTGTTTACGTTTAAGGAGAAACCATGCATAGTTACACATTTTTTAATTCTTAATCCTATCGCGGCAATTTGACAATTATTAACCCAAACACCAGGATGATAAATGCTTCTACTACTTTCTATGCTAAAGACTCTCAATGTATTGATAATTACTTCTTCAATGTCATGCACGTATTTGCGAATATCCTTTCCCCTGTTTTTTAAATCTATTATAGGATAACCTACCAGTTGGCCAGGGCCATGATATGTCACATCCCCTCCTCTGTCAGCCAAAAATAAAGAAATTCCTAATTCTTTTAACCGCTCATTAGAAACTAAAATGTTCTTTGAATTACCTGATTTTCCGATGGTAATAGTATGGGGATGTTCTAGAAGAAGTAGTGTATCCTTTATATATCCAGCTATTCTGTTTTCCATGAACCGGGTTTGTATATTGTAGGCTTCTTTATATCCTATTTGCCCTAAAAGATAAGCATCGCAAGCTTGCATAATTTAACGAAACATTATTCTATCTTTTCTCCGATAAATTCTTCACATTCCGTTTTATTCATTAGGTTTTCTAATTCCGTAATATCTTTTAACTCAATCCTGACCAGCCAACCATCGCCATAGGGATCTTTATTGACCAAACTAATGTCTTTAATAGCACTATGGTTAATTTCCAATACTTCCCCGCTTACTGGAGAGTATATATCAGTGAGCGTTTTCCCGAGTTGTACCTCTCCCATTTTTCCAAACTGATCAACAGTTGTCCCAGGTTCCGGCAGATCAACTAATGTTATATCACCTAAACAAGCATAATGTGTGAGACCTATTTTAGCTATATCATTAGATTCAAGATAAAGCCATTCCTTTTCCCTGGTAAACTTGTATTCATTTAAATTCACTTAACCTCACTCCTAATCCCAATCCTGAATTTTATATATTGGCAGCTTAATATAAATTAAAAATATAAAATTTACGAAAACAAAATTGCAGCCTTTTGTATTGATTCTATTCCAAAGTAAGCAGTACTTACGGGTATTTTATTACCTACAGCTTTCACAACCTTAGCAGCTCCAATAGGCCCATATGCTGAACAAAGATCAATAAATTGAACTCCGTATTCTATTAGTTCCTCAGCAACTTTGGCTGCTTGGTCGAAATCTTTCACTCCCACTATGGTCATCTCTAAACTCAACGTCATCACATTAGCTCTATGTATATTAGAATCGGCATCTGGAACGACAAAGATATAAGCTCCTTTCAACATATTACATGGCTCCTTATTTTTTTTCCGTTGATTAGTCCGCCTCCGTTAATTTGCTTCATTGACTCAAACAGAATACTATCATTTCCACCGAAATGTGTCAATTTCGTCATCATATCAAGGCCTGTATTCAATTGACAACTTAAAATATTTTCTATACAATCCGATATAATTACTAGCTCATAATATTTTTAATTCTTTTATTACGAGTTAGAAACAGGATTGGTTAGTCACTTTATTAATAAGAAGACCAGTGAAACTTAAAAATAGAGATTTCTGACGCAATCCGGCAAATAGTGCTATCGGACACTACGACTGGTCACCATAGCATATGTTAAAATTAGGCTAGGAGGGCTAACCGGAAGAAAGTTACTTCACACGAAGGGTTATTTGGTATGTATTCTACATTGCATTAGCATGCAAATAAACTGCGATTGAAGGGGACAATTAGCCATGAAATTCAAAGAAGGAAACGAACCATTAGAAGAAGCGATGAAACCGTTAGAAGATTGGGAGCCTATACATCCCCGGCCAAGTAGCATCTATCGTAAATAAATTGGTCTATTACTCATTGGTTATGCTACTGTCCACATATGCTGATGCAATACGGTTCAAATGCTCAAGGATACATACAGTCTTAACCATTTGCCTAATTACCTCAAGGGCCTTAAGAGGTAAACCATAGTCCTTAAACTATCTTAAACTTATTTCTGAATAAAATCGGCGCTCGTAATAATCAAGGATGTACCCTAGAAGAATACAGCCTATTTAGAATATCAATCTTACGCGCTTCTAAGTGAGCACAGTCTAATTATTTTTTACCATTGTTAGCACGTTTTCCACTGGGGAGGCCGCCAACGTGGACATTCACTCTTTTCACCGTAGTATTCAGACCAAAATCTGTCAATTTCATCACACGTCTCATCGGTACAATCATTCATGTCGTACTGCTCTAGATCCTTAAGTTCGGGGCGTTGTCGCCAATAACTCTTTTTCAAATAGTCATACGTCTCCGACCTAAGCATAGCAAGGGTATTTGTAATTCTAGAGTGCTTACGATGGGCTCTGAGGGCGTCTAAATCGATAGTAGCTGCTGTCATAGTCTCTGTTGGAGCTTCAGTCCTAGTCTGCAATATTCCTTTGTAGTCGCATATAAAGCTTCCGCCGGATGTCGGAAATGGGGGTAGCCTAGAGGTATCGAAACCGCAAAAAGCATAAACACCATAAGCCATGTTTTCGATTGCCCGCGCACGCCCGAAAGTCAGCCAGTTATCTTGCGGTGGTCTACCGAACGGATTCATAGCAGCCATAGCTCCCAGAAATATCTCGCAACCATTCGCTGCGAGCTGTCTTGCAATCTCAGGATACCACATGTCAAAGCAGATCATAGCACCTAGATTACCAATCTCTGTTTTTACTACAGGAAATAAAGGATTCTTCTGAATATTATACCCTGTAGACATTAAGTCATGCGGCGACAATATTGCCTCTTGTCCTTTCCAGACTTGAACTTTCCGATAACGAAACAAAACGCCTTCCGGGCCAATGAGGGGGTAGGTGTTGAATACGCCATATTTCGATATCTCTGGTTCAGCCTTCTCTATAACACTACCTGGGGATATATAGCAATTGTACTCCTTACATTTTTCTGTAATTCGCTCCATTTCCTCGCCGGGCACTTCAATTGCATATTTGTCATGGAGTTCTCTCATATTACCAGACGGGAATCCAAACACTCCGAACTCAGCTCCAACTATAAGCTTAACTCCCATTTCAGTGCCAAACAGAGTATACATATTAACCGCCCAGTCAATCATGGTGCAAAAATGTTCCAAGTGTTTTTTCATTTCTGTTCTGTTAAAGGCATTACCTTGGTTCTTACCAGGTTGCAAGACTACAGTTGTGTATCTTGTTGCCATACTTAGCCTCCTACTAAAAATTGATTTATATTATAATATTTTTGTTGTTCTTTTAATTCTTTATAGTCTTACTCGATCTTTTTGTATCGATATTAAGAATAAAACAAAACTGTTTATTTAATAGGCCAAACCTTACTTATTACCACTCTCCGTAATTAGATCGATGAAAACAGTTTAAATATAATTCTCAAGGAACCGACAGGAGTAGTCGGTCAAATAGTGCTTTGTAACTACCCATTTGTTATTGCGGCTTGGAAGCTTGCTCCGTCTATAGTAGCTGGCGATACTGCTGTGATTAAACCTTCTTCATTAACCTCTTTGACTCTCCTAGAGCTTGTAAAAATTACCGCCGAAATTATACCACCGGGTGTCATTAATGTAGTCACCGGAAAGGATTCCACCACAGGTAATTTCATTCTTAATCATAGCGGTTTTCGGAAAATATCCTTCACTGGTTCAACTGACATCGGGTTTATAGTTGCGAGAGCCGCTTCTGAAAAAATAATTCCTGCTACTTTGAAACTGGGCGGCAAGTCAGCTAATATATTTTTCCCAGACTGCCCTTGGGAAAAGGCGGTTGAAGGTGCTGTGTTCGGAGTTCTTATTAACCAAGGAGAGGACTACAGCTCTGGTTCGCGTGTATTCGTTCACGAAGACATATACCATAGATTCCTCTCAGAGGTTACAGAAAAATTTAATAATGTTAAAGTAGGAATTCCATGGGAAGAAGATACAATAATGGGTCCACTAATAAATGACGCTCAATTACAGAAAGTACTTAAATTATATTGAAATCGGTAGGAGGGAAGGTGCTAAGGTGGCGTGTGGTGGATCTCGAATAACCAATAGAGGAATGCATAAAGGGTGCTTTGTAATACCGACAATCTTAGCCGATGTCGATAATAAGATGGTTGTTGCACAACAGGAAATTTTTAGTCCGGTAGTTTGTTTTATCAGATATAAAAATGAACAGGAAGTAATTGAAATGGCAAACGACGTGCAATTCGGCCTTGGCGGCGGTGTCTGGACAAACGACATCAACAGGGCTTTAAGGGTTGCCAATGCTAGTGAAACGGGTCGTATGTGGATTAATAACTGTAATGAAGCGCCATCTCACACATCGTTTGGCAGTTATAAAAAATCAGGCATCGGTCGAGAGATACATAAGATGGCACTTAATCACTATATTCAGCATAAAAATATCTATATCGGCTTGAATGAAACTAAATTTAATCTATACCAATAATCAACACAAATCTCAGCAGCAAATATATAGTATTAAAATCACTCAATTCTATATTAATATCCACTTCGTAGCAATGTTTATTATTTTTTTCGAGTAATTTAACTCTATGACCTATGAGACTGCTATGGTAATAAAGAAATCCCTTTCATAACTAAATCACACATGTATTTCATAGTGCTCATCACCATACAGAAACCAAGCCGGCGAATAGGTGCTTTATTAATTACCTCTTTATCCATTTTATGTCTTTAAACAAATTTTTACTCAAAGCTTTTACCTCCTAAGTAAACAATTGGAGGAAGGCGCAGGGGCTGATTTAAATGGTACAACCGAACTCAATCTGGCAATGTGTACCGTAACCCCGGATGCAACTGCCAGTAATATAATCCTGATTAATATGCTATCAACCACGAATACAACATTAAATCCAATCACACCCCATAATATACCTAGAGAGCATATTTTCGCTTTGCGAGACATTACCTTACCCTCAAGGTAGTTCTTTAAATAGCCCCCAAAGATTTTATTACTAAGAAGTCTATCACGTAGTCGCCTTGAGCCTCTACTATAGCAATAAGCAGATAGAAGTAAGAATGGTGTTGTCGGAAGGAGAGGCACAGCAATCCCGATAATTCCAATGCCAAGAGAGATACTACCTGCGGCAATGAACATGCGCCTTTTCACGGTTGCTGATAGGACTAACACAATATTCCCTTACCTGAAGCTATTCCTGGTAATAATATACAAGCCTAATTAATACAATTATAACAAGGATTACCTATCAATTGCCCCGTCCATATGATTTCGATCTAAAGCTAATTTACTACCGATAGTCCATTCCCATTATAAAGTAGTTCAAATACCTGGAAAGCGTCACCCTCGGTATAACCAAATGATTCCATCCGCTCCATCATCGGTACTATCACTTGGGCATAGCTAAGATAGGTCAACTCACCCGCAATTAAGAAGCCAATTATTAGTAGGACCCATACTAACCATAATATATCAAATTAGCCCTACAATTAAACGAAGGGGGAGTTTGGATAATAAAACATAACATATAATTGGCTGAAGTATATATTGAGTAAATCCTATGAAGTAAAAAAGTTACCTAAAGCATAACTAGCGTGGAAATACCTTTCGTTTGTTTGGGTAAACCATTAATGCAAAGACTTGTGGTTCTTATGTATATCTTATGAACGCAAACTATCATGGTCTTTACCTAAATCCAACAACGCTTTCGTTCATAATTTATTATTAGAATACCATTTTGCCCAATTCAGACCACATTAAAGCTACATTGAGGTTGTATTCGACCATTACGATATGAATTTAGCCAACCTAGTTAATATCGCGAGGAATACCTCAGAGAAAATCTTAAAATACGTAGCCGACTGGGCAAGATACACCATGTCAATTCTATATATACTGAACCTATACAACTTGCAAGCCAACTAGTAAATGGCATAAAAGATGTGCCGGTAGTCTCTGCAGATGATGAGAGTAAACGGCTAATGCGGTTTGTGAAACTAAAGGATATGACTAGAACCTAAATAAAGCGTAGGGAGCTAACTATAGATACATTACCACATTACTATTATATTGCCAAAGTACCTTTGTCAAGTATATAAGCTCCAACTATTTATATAGCGTCACTAGAATTTAGCAATTCAACACGTATAGATAGAGCATGGAGGGAAAGAAGGTGAAGTACCTCCGTAACAGTGGTACAACAGTCAGGCAATACTTTTACACTATATTTTTCTGCCGATTTAGAAATAGCTGTATGTGTAACACAATTATGTGTCATCATTCCACATATTAAAAGCTCTTCTACTCCCAATTTTGATAGTTCGGCTTCTAAATTTGTCTGATAGAAACTATCTGCATATGTTTTAGCAACTATTTTTCCGTGAGGAGCAACTTTCAAAATCCTAGGATGAATTGCATCCCCTTCTGTACCTTCGCAAAAAAATGGTGAATCGCTATCAGCAATATGCTGAACAAGAATAACAGGAATATCATTGCTTTCCGCTTTTAGTATAACTTTTTCAATATTATCTAAAGTTTTTTCAGCATTCCATAAAGTAAATTTACCACCTGGAAAATAATCATTTTGTACATCAATAACCAAAAGACCCTTTTTCATTTAATACAAACTCCTCTACAAAAGTGCTTCAATTATATTAATTTTATAGATCAGTTCAACCCATGTTAACCACTAGTCAATCATTGAGTAAAAATGCTCATATGTTTTCCCTTTCTTCCCTTGTTACTTGACCGGTCTTAGAAATTACTACCGTATATGTTACTAAATATTTTTACTATTATTTTAACATTTTGTCAAATTTTTACTCTATCTTACTTAAATTAGATCGCGTTCTGTGTAATCCGATTGATAATGCCTCCAAATACTTGCCCGAAGGAGAAGAACTACGCAGTTATTGGGGTTAGTGATTAGGAAGTAGTGATAGCGCCTCAGAATCAGGAGGACCTGTTTGAGCCTTTTAGTAGGGTCGGAAAAACAACGAATGTTAAAGGGATCGGGCTTGGCCTAGTTGTCTCTAAACGGTGGGTTGAGGCTCACGATGGCCTTATCCCTCATGTTATCGGCACACTGGATGAGATAATCCACCTGCTCTTCTGTCAGGCTGGGGAGTATCACTCTCGTCATCCTGGGAGGGTCTACCCTATCTATCGGGTTATCAGATATGTGCCCCTGCCGGTATAGCCAGTTACAGAAGGCCCTTATGGCACGGTAATAGGCGTTACGGCCATTCCTGCATGTGAGATGGGATAGAAAGGTGTTTATACCTGTAGGGGTTAGATCATACTGTTCTATGAAGGGGTTAAGGCATGCCCTGTAGAACTCTATTGTCCTTGGCGATGTGCCCTGTCTTCTTGAACGGAGAAATTCAGTGAGCAATTTGTGGGAATGAGAGAAATTTGTAGGCCGTGCAGGTCTCGAACCTGCGACACCCTGATTAAAAGTCAGGTGCTCTGCCAACTGAGCTAACGGCCCGCATTGGGACGTTGGGGACTTTATGTCAACCGTCATCTTGAGGATTGCCAACCTGTCAGCCAAGGCCTTGCTGAGTTTCCTTTTGCCTTTGAGTAGGAGGGTGATGTGGGTACGGCTCACACCTAGCTTCCGGGCAAGCTCGGCGTTGGTCATCGCTTTTACTTGAGTGGCCATTCACTCCCCCCTATCATTTAGTTATACTGGACAAGCTCATACCTCTTGTAGAATTCGGGAAACTCCATCAGTGTTAGGAAGAGCATCATGTCCGTTACCGCCGTCCTGTACACGAGAGGGCCGTGCTCGTAGAGGCGGGTGGACATCTTGCGTACGGCGATCTTAACCACCTTTCGAATCTCCTCGTCGGTCATGGCGTCATTCGGGGTTGTGATGCCGTAGTGGGCCTTTGCCGCTTCTATGACGTCGCCCGTTTTAACCGCGAGCCATCTCATCAGGTCCGACATCGCCTTTCTCCCCTTCCTCGTCTTCCTTGGTGAGCTCTTCGAACCGATCGGGGAGCTCCCTCTTTAGTGCGTACCACCCGAAGGTGTTCTTCTCGGGCACGTCCCCGAACACGCCCTTCTCGACGAACGCTTTGAGGTCGCCGGATTTGAGGAGCGACTGGTAGGCGTTGTTCTTGGAGGGGTAGATGTTGCCGGTCTCCTTGTCCCTAATGCGTACCTTGCCGTTGGGTATCGGCCTTCTCTTCCTGGCAATTGCCTCTTGAAGGTCTGTGATCTGGCGGTTGTGCTCGAAGACCAGATCCTTGAGTAGGTCTAACTGGGTTTGAAGGTCTTCTAATGTGGCTTGCTCTTTCTCATTGGTGGATTGGGTTGCTGGCGGTGCGGTGATGGGTGGCTTGGGTGGAGCTTTGGGGCTTGGCTTCCTTGGCTTTGTCGCGGTCTTAGTCATGTTCCAACCTCCGATGATGTTTATTTGATGTTTTAATCGTAGGTTGAAATCAATAAAACGTGAATAAAATACTTATTTTGCGCTAAAAGCAGTTACTTTTTGCAAAATGTGGTTTGCGGTGTTTTGCTCAGGCTTTGCAGTGTACTAAATGTACGTGCTGCTGTGTGTAAAATGCGCAGTTTTGGAAAGTAGCAGATGCTGCAAATGTAAATGGAGGTTAGTTTGTATGCGCGCAGTCCATTATCGGGGAATTTGCAGCTTTGCAGTTGGGGGAGGGGCTGGGGTTAGGGTTTTGCAAAGAAGGGTGCAGAGTGTAAGTGCAGCAAGTTTTAGAGTTGGTGCTCAATATTTAGGGTTAAAAGGGTTAGCTATTTTAATTGTATATACTATTTTTAGCTAACCCCTATAACCTTTTTAACCAAATAGCGCTGTGAAATCTTGCAAAATCACTGAGGTATTCGGTTAGCAATAATTTCGCCACGAGGTATTAAGAACTCATAAATTTGTTCTTCATTCATTTCTTGGACAGGTAAACCAGAGTATTCTAATCTTACATAGAACATTCCATCGCGGAAATATAAGCCTGTATCTCCTATGTTTAATATTCCTCGTTCTTCTTCGTCATACTCGAAAACAAGAACCGCTCCGTCTCCTAAACCTACAGGAATTAGTTCACAAAATTCTTCTATCGTAGAAATCAAAGAAGTTAGTACTTCATCTTCAGATACGGTGTGATCATAGAACAATTGATATCTATCAGCTAAAAAATAGTAAGGACTTTCTCCGAAGAGCACCGTTAGACCTATTTCATTATTTCCATAATACAGTTCACCACAAGATCCTTCAGAACAGTTCAATATTTCTGTTGTTACGTCACAAAACGCGTCTGCTAACGGTAGTAACGCTTCCAATATTTCCTCTTCATCTAAATCAGTAATATCTTGTCCATAGATTTCTCTAATATAATTTCTATTATTGGAAATATTTACGCAAAATGAGTCTATTTCAAGGCTGAAATCTGCCCTATCGATTACGCGAAGATCATTATCATCGTAAAAAAATCGGCAGTAGACTTCATCTGCACAACCATAATCTTCAGGCATTAATTCACACACTTCCTCAGCTATCGGCACTATAACTTCTAGGATTTCTTCTTCTGTCATGTGCTCAAATTCTTCGCTATCATAGTGTGTGTTCCCTTCGTACTGCAGATTAATATTGAAAATTCCCTTCTCAAAGTAAAAATCAACTATTTCAATCTCTTCATACTCATAATTGCCATAGACGAATCGACAATCTGCATCATCTGCACATTGCATATCTACAGATACTAAGTGTGAAAACTCCTCCCCATATCTATCCTCTAACTCGCAGCTTATGTCATCACATTGGATGCGCTGGTCTTCAGTCAAATAGTATTCCGAAGCGTCATCTTCCCAGCACAGATCTACCTCGTTCGATAAGCTTATTTCATCCTCCCGAGCGGCGTATTTTTCATTCTTAAACCTTGCATAAACACTAGCAGTTTTATAAGCACTAACATAATTGCAACAACACGGATTACTATACTGACGGCTGGATGTGAACCATCCATCTGGTAACTCTTCGATTTGTAATGCTATATCATCTACAAGCTGTTGCTCCTCAGTAGGTACGCAACCACCCTCGCCGCTAGGCCCTGGAGGACCCTGCTCTCCTTGCGGACCCCTAGGACCTTCAGATCCTCGTGGACCCCGTGGCCCTTCTGGCCCCTCTTCGCCCTGAGGGCCTTGTTCGCCCTGTGGACCTTCCGGCCCCTCAGGCCCTTGCTCACCTTGTGGCCCCTGCGGTCCCGGTGGCCCCTGTGGTCCCGGCGGACCCTGTGGTCCTACCAACTCGCCAGACGCCATCGAATTGCTATCAGAACTACCAACTGGAAGATCGCAAGCGGTTACAAAAGTACCAATAAGGATGGAGATTACTACAAGCGGTAATGCTATCTTCATGTCAATTACCCCTTTGAAATGTAATACTTTTACCCCTATGATAGCATCCATGTCAATAGTACTTGCCAGACAATTGAGTATCCTCTGGCATATCGGCAATTATTCTTTCCAATGCCATTCTTTGCGCCATTTCTCCCCCAACTCTTGTAACAATTACCGGCAGTGTAAGCTACTTCACTAGGAGATAGCGGAGGGCGGTTAAGCCTGTTCCACTCCAACACTAAAGCCAGGGCTTCCTCTTCCGACACGCAAGCGTTGAAGAGTATTCCAAGATAGCGAACGAGCGCATTGTGGCGCTGGCCCCGAGGGACGCCGGCTTCTGTAAGTCCCTTCCCCATTTTCTTCACCTCATCGTTAGCCGGTCCGCCGGTAAGTCCTGTAACAACTAAAGGGAGTGGCTCTTTCCACTCATCTAAAATAATCCTTTCAGGGTCTACGAGCGGAGGCACGGCATTCAGAGGTCTGACAAATCTATATGGTTTGCCTCTTTCGGGGTGTACCGACGGGGGCGCCACCACGTACCCATTGCAGATGATATCAACGCCGGCGAAATGCCGCGTCCTTGCTTCTTCTTTCCAGGTAAGGTACACGTGAAACCCCTTGCCCGTGGAAACGATGGGCGCGTCCAGCAGCTCGGGGCAACGCTCGCCAACCTCGGCCAAGAGTTTCTTGCTGTCAAGATCCAGAGCGTAGAACCACCCACCGCTCTTAAGCTGGCCGGTTCGCAGGCCCCAGTTGACCCCGGGCCTGAGGTACTTCTCGATGTTATGCTCGGTCAGGGCAAATTCCTTCCACCGGTACTTGGCCACCTTCCCCTTAAGAGGTATGGGATGAAGACCAAGAGCGAGGTACCGCTCTATCTGGCATCTCACGGCTACCGCATCGTATGGGTGTCTATCTTGGTTCATTTTATATAATCCTCCTTTATAATATAGTTAGAACACGGGTTTGTCGCGTTCCTGTGTTTTAGCGTTCTTGCGTTCCGGCGTTCTATTGGCTTAGCCACGCCCTCCTCTCTTCCACCACATCCCAGAAGTGCTTGGCTTCGTCCGCTAAAACCTTTTTTCCCGCAACGGGCTTCGTAAGGGTCAGCGCGGAGATGATGCACAGCCAGCAGTAAAGCTTGATGCTGCTTACCCCTATCGCGTCGGCCATGTTCGAGATGAGCCCTGTCATGTCCTTCGCCATGACGACGGACGTCTTGCACTCCTCGGGGTAGGTGTAGTCCACCTTCTCGTTCCTTTCCTCCAGGCGCTTGAGAAGAGCCACGTCGGCGCCCTCCTCCGCCCTCCGAAGCTTGTGCTCGTAAAGGCGCATAAGCTCCCTGACCCTCCCATCCTTGACCGCTATAAGGCATCCGTGCCTGGAGGCGTGGTACTGGACCGTCTGCTGGGAGCACTTCTTGCGCTGCTTGATGCGCCGGAAAAAAGTCTTTAGCCCCACCGGCATGAACCTGATCCCCGTCTTGGAGACATCATCCCTCGTATAGTATTCATCCAAGATGTCGTCCAAAGGATGCTTGTCTATCTCTCCCTGCTCAAGTATCCACCCGCTCTCGGAGCTACCGGCCTCGATGCCCATCTCGTCAAAGACCGCCGCTTCGAAATCGCCGCTATCTTCTTCCGGCTCGATCCTCCACCCATCGAAAGCGCCGAGAGGGCGGCTAACGCTCCCTGTCCCGCCGCCTTCCTCCATCCAACTCCGATCCTCTTTGCTGTCACCCATCGGATTCCTCCTTTCCTTAGTTCGGGGTTTACGGGCATCCCCCTCCTACAAAACAGGCTGGTGATTAGCGTAAGAGAGGGATACCCGTTTCTACGGACGTTAAGCCGTATCTATATCGATAAGCCAATGCTTAAACGCCCATATCACCATGTTCACCAGTTGCGGCTCAGAAAGCTTCGGGTTATTCTTCAGGTTCCACTTCTTCACCATCCTGATGACCTCGTCTCTATCCAGGACGATGTCCATAGCGGCCCGGATAGACCGCCAGACGAATGTCTTGTACATCTCTGGCGGTATCTCGGGGGTGATGCTATCGGCATCGATGTCCTCAGCATCATCCTCGGGATCCCAATCGTCAGGGACATGTTCATTAACCATGGTATTTCCTCCTTTATTTAATATTTTCATCGAGCGCGCTCTCGACCTTTCTTTCCCTATTTACTTGTTAACGTTCGTTTAAATCACCTTTAGTCTGCACCATATATCGGTATTTGTCCCTGCCACCAGATTGCCAGTTTCGCCAGTTTGCCAACTCCCATCTTTCTGATTGATAATATGATGATGGTACATTTTCCTAAGAGGATAGCCTTCAAAGTCTGGCAGTTCATTGAAGATGGCGAAACCCAAGACAACATAGCTACTTACATACAAAGAGCCGTCGAAGTTCGAACCATTGGTCGCCTTTCTGCCTTACTTAATGGCTTCAAAGACAAAAAGACCAATGAGGAGTTAGCAACAAACGAGTGGCCTGAAAATGCTATCAGTAAGATGCGTGAATGGTGGGAGGATTACCAGCGCTCAAAGTATGGATGGAGCAGGAAAATGCATCTTAACAGTATGGCCGAATCTGCACAAAGGTTGCGCAGTCGGATTATTAATCCTGATCTCCGGCGTAGGCCATTCACACAGGAAAAATCACTTTGGGACTTGTATGATTTCGATTGGCGAGTAGCGCCGATGATATGGTTCGGCATGGTGGTGCCGATGCTCAACGATGTTTTTATTGGTGCGTGGATACCTAATTATGAAAACCTGCTTAACCACCTTAAGGACAGCAAGTTTAAAAAAAATTACGACATGCTTGAAAAGAGCGCCGGTGAACTCAAAAAAATATTGGATGCTTTTATTAGTCAATCAAAGGCCAAAGACCCTCAATGGGGCAGAGAGTGGGATGCGTTCGATAGTTATCTAGGCGTATCTTTTGTGGATTGCAAAGCATTCCAACCAGACACAATCACTCCGAATAAAACCATCGACAAGATTATAAACAATCTTCCGGTTTCAAATATCTTCGTAGATAATACGGTAAAACAATTCAGAGCTTATTACCCCAATCTCGATAAGCATTGTGGTCAGCTGGAAAAGCTCGTTCAGCAGGTTTATGATGACTTGGATGACGATATCATTAGCGCGGATATAGAAGCAGGTAAGTGTCAAGAATGTAGTAGCAGCGATTAAGTGTGTTTTTCTTAGTAAAATCGGAGGTGACTTAATAATGATAGAGGAAGATCAAGTTCTACGGATAGCTGGAAGAAAACCAATAGTGGTTTTTCGAGATTTTATAGAACTGCAGCCAATGCACTCGGGAGGTTATCATTATTTATTTCATATAAAAGAACACCTTCTGAACAATGGATATATATGCCATGAAGCTAGGCACAGATCAAAATGGGACTGTGATTATGAATACCGCTACACCCATTTCCACAAACCTGGCTCTGGATTTAAGTCAGCCCAAGGATAATATTGCTAGGTCCAACACATAGTATTAAGCGCTATAAGTAATTATATATAGTAACTAAAGGGACAAACGTTTTTCTTCATTAACTCCATAAACGCGCTCTATATGTAGCTAGCACTAAAATGCAAATCTGCGCAGCGTTAAAAGTATTATACTAACATGTGCTTAAAATACGTGTATGTTATATTACAGCGCTTCTAATATATAAGTAGCAATCTAAACTATGTGTAAATTATTACTTCTTATAAACAACGCCCTCTTCCCTTTACAAAAACGAAGGCCGGTATTAAGCTTAGTTCGGAGGCGAAATATGGAAGACTTGGCGCATTTCGTCGATAGATTGTGCTCCGATATCGAAACTAAAACCGGTTGCTCGGTGCAGAAGAAGCAGATAAAAGAGGGCTACCACCTGTCCTGCGACGGCGTCTTTGCCTGGGCTCGGCAGGTGATCCAGGGGCAAGTCGTCCCCGACAGGTGCTTCCCCATCCAGGCGTCAAAAAGGAAAGCCATCGAAGCCGGAGTAGAGAGATTGGCGGACAGAATCGATGACAACGGATGGTGGGACGAGCCCGCCGTGTATTGGGACGTTATTGAGGACGACCCTATTAGTTATAACAGAGCCGTTGAAGCACTGGGTGAAATCTGTAAATCACGGCCACGTATCTGATGCGAAGATATTTTTTAATACCTCTTATACTCACACTTTGCCTTACCGGATGCATTTCCCCGACATACACTTCTGAACCCTCCACAACCACAATCCAAGCCCAAGTCACCCGCGTCATAGACGGCGACACCATCGACGTCACCATCTACGGCCAATCATACAGAGTCCGCTACATAGGCATTGACACGCCCGAGGTCTATCCCAATGAAGAGCCATACGGTCTAGAAGCTACCCTCAAGAACAGGGAATTGGTGGAGGGCAAAACGGTGACGTTGGAAAAGGACATTTCAGAGACGGACAAGTACGGAAGGCTCCTTCGCTACGTGTATGTAGATGATCTGTTCGTCAATGGTGAGCTGGTGAGATTGGGGTATGCGGAGGCGGTGAGCTATCCGCCGGATGTGAAGTATCAGGAGGTGTTAAGTGAGTTGGAGAGGGAAGCAAGGGATGAGGGGAGAGGTTTGTGGAAGGATTAAGTGTTAAACTTCAAGCTACCTTGACCATTCCAGTTAGCCATGCTAAATTTTACTAACAAGATACGTCCCTGTAGCTCAGTGGATAGAGCGGCTGCCTTCTAAGCAGCGGGTCGTGGGTTCGAATCCCTCCAGGGACGCTAACACAACAAAATAATGCAAGTGAACTATAGTCATAGTAGGTTATATCAATTCTTTATCTGCTATATCATCTACACTTGACAGAGATATTTCACCAAAGTTATATTACACCAAAGTAAATACCATATCCGTAAATTTACATTTTCTTTTATATAATCAATGAAGCCTGAAATTAAATAATGGTTTATTTTTCAAAATCATCTTTTTCAACAACGTTACAGAGTCCCAGTCAAAAATCAGACGCTGGGCAGAAAAGGTACCATAATATCGATTGGCTTTTCAGCCTTCCGAAAAACGACTTATTTTTTCAGTCTGAAGTAAAGCAGGTACTGCTTCATCGTACCTTGGCTGATGAAATGATTTTCATACAATATCCAGGAAAAGAATCTATCCGCGAAGGAGATAAAAAACGTCCTCACGATTTCTTTCCTAGAGTCATAACAAAACATGGTTATGCTCCTGATATGTCTTTCTGGGATATCTGGCGTCTACTATTCGAACAACTTGAACCTCGGAAAGATGACTTGAATGAGGAAATGAGAATTCTAGCCACTACCTTTTATCGAATGGCATTCATGATTGACCACCAAACAATCGATTTCAATAGCACAGTTAAGAGAATCCGCTATAATGAACATGCAGAAGAGGTCGAAGTTGGATCGACTGTGGAGGGATTAGGAGATTTGTTCGTTTACCAACCTCCAGATGCAGTAATAGCCTACTTAGATGGCAAAATCAATTGTGGAGAGTTAAGCTTTGAAGCTTTTCTCCATTACAACAACCTGTTAGCTTGGAATGAAGATTGCAAATATTATTACCGGGCTCGACTTAAGGGCAAACCTTGGATGGGGGCCACGGGACGCATCAACAATCTACTAACACACATTAGTGTTCTGGGATACCTTTTAGGGGATTTAAAGCCTTTCGATATATTCTATAAGTTTTCTACTGGTGCAGGGGTAGCACCAGCTGCTAGTAGTGAAATCCAAAGTATCACAAAAGGCTTGGTTCATAAATAAATTTTCTAAAGGTTTTCAAGATATGAATATTTTTCTAAATCTGGCTGAAAATTTGCTGTTTATGAAGAACTATTCTTTTTACTATTCGTCTATAAACGGCAGGTTTGGTTTCGATATCAGGCCTGGCTATACTGGTTTAATGGCACAACCTGCCAAGACAGGTAAAAGCAAAGGAAAAGTATCAAAATCTAAACAGGGACTTTTTGACATAGTGATAGACTGTGGTAGACGCTATGGAAGCGTAACTCACAGGGAATTGTTTTCCGATTTGTTGCAAAATTCCTCAGAAGAGAAGTGCCTTGAGGTTTGGAGAGGTGAAGACCCAAGGATAATAGATACAAACGATGATGAGAAAGAAGCTTTAATCGCACTCGCATTATTAATGTTTGAGCAAGAAATAAACTGGGGAAAGAATGAATGGCAGAAATCCAGTAATTTCAACCCCTTGGGGGGACATCCTGTACGGCGGAGACCCAGAGACATGATTATGGGATATGTTAGACAAGCATTCGCGGTGGGCATCGATAAGATGAAATACTGGATGAAGAGCACGCCAGGAACGATTTGGTTCTACGACAAGGACGAATCTCGATATGGGTATCAAACATACCCCTCTATATACAAGAGGTACTTTACCGAACTTGAGGATATGAACGGAACTGAACCGGTAATGGCGGGAGAGATTCTCGTAAGTTTCAAAAAACTCGCTACAACATTTCCTGACAATCCATTCTATCAGGTATACTAAAAAGCATGTTTTGTTATGCTTCCAGGTTGAGCAGATGCGCTTCCGTAATATTTGTTCGCTAAGCTTATGCCTATACGTTCGACAATACCAACTATCAAGGCGTTACCCATCAGAAAGGCTCGTCTCGCTTCAGGTATTCCAGCGGTCCAGTCATCAGGAAACCCATTTAGCCTTTCTAGCTCAATGGGAGTGAGTCTTCGATATCTACCGCTTGGGGTCGGAATTATATGTTTAAACCTAGAGGGTGTTGAACCTCCCTCACCTGTTAGGATGGTCCTAGAAGGTCCTTCTATGTTATCGGGAAATGGAATAGCTCCTTCGTTATAACTATATTGGAATCCGCTCGCCTTATGCACTCTTTGCTCATCCTTCGCCCCCTTAAGGTATCTCCATTTGTAGAGTTCACTATCTGGTACGTAATACATCTCGTCTACTTCCTTTTCAGAAAGTAATACATCTTTCAATACCTGCCTTTTCCCCTCGAATTCAGCAGTTACCTTTCTTGTCCATACATCTCTTTTATACATAATCCCCGCGTTCAGAAAGTGGCTCCTAATATCCTCACTGCCGAAATGGTCACTTACAGATTTTATATCGCCTTCGATCGTGAAATCGGGAAACGTTAATCCGCCTAGGTTCAAGATAGGCTGATCTTCCGTTAATCTGACTGGTAATGCCTTAGCAAGCACACCATCACTTGTGAGAAGTTCAATAGGGTTTCTCATTATAAAATCCTTGGAAACGAGGTTTCCTACAAGGAATACTCGGCGTCGCTTCTGGGGGAAGCCGTATTCCGCTGAATTGACAACGCGCCATTCAACGGCATACCCTAAATCAGATAAGCAGGCTAACATGATAGCGAAATCACGGCCTCTTTGAGTCGCAGGTGAACTCAACAATCGATCAACATTTTCTAATAAGATTAGGGGAGGTCGCCCCAAGGAAATAAAGCGATATATCTGCCACCATAGAACACCTTTTTTCCCTTGTATACCATGGGCTTGATTCAAGGTACGGGCTACAGAATAATCCTGACATGGAAATCCGCCTACAAGGAGCTCATAATCGGGTAATTGGACTATTCCAGACTCAACATTATCTAAGACCTTCTCGATATCCTGAGTTACATGACCCTCTGAGCCGAACCTAGCTACATACACTTCAGAAGCATGCTGTCGCTTAACAGAAGGTTCCCACTGATTGCTCCAAACTACTTCCCAACCAGTTCGCTCTAATCCTAGCCGAAAGCCACCAACACCAGCAAATAACTCAACTACCCGCCTTTTCTGATAATCTCCTTCCAAACTTTTTCCAGGCACTTTTTACTACCTTCCTACTTCTATTGAGAGAAACTTTCGGTCCGTATTTCTATAGAACTGATATGCCGAGCGCATCGCTTTTTTAATGGACAATCATCGCACCGTGGGACTTTCGGCAGACATTTAATAGCTGCCAAGTCTAGCACCGCCCAATTTAAATCTCTAGATTCATCACATTTTATCATTGTATCGACAAAACTCCATATATCCTCATCAATTCCTATCTTTGTTTCTATACCGAAAAATCGTCTATATACTCTAGCAGTTACTGAATCGACGAGCGAACTCGGTTTATTAAATGCCGTCGCAAGTGTGGCCGAAGCTATATATCGCCCTACACCAGGAAGGCTAACCATTCCTTCATAAGAATCTGGTACAGCACCAGATTTAACTACTTCTTTGGCAAGTGCGACCAAGGTGGTTGCCCTACTTATCAGACCTAGAGGCCGGATAATTTCCTCAACATCTAATATCTCAGCATTAGCCAATGATATGGGGTCAGGCCAAATCTCGAATAAAACTTTGTAAACAGTTGCAACCGTTTTCGCACGTGAGCGTTGGAGTAGAACTTCTGCTATAAGGATTCTAAATGAATCATTGGTTTCTCGCCAGGGAAACTTACGGGCGTTACGAGAGTACCAATCAAGTAAAATCGCTTTAAACGAACGTACTCTCTTCGAGCCGCTTAACGATGAATATAATCCCAAATCCATTAGTCGTATATTATTGATAACTTGTTATCGTTATTATAACGTGTTAAAAACTCTAACGTAAATCAAAAAATGCGTTTTTATGGAATAGTAAATATCAATTGTATATCTTCATTTTCCGATATAACCCAAATATTTTAATGATTTGGAAAAAATATAAACAAACCCACAGATTGTATGCTAAAGATAGGATAAGTTATCTTGTCATCCCCCATTAGTCGGGGTATACTGATTCTATATGTATAAACATCTATTCTATTGGGTGATATTGATATGACACTCGAGAGAAAGGTCAATGCGGCTATAGTACTAGCGTTGGCCTTTATTGCACTCAACGTCGTCGATATACTTCTCACTTGGAAAGGTATATCGATGGGTAGCATCGAACTCAATTTCTTTATGGGTAAGGTCTTAAATCTCGGTTTCTTTGAGTCCATCGCCTTTAAGCTTGGTATATCAGCGGGTTTTGCGGCTATTATGCTCGATAGAGGGCATTTCTCAGCTTTGGTTGGTGCAGTCGGCGTAATGAGCGCCGTATGCATATGGAATTTTCATGTGGTATCAAACCTTGTGTAATTCTAATCAGATACGGTCATATCTGCCTCTGATAATTTCTCTAAATCCCATAACATGAATCATTTTTCAAAGGACAAGTCATTCCCACTAGTATTCACTAAATCTACCACAGTCTACTTGCATCGTATTGCAATTCCGCATATCGCTAATATATAAGCCAATCGATGTTTTTAAAAATGCAGGCACTCGTATTTCTAGCGCTTTGGAATTGTGATTTTAAGGGTTTGATGGGCTAAAGGGGTTAGATTTGTGTGTAATTGAAAATAGGATAATTATCCAGAGGTCCAGCAGTAGAATTTTAGTGAACAATTATCGCACTTGGTATTATTAATTCCTTCACATATAACGTCGAATTCGTCGCCGTTTAAATAGCTAGTTTCGAATTGAGAACTCATAAACTCTATTTTACACAGATAATCTCGGGGGGTTAACATTGCATCATCCAGACCATGTAATTTATCAATGCAGGTAATCTTTCCTATAATTTCCGGTGGGAAACCACGTCCCCATGCATTATCATTAGTCTGTATAATATTGCCTTTTTCGAATTTCATTTCCATTTTAGCACCCTTATAAACTGCAACTCCTCTTACACAATAAAATACTATCCAGCCTTTCGATATTTATTCCTATATTCCTTAATCTTTTCTTCATTTCGAGGGAAAAGAGGTATGTTATCAAATTCTTCTCTTAGTTCTTTCTTAAAATAGTCCTCTTCGAACTCGCTTATTAGATCCTTTATAGGTACAGGTTTAAATCTATTTACAAACGCAACGCGTATCCCTCTATCTTTGAAATATTTGTATGTACGATACGTCAGCATCTCGTAATTATCAGCATAAAAACCGCGGTTCTTTTGTGCTACTCTTATATAACGAGCCAGTTGATACCAGCACCGCAATATTGCAGGACCACCATATGCTTCTATTGCAAGGGTATCATCTATAATACCATTCTTATTTAAGGCCCCTAACGTATCAAGCCTATCCAGGATATAATCCACTATATTTTTATAGTATTGAGTGAAATCCTGATATAGTACCAGGTTAAGCCTATAAATATCACGAATCTTATCGATAGTCTCCTCATCTCGCAATTCTTTAAACATCTCCAAAGCGACTTCAGCGTTAGTACTTAACCTCGCTTGTCTAATCTGGTAAAAAACAACAAACGCACCTGCAGCAAGAATAAAACTAGCTATTATCCCAGCTAGCTTCCACCCAACTGACAACCCAAGGGCTATAAGTACGGCAATAACGATTATTATTATTAATAGCCATTTTTTTTCTTTTAACATTTACACTCGGCCTAAGAAAACTTCATTAAATATTATATACAAATTAACCAAGATTGAAGATACCATCACGGAACCCGATAAGGTATTTCAGACAACTTCAATGTACTTGAATTCAGATTCTCAAGGCCAAACTTGTGCTTTAGACCCCAAAGTGAATCCTCGGCTAATTTTGGGTGTCTGCATGGGCCAATCACAATCTCAACAATAGATGATAAATCCACTGGTAGTGCGAAGTATGGTATTATCACAGATTTACGAATTCGAAAATTATATCCATTTTCAGAAGAGGAGATGGGCTCCGATGAAACAATACGCCATTCATCTTCTTCTTCGAAACAATTTAGCTTCATCGTAGCTGCCATTTCTATAAAGCTGCCTATGAAGCCACGCCTCTCTTCTTTACTTATTTTAAGGAATTCTACAATAAATTCATTAATCTTTTTATGATATTCCTCTTTATCATAGTAACGACAGTGCAACAATTGAAAAGGTTGACTTTCTATATTTTCAAGGATCCTTCGCGTGTCAAATCCAATAGAATAAGCCGAACTAGGAAATCCATAGCCACGCCATTGACTAAGCAAATCGCCATACGTACAGAATGAGACAACACATATATTGACTTCGCCAGATAAATTTATATCATCAAGAATGTCAAGAATTTCTTCTCGTTTGGTTTCCGCATCCTCTTGTTTTACTAAATCTTTCAGTATACTACTCGCAATTTGGAATGGTAGGACTAATTCACTAGCATCATTCATATAGTGTATCTTAGTCGCCCATAACGAACCCTCTGTAAGGATCCCCAATAAACCATCTTGGGTAGTATAGTGATACATGACATCGGGAATTGTGAGCTTTTTCAAATTAATCTTCTTCAATAATGTTTTCGGAGATAGTTTACATCGTTAACAATTTTGACTGCAATAACAAGTAATTTCTATGCTCTATGACTCAAGTTTTTCAAAACTCACTCAACATTTTTCAATAGCTTATTAGCACACTAGCACTGCTAACACAATATATTACTCCTCCATCCCCCTATACACCCTCAAGCTCTCCTCAAACCTCACCTTCACCCACCAC
>Ga0068714_10001563_pt1 | contig 32924 bp, 32 predicted proteins | sample MTBNYHSulfiMetaG_FD_62988 | JGI IMG/M metagenome (GOLD analysis project Ga0068714, IMG submission 62988) | Enrichment culture microbial communities from rom New York Harbor, USA that are MTBE-degrading - MTBE-NYH (New York Harbor Sulfidogenic)... | ecosystem: Environmental > Aquatic > Marine >...
ATCTGGATCAGACCACGTTACCTCTGGGAGTCCCGCCGTTGGTCGTGGGCGGGTACCTCGGGACGGACGAGTACGAAGAGCGATGGGTGCCCGCCGAGGGTCGCATGATCGACGACGCGGAGCGTGGGGTGGCGGTGGTTGGACGGGATCTCGTGGAGTCCCTTGGAGCCCGCGTCGGATCAACCGTCGAGCTTCACGACCGGCAGTTCGAAGTCGTCGGAATCCTTGACCAGTCGTTCACGATGATGGACCAGTCGGTGATGGTGCCGTTGCCCGATGCCCAAGAGATCTTCGTCAGCGGCCTTCCGGAATCGTTCCTCGATGGTCTCGACCCTGGCTCGGTGGCGCTGCAGGCGACGGCACACGCAGTCCCGGGAACCGATGCCGATGCACTTGCAGATCGCATTGAAGCCCAGGTCGACGGGGTCCGGGCGCTCGGGCCCACCGAGCTCAGGGCCAACTACGGACAAGTACTCATGATCTTCAATGCGATACTCGTCGGCGTCGGCATGCTTGCCCTGTTGATCGGCGGAATGTCGATCCTCAACACCATGACCCTCTCGGTGAACGAGCGCGTTCGGGAGATCGGCGTGAAGCGCGCTCTCGGTGCGTCGGGTTGGCGCGTCGCGCGTGACATCGTGGCCGAGTCTGCGGCCGTCGGCGCGATCGGCGGCATCGCCGGCATCGCGGTCGGCGCGATCGCAGCTCAGGCGTTCAACACTCCCGCCATGGCTCAACTTGGCACGAGCATGTTCTCCGTGACCGCACGGCTCGTGGCGGGTGCTTTGGTTTTCGCTGTCACGCTGGGGATTCTGGCAGGCGTGTATCCTGCCTGGCACGCTGCCCGTCTCGACCCCGTCGACGCTCTTGCGTACGAGTAGGAGGAACGCGATGCCCGCAGTAGTCGTGCATGACATCGAGAAGCTGTATTCCCTGGGCAAGCGCAACATGGTGCATGCGCTCCGAGGAACCAGCCTGACGGTGGGTGACGGGGAGTTCGTCGCGGTCATGGGCCCTTCCGGTTCGGGGAAGTCGACATTGCTGAACGTCATCGGATGCCTCTCCGCTGTCTCCGCCGGCAAGGTGCGACTCGGCGACCTGGAGGTGACGAAGCTGAAGCGCCGCGCGCTGGACCGGATCCGCGCTCGCGACGTCGGCTTCATCTTTCAGACCTTCAGCCTCATCCCGACGCGAACCGCGCTCGAGAACGTCATGCTTGCGGCTGAGTACGCGGGCATGGGTGCGCGTGAGCGTCGAGAACGGGCCGCGGAGATACTGAGACAAGTCGGCCTCGAGGAGCGGCTGGACCACTTCCCGAGCGAGTTGTCCGGCGGTGAACAGCAGCGCGTAGCCATCGCACGGGCGCTGGTGAAGTCCCCGAAGCTCTTGCTCGCCGACGAGCCGACCGGCAACCTCGATTCCGTGTCGGCCGAAGAGATCATGGAGCTGCTGAAGCGTCTGCGCGGGGACGGTCAGGCAATCGTCATGGTCACGCACGACCCACGGATGGCGGCCTACGCCGATCGCATCGTCTTCCTGAAGGACGGGCGCGTCGTGGACGAGGAGCAGTTGAGAGCTCCCTCGCCCGAGGCAGCCGGGGTAGAATACCCCTGACCTGGCGTACCAACAGGGGATTCTATGCCACGCGAAGCGAAGAACATCACTGCGAACAAGAAGGCGTACCACGACTACTTCATCGACGAGACGTTCGAGGCCGGTATCGAGCTGACCGGCACCGAAGTCAAGTCGCTAAGGGAGCGTGGCGCCAGCTTGCGCGAGAGCTTCGCCACGACCAAGCGCGGTGAGGCGTGGCTGCACGGTGTGCACATCTCGCCGTACAGCCACGGCAACCGGGCCAACGTTGATCCGGACCGTACGCGCAGGCTCCTGCTGCACAAGAAGGAGATCCGCTATCTCGAGGGCAAGACGACCCAGAAGGGCGCGACACTCGTGCCGCTCAGGATGTACTTCAACGAGGCCAACCGGGTGAAGATCGAACTGGGCCTGGCGCGCGGCAAGAAGCTCTACGACAAGCGGGCCACCATTGCCGAGCGCGATCAGAAACGCGACCTCGAGCGCGCGTTGCGGGAGCGGACTCGAGGCGGATAGCTCCTCGGTTCGCCGCGGCGCACGAGGACCGCGGCCTCAAGGTGCGACCGCGGTCCTGGGCAAGTGAATCTATCGTGGCGGTGAGGTTACTCGATGAGCTGTGTCACCGCGTCCTCGACGTCCTGCGACACTGCACCGACTCCGCCGAATATCATCACCGTGTGGATATCGGCGGTGTGGCCGGCGATGGCATCGTGGGTCGAGGCGGGTAGGGCATCCGTGCGCGTCAGCAGCAGCACGCCCTGCATCTTGCCGGTCGCCACTCCGCCTGAAAGCGCGTCGGGGAAGTTCTGACCGGTCGCCAGGCCGACGAAGCCCCAGTCGGCCACGCCGAAGCCCACCGATCCTGTCGCGAACTGTGCAAGCGCGACCGCGGTCTCGTAGCGGGTATCGCCGGCCACGCGGTCCACGCCGCCTGGCATGGCGGTGTCCAGGGCGCCGAGCGTCTCGTTCGACACCGCGCCCGTGCCGCCCACAACGATGCCCTGGGCAAGCGACAGGTCGTCGATCGCCTCGGCGGTGACGGCCGGGACTGACCCGGTTCGAACGAGCAGGATCGGCAGTCCGCCGCTGAACGCGTATGGGCCGGCCGCCAGCGCGTCGGCGAAGTTGTCGCCGCGTGCGAAGAACGCGGATGTCGCGGAGGTGCGGCTGACGATCTCCTCGGCAATGAGTGCGGCCGTCTCGTAGCGGTCCGCGCCTCCGATGCGGGTGACCTCGTAGGTGGCGGCGAGCTTGTCCCCCACCCCTTGGGAGACTGCGCCTACGCCGCCCACGATCGTGACCTTCGTGGCCCCGAGGCGCTCGATCTCAGCGGTGGTGACGTCGGGCAGCGTGTCCGGCCCGGTCAGGAGCAGTGGGCAGTCATACGCGCCGGCCAGGCCGGCGGCGGCCAGAGCGTCGGGGTATGCGGCGCCGGTGGCCAGCACCACCCGGTTCGCGGTCTCAAACGCTGCCTCGGAGACGGCGGCTGCGGTAGCGTAGCGATTCAGGCCCTCGGCACGCTCGACCGTCGGCTCGGGGACCGTTCCGCCGAGCACGGTGTCGGAGCGCGGACCGACGTTGGTCGCATCGTCGAATGCTCGCACCTCGTAGGAGTAGGTCACGCCGAGATCGATGTCTGTGTCCGTGTAGGAGAGGCCCGTGACCTCCGCAATCGGCTCGTGCAGCGGCGTGGAGCTGGAGTTCGCGGGTGCTTCGACCCAGCGGAAGACGCGGTAGCCCGTTGCGCCGGCTGCGGCCTGCCACGTCAATGCGACCTGTGACGGGTCGCTCGAGTCGGCGGCGAGCGCGAGCGGAGCGGTCGGCGGCGTTTCGTCGGCGGCGCCGGCAGCCACATCGGTGTCGGGGATGCCGGTGGTGTAGTCGTCGAGCCATGTCGTTGTGCGGTTGATCAGGATGTCGACGCTGGCAGAAGCCGGCACGCCGAACCTGAAGTCCCCCGTCGTGCCCGCCGGACCGTAGTCTTCGTCGTCGACCGTGCCGTTGCTGTCGTCGTCGATCAGGTTAGCTTCGGTCTTGCTGAGCGTGTATACGATCGTGTCGGTGGTGTCCTCGGTGACCTCTACGCGTCTCGCGGTGTTGGCACCGGTCGCCACGCCGTTGTGGACCCATGATCCGTCTGTCTCCATGTCTATGACTGTGACGGTGGGCGGATCCGCGCTGTTGTACGTGTCGCCGCCCTCCACTGGCTTGAGCGAGACCATCAGGTAGTAGCTGCCGGATGCGCGATCGTCACCGAACTTGCCGAAGACCCAGCCGGCATTGCCCGTGACCTGTCCGGAGACGTCCGTCGTAACCTGCGGGAAGGCGGTCCAGTCGGACCCCTCCTGGACCCACTGCCCGGTGGCGGCGTTCCATGTGAAGCCGCGATTGGTGCTGGGACTCGGTGAGGGGTCCTCGGTGAAACGTAGCTTGACGTAGTATGCGGTGCTGGCAGAAAGCCCGCTTGTCGCCTCCCACCTCAGACCGAACGCGGTGTGATCGTTCGGACAGTACTGCAGGTGGTCGATCGGCCCACCTTCGAAGGTCTGGGCTGCGCCAAGTGCTGGCTGTATGCCGATCAAGCCGACGCACATCGCTGTCGCGAGTACCATCGCCATCAGACGCACGGCCCTGCCGCGAACTCGGTTCATCGTATCCTCCTGCCTCCATGAGCCGGGTGGCGCATGGTCCCCTGCGGCGATCATGCTAAGCAGTCTGAAGCACGACGCTGCCCGGTTCAACATCCAGACCGCATCTCTGACACGGCACAGTGCTTGCATACGGATATATACTGTTCAGGTATGTTGTGGCTGCTCGTGCAGCATGCACGTTGACATTGCCGGAACCAACCCATCATGGGGGCGACTGGTTTCGACACGATAGGCCTGAGGGAGGAAGCAGGTCGAGGTCTCCTCACCTCGCTAAACAGGGGTACAAGTCGACAAGCGTCGACAATGATTACGCACTCGCTGCCTAAATAGAGCAGCGACGCCCACCAGCGCGCGTCCCCGTCGCTGGATTCGGGCGCCATTTCAGGGGACTACCGACCGGCTGATGATGATAAGCCGCTAGGGAAACCTCATCGTCTAGGAAGGACCACGCGGGTCAACCGGGTGTCGGTCCGACCGAATGCTAACCGGTGACTGAGCCTGGAGATGCCTCCCAGGGGTGTGTCGTGGACCGGAGTTCGATTCTCCGCGCCTCCACCATCGCATACCTTTCGCGGGGCCCCACGAGGGGCCCCGTTTGCGTTGCGGTTTCCGCTTGGGACTTCCAGGCGGGCGCGCTAGTGTGGAATAGATAGGTTGAAGCATGGATCCGGTCGTTCGTCCGCTTCTCGCGTACGCCAGACGGGAGTCCGAAATGCCATCGGGAGCAAGCACGGGAGCAGGCACTCCGGACAAGGGAGGTCGTAGCGACGATGACCGTCTCTCGTCGCCTGACCCAAACCTCCGGGGCTTTCTCGACGGCGTGCCGATGCCGGCGTGGTGCGTGACCGCCGGTTGCGACCTCGTGTACGCCAACTCCGCCTGGCTCGAGTACACCGGCGCAGACCTCAGCACTCAGCTTCACAGCGGGTGGCTCGAGCACCTGCTGGCCGAGGACCGGCAGTCGGTGCAGCGCGCGTGTGGCGAGACCGTCGCGGGTCACAGTCCTGCCAGCATCGAGTTCCAGGTCCGCCGCGCCGACGGTCAACACCGCTGGCTCACGTGCTTCATCAGCCCCTTCGACACCCCTGAGGGGCTTTCGTCGTGTGCTGTGGGCATATGCATGGACCTCACGGAGCGCCGTCAGCGCGAAGAGCAGCTGGCGTTCATGGCAACGCACGACTCCCTGACCGGGTTGCCCAACCGCAGGATGTTCGAGGCCTCGCTCACGCGTGCCGTGCAGCGTGCCCGCCGTGGCGAGTCAAGTGCCTTGCTCCTGCTGGACCTGGACAATTTCAAGTCGTACAACGACGCGCTCGGACACCTCGAAGGCGATCAGGCGCTCATCAACTTCGCTTTGCTGCTACAGCGACACGTCCGCGCGGGCGACCTGCTCGCCCGTATCGGCGGCGACGAGTTCGCCGTGCTCTTGGAGCGCACGAGTCTGGGCGAGGCGATGGAGATCTCAGAGCGCATGCGCCGTGCCTCGGCCGAGGAAGACTTTGTCGTGGAGGCTCGCGTGCACGAGCTCGGGATCAGCGGCGGCCTCGTGCCGATCGGGGGCGGACTGGATGCGCGCGCGCTGTTCGACTTAGCCGATGCAGCCATGTACGAGGCGAAGGAGGCGGGCCGCAACCGGATCGTGGTGCGCAGGACCGTCGGAGAAGAAACCGCGCCCGACACCGAGCGTATGGCGGCCCGCGTGCGCGACGCCCTGACCAAGAAGCGATTCCAGCTGTACTACCAGCCCGTCGTGCGCCTCGATGGCCGAGGAGTCGCGTACTATGAGTCGTTGGCACGCATGATCGAGCCGGACGGCGTGGTCCGGCTTCCCGCCGAGTTCCTCTCGACGGTCGAGCGGTTGGGTCTGATGCCCCGGCTCACGCGACAGGTCATCGGCATGCTGACCGGGGCGCTCGTCGACCACCCGGAGGCTGTCGTGTCGGTCAACGTTTCGGCGAGCGATCTTGCCGACGAGTCGCTGCCGCGCTTCGTGGAAGAGGAGTTGCGTCGCCACAACCTGGACCCGTCGCGTTTGGTGCTGGAGATGGCCGAAAGCTCGGTGGTGTCGAATCTGGGCGGCGCGCGCTATTGGATGCAGCGCCTGCGCGGGCTGGGGTGCCGTTTCGCTCTCGACGAGTTCGGCGCCGGCCTGGGCCTGTTCAGCCTACTGCGGGAACTGGAGTTCGAGCAGGTCAAGCTCGACGGGTCGATCGTCCGCGAGCTGTCCGGCGACGGGGACAGCCGCCAGTTCGTGACGGCGGTGCGCTCGCTTGTCGAGTCGCAAGGGTGTGTGGCGGTCGCGTCTTGGGTCGAGACCGAGCGACTGCTCGACCGCGTGAAAGAGATCGGGTTCGAGTTCGGGCAGGGCTACGAGCTGCAGATGCCCGACCCGGACCTCGGCCGACTTCTTGCGCGCTACCGCAGGAGCTGAAGCCACCCGCGCTCCGATGGGCTAGAATCCCCTCATGCCGAAGCACAGCCGACACGACCGCGATGCGGTCACGCGCCACGGGTTCTCGCCGCGCGAGTGGGACGAGACAGTCGCCGCAGCGCGTGTCGCGCTGGCCGAGGTCGCGTCGCAGCGCGGCACCATCACCTATGGCGAGCTGGTGAAGCGCGTGGCTCCAGAGCGTCTGACGCCGCGGTCCGCAGGGCTCGTGGCGCTGCTTGGCGCCGTGTGTTCCATCGAGGACGCCGAGCGAGGTATCATGCTGGGCTCCGTGGTCGTCCGGGCTTCCGACGGTCTGCCGGGCGACGGCTACTACCGGCACGCGGCGGCCTTGGGCCGTGACGTTTCGGACCGCGAGGCATTCTGGCGCTCAGAGGTCGAGCGCGTGTGGGATTCGTACGCCCGGTGACGCTGTAGGAAAGGGCGCCGTGGAGGAACTGATAGGCCAGCTGCCGCCGTACGCGAAGTACGTGGTGCTCACATTCATCCCGTGGATCGAGTTGCGAGGCGCGGTCCCGTGGGCGGTGCAACAGGGCGACCAGGTGTATCTGCCGATCATCGCTATCACGAACTGCGTCATCTTCTTCCCGACCTACTTCATCCTCGAGTGGGTCTACGAACACATCCCCGAAGGATCGTGGATCCACCGCAAGCTCGAGAGCATTCGCACGAAGGCGCATCCCAAGGTGGAGCGCTTCGGCCTGCTGGGGCTCGCGCTGTTCGTGGCGATCCCGCTCCCGGGGACGGGCGCGTACTCGGGGTCGGTGGCCGCGTGGTTGCTCGACTTCGAGTGGAAGCGGGGCTTCCTCGGCGTGGTCATCGGCGTGCTTGTGGCGTTCGGGATCGTGTGGGCGCTTGCCGAAGGGGTCGCCGCCGGCTTCCGGCTGATGTAGTCCCCAAGGCGCGTGCCGAGCGCGGGCGCACGCTGCGGCCTTGCGTGGCGTACAATCGCCCACATGGTCGGTCCCACGTCCGCAGCAGCACGCGTATCCGATGCGCTCCAAGGCGCTCCCGGTACGCTGCGCGGCATCTCATTCGTGTCCGAAGAGGTCCTGGCCGAGATCGTGTGGAACAACCCCTCCGACTCTCCCGTGGTCTCCGCGGTGCGCGACCTTGCGCTCGACTTCGCGTTCGTGCGGGCGCACGACCCCCGGGCGACCCGCCTCACCGAGCAGCTCGCCGAGGCAGGTGCGGCTGCTCTGTGGGTGGTCGACGGGCCCTTCGGCCAAGTAGCAGCGGAGCGGGGTTGGGCCGCTGCACTCGCCGACGTGATACGCGCCCGCGACCAGCTCGCCACCGATCTTAGCGCTGTCGCGCAGCGGGACTTCGAGCACGTGCGCGCCGCAGCGCAGGCCGGCGCCGCAGCGATCGTGGTGGCCGAGGACCTGTCGCTGGCCTCGGGTTTCCTCATGGGGCCTGACGACGCGCTGGAACTGCTCATTCCTGCACTCGGCACGCTGGCGCGTGAGGCGCACGCCCACGGGCTGGCCGCGGTGCTGCATTCCGACGGCGACGTGCGCGCCTTCATGGCGGCACTTGCCCGCCAGGGGTTCGCAGGGCTGCACCTGGGTGGGTTGGGATGGGAGGGCTTCGAGGCCCAGTACCAGGCGGCCCGCGCGCACGGGCTTGCGGTCCTGGGCGGGTTGGAAGGAGCCGAGCTCCGGCAGGGGAGCGCCGTCGCCGCCCGAGTAGGCGCGCGGGTCGCGGTTCTTGCGGAGAAGGGTGGCCTGCTCGTGTGCGACGACGGCGGGCTCACCCGTGGCGAAGAGGTTGCCGCGCTCGTGACCGCATTACAGGCAGTGCCTCGCTAACCCTCCTGCACGGGTACATGGACAGCAGGGTGTCGCGATGCGCCCGATGCAGAGAGAGGGGCTTCCCATGCCGTACTACGTCATGCTGTCCAGACTCACCGAAAGCGGAGCCGAGACCATCAAGCTCAGGCCGGAGCGCATCCGCGAGGTCGACAAGGAGCTCGAGCGGTTCGGTCTCACCGTGCACCACCAGTTCGCCGTCTTAGGTCGGTACGATTTCGTGAACATCGTCGAGGCACCGGACAACCTGTCCGTGGCCCGGGCAGCGCTCGAACTCGGCAGCCGAGGTAGCGTCCACATCGAGACGCTCGCGGCGATCCCTGTCGACGAGTTCATGAAGGCCTTCGAGTAGTCGATCGGTCCGGGTCGGCGGTAACGCCAGGGCAGTCCTGAGCGTTTCTCGCCCACCCTGCGCACATGCTACGATTGAGGCGCGCGCCGCCGGCGCGTTGTTTTCGTGTGCCGCCGGCGTATTCTCATGCGGCATCTGCCGAGGTCGTGGAGGTCACGTGGCACTCGAGGGGAACCTCAAAGACTTCTCGCTCGAAGACATGTTCCGGCTGCTTGCATCCGGGGGTAAGAGCGGCACGCTGTACATGGAGCGAGATGACGCGCAGGGCAAGGTCTGCTTCAAGAAGGGTCGCGTCTTCTTCGCGTCGTCGAACTGGAACCGCGAATCTTTGGGCCGGCGCCTGGTCAAGGCGGGCGTGATCAGCGAAAAACAGCTTCGGCAGGCGCTCGGCCTTCAGAAGATCCAGAAGAAGGAGAAGGCGAACCGGCGACTGGGACAGATCCTGGTCGACGAGGGCTACCTCGAGCAGAAGGTCTTGGAGGGGTTCATACAGGAGCAGATCAACGACACGCTGTTCGACCTATTCCGGTGGGAGGAGGGAGAGCTGCGTTTCGAGGCCGATGAAATGTGCGAGGGCGAAGACATCGGCATCTCTGTCTCGGTGGAGAACATCATCATGGAGTCCGCCCGCCGGCTGGAGCTGTGGTCGCGGATCCGCGAGAAGATCCCGACCCTGGAAACGCGATTCATCATGGCGTCGGCCCCCGGCGACAAGTCAATGGAAATCCATTTGAAGCCGAAAGAATGGATGCTGCTGTGTTATCTGCACGGTGGCCGCACCGTTCGAGAGCTGACTGAGCTGACCGGCTACAACGACTTCGAGACCGCCAAGATCCTGTACGGCATGTTCTCGGCCGGCCTGATCGAGAAGCTCGGAACGGATGACGAATCGGCGGCCGGACCGTAGAGGAACTCACATAATGGCTCAGCCAGGCGAAAGCCTAGCCAAGGATTTGACCCCCGCGGAGTTCGAGCGTTTCCGCGACTACATACATCAACACTCCGGGATCTTCCTTGAGGAGCAGAAGGCCGATTCGCTGCGCATCTCTCTCGTGACCCGCGCCACCCGATTCGGCCTGCTCTCCCTCGAGGAATACTACAAGCTTCTCGTGAACGATGAGGCCGAGTTCCGCGAGCTCATGAACCTCGTCACGATCAACGAGACGAGCTTCTTCAGGTTCCCCGCTCAGTTCGATGCGCTGCGTCAGGACGTGGTGCCGGCGATCCTCGAAGGTAAGTCAGCCACCCAGAACACGTTCCGGGCGTGGTCAGCAGGATGCTCCACCGGCGAGGAGCCGTACTCCATCGCGATGACGCTGCTCGACTCGGGACTGGAGGGGCTCGGCTACGCGATCGACGTGTTGGGGACCGACGTGTCCACCAACGCGCTGGACCGTGCGCGTGCGGCGATCTATCCCGCTCGAGCCCTGCTCAGCGTTCCGCACTCGGTCTCCTCGCGCTTCTTCGTGCCCACGCCCCGGGGTCACCAGGTCGTCGAGAAGGCCCGCAACCTCGTGGACTTCCAGTACCACAACCTGATCAAAGAGCCGTACCCGCTGGGTCTGATGGGCAACTGGGACGTCATCTTCTGCCGAAACGTGACGATCTACTTCCGGCTGGAGTCGACCCGGCGCGTAGTCGAGAACTTCTTCAACTCGCTCAACCCCGGTGGCTATCTTTTCATCGGCCATTCCGAGACGCTTACGAGCATCTCGGACAAGTTCGAGCCGGTCGAGGTCGGTGGCGTGTTCCTGTACCGCAAGCCGCTGCCGCGACGCTCGGGTTTCGCGGCGTTCACCGCGGACCGCGCCGTGCGCCAGCGGCCGACGGCGACTGCGTCGGCTGCGCGGAGAGCCAGGCTGCAGCAACGGTCGTCGGGGGCGCCGGCATCGGTCGCGCCGGCAGCTCCGTCCGCGGACCAGGACGGGCCGACGACCGTGTCGACGCTCGTGCGTGCCCGCGAGGCGACGATGCAGGGCCGGCGTAACGAAGTGCTCGAGCTGTCGCGCGAGGTGCTGGTCAGCGAGCCGGACAACCCCGAGGCGCTGCTGCTGCTGGCCTGGGCGCACGCTGATGCGGGCAACCTGGAGTCGGCCGAAGCCGAGGCGCTGCGCGCGCTGCAGGTCGATCCGTTGATCGCCGCGGCGCGCTATATCCTCGGCATGATACATATGCGCCGGGACGACCCTGCGTCGGCCATGGCGGAGTTCAAGCGCACCGTGTACGCCGACCCCGACTTCGTGCTGGCGCACCTGAACCTGGGCAACCTGTACCGGGCGCAAGGGTCGTGGGCCGACGCGTGCCGTCATTACGACAACGCCGCGCGTACGTTGAACTCGAATCCCGAGGGTGATTGGAACGTGTTCATGGGCGGGTTTCAGCCCGACTTGCTGGCCAAAACCTGCGAGCGCAGTCTGATAGAGTGTCGGAAGGCCATGGGCAGAGACTGAAGTTATGCCGCGTAAAGTGCGATAATCACAGGTACGGGCGGGAAACGCAGAGGGGAGTAGGGTATGGCGAACGCTCGGATTCTCGCGGTAGATGACAGCCCGACGATCCTGGAGATGATCAAGGCCATTCTTCAGTCTGGGGGTTACGACGTCATCACCGCAGTTGACGGTGCCGAGGCGCTCGAGACGGCGCGTGCGGAAATGCCCGATCTGATCCTCTTGGACGTCATGCTCCCCAAGCTGGACGGATACCGCGTGTGCCGCCTGCTCAAGTTCGATCAGAAGTACAAGAGCATCCCGATCATCATGCTCACGGCCAAGACCGAGGAGCAGGCGATGGCGACGGGTATTCGCACGGGAGCGAACCAGTACCTCACCAAGCCGATCGAACCCGAGAAGCTCCTTGCCGCGGTCGCGGAGGAGTTGCAGAAGGCCCAGGGCTAGGGGGTCCGGCATGGCCGAGACCGCATCCATCACTACCAGGGTGCTCGACGCCCTCGTCGACGCCGGCCTTGTCACGGTCGAGCAGTTGACCTCCATAAAGGAGGCGGCGGACTCGTCGGGCAGGACCGTCGGTGACGTGCTCGTCGAGCGCGGTCTGCTTACCCCTGCCGACCTCACGAACGTGCTCGAAGACGAGCTGGGCATTCCGTCCGTGGACCTCTCAAGCTACGCGCCGGACGACGAGGCGCTCGAGCTGGTTCCCGCCCAGATCGCTCGCGAGCGCAACATGCTGCCCCTCTTTGAGATCGAAGGCATGCTCACGGTTGCGATAGGCGACTCGCTCGACGTGTTCAAGCTCGACGACATCGCCGCAGAGCTTGGTCTGGAGATCGAGGCGGTCTTGGCCGATTCGGCATCCGTGCGCGGCGCGATCGTGGACACGTACGGCGAGGCGGCCGCGATGCCGGCTTCAGGGTCGGCCGAGGAGGCGGCAGGGGCACCACCCCAGGCCGCCGCCGAGCCCCCGATGCAGGGGCCACCTCCGGCCCCGATCGCGGAGACCGACGTCGAAGCGGTCATGCCAAACGAGTATCCAGACGCGTCCAGCCCGCAGTCTTTCGCGCCTGCCGAGACGCCGGCGCCCGAAGATGCCGCGCTGGAGGACGAGTCCCTCGACATCGCCGACTTGTTCGAGGCGCCGGTCGAGGAGCGCGACACCCCGGTCGTGGCGGAAGTCCTGTCCGAGGAGGAGGTGGCCGATGCCGCCGACGAATCGGCTGCGATAGCCGAGTCCTTCGAACAGGTCGTGGTGACGGAGGCGCCTGCGGGGCCGTCCTCGGTCGACCTCGACGTGCTGGCCGTGGCCGACACCGGCAAGGTCGCGATCCTGGTGACCGAGATACTCGATGACGCCGTGAAGCGCGGCGCGTCCCGCGTGCACATCCTGCCGTACAAGAACGACTTCTTCCTCGTGTACCGAATCGGCGGACGCCTCGAGAGGATCTCGAGCGCTCCGTTGTCCATGCAAGCGTCGCTGGTGGACGGCTTCAAAGGGTTCGCCCGGCTCGGCACGGTCCCTGCGAACCTGCCGGCTCTTGGCCGGCTCAAGAGCAAGATCGGCGACAAGAGCCTGGTGGTCACGGTCTCGTCGGTGCCCACGGTCGCCGGTCAGCGCATGGTGATCTCGCTCGCCGCCGACAAGCCGACGCCGCGCGGGCTCGCTGAGCTCGGCATGAACGAGGCCGAGGTGCGCGCGCTGCACGCCATGGTCGAGCGTGGCCGAGGAATCCTGCTCGTGTGCGCGCCTGTCGCTGGCGGTCGCAGCTCCACCTACTACGCCCTGCTCGCGCATGCCGCGAGCGCAGGCAAGACCGCGTACTCGGTCGAAGCGCAAGTAGACTACGAGATTCCCGCGGTGGCGCAGGTGCTGGTCAACCCCGGCTCTTCCGTCGGCGCCGCCTCGTACTTCGCCGCCGGCATTCGGCAAGACACCGATGTCATGGCGATCGACGCCCTACAAACCGTCGAGGAGATCCACCTAGCGGTCGAGGCCGCGGGCAAGGGTAAGCTCGTCATCGCCACGTTCTCCGGCGGCGACATCGTGAGCGGCGTGCGGCGGATGCTCGACATGGGCGCCGAGCCCGTGAGTCTTGCAGCCGCACTCACCTTGGGGGTAGGGCAGCGCCTGGTGCGTACGAACTGCCCCACGTGCGCGACCGAGTCTCGCTCCCCGCTGGCTGCTGCACTTCCCGGCGCGCCGGAAGGACTCGTGACGCGCGCTGGTACGGGCTGTCCGAACTGCCGCAATTCCGGGTTCGCCGGAGCGGTGGGCATCTTCGAGGTCCTCCCGTTCACAGAATCGGTCAGGTCTCGGATCGCCCACGGTGCCTCCGGCGACCAGATCGCGGCGGCCGCTGCGGCCGCAGGAATGCGACCGATGATCGCTTCGGGGGTGGCGCATGTAGAAGCAGGCGTCGTGAGCCCCGAGGAGCTCAACCGCGTGCTGAGGTTCGCCGAATGACGAACGGGACCACATGACGCCACGCAAGCCGACAGACGCCGACGCGAACACGCCGATCCCGGACGCTGCCGCGGCCGCTGTCGACGCGACCGCGGCTGGAGACGCAGAGGCGGTCGGCCCGACTCCGGAACAGCTCATCGACAAGATGGTCGTCTTCCACCTGGCCGGCCAGCGCTATGCCTTGCCGATAGCCAGCGTGCAGGAGATCCAGCAGATCGTCGCGTTCTCCGACGTGCCTTCCCAGGGTGGTCCCGTGGTGGGCATGGTGAACCTGCGTGGTGTGGTCATCCCGGCTCTGGACATGCGGTCGCTCTTGGGCCTGGCTCGCGAGGAGTACGGCCTGGAGACCCCCATGGTGATCTGCCGGTCAAAGGGGCAACTCATCGCGCTTATCGTAGACGAGGTCGAAGACGTGCTCGAGCTGCCGGCGGGTTGCCTGCAAGCACCCCCGCGCATGCACGCCCTTGCTTCCAAGATGATTGGCGTGTGTCGTTTGGACACCGACCTGATTTCGCTGCTCGATGTGGACAAGCTGCTGGCGCCACTGGACTTGGCTGTGTAGGGAGGGGACGCGTGCACGAATCCGACCAGGACAGACCGCAGGAGCACGCCACCCTCGTGCTCGCTGCCGAGGAGGTCTTGCGGCGCAGGGCTGAGTCACTGGCTCACGAGGAAGACTCCGAGGAGGCCAACGATCAGCTCGGGCTGCTACTGTTCCGTTTGGGCGACGAGTGGTACGCGGTCAAGGTCGACGACGTGCGCGAGATCTACCAGGAGTACCGCACGACACCCGTCCCGTGCGTGCCCGAGTTCATCCGCGGCGTAGTCAACATCCGTGGCGAGATCATCTCTGTGACCGATATCGCGCGGCTGATGCGGCTGGGAAGCGTTGCCGAAGACGGCGAGGTGCCGCCGGCGATCGTGGTCGAGAACGACGAGTGCGTGACAGCGATGGTGGTAGATGAGATCGGCGATATCGCCGACGTGCCGATAGATGGTGTGGAACCACCGATCTCGATCATGGACAAAGCCCAGGCGGAGTTCATCGCCGGTTCGGTCCATGTGGGGGAGAAGCTTGTCGGACTGTTGAACGTCGACCGCGTACTGCAACCGATCGGTGGGAACGGCTGAGGGCGAGCCTGAGGAGGAGTTGGCAGTGTTCACGTCGCTCATAGACAAGTTCCGCAGCAGGTTCCTGTGGAAGTACTCGCTTGTGAATATCGGCCTTGTGCTGGTGTTCAACCTGGTCCAGTGGGGCATCGCGTGGTTGGTGTTCCGCGACGAGGTCGCCGGTTCCAGCGAGATGCTCATCGACCTGCTGCAGCTCAGCATCGCGCTTGTGGTGCTCGGCGTGGCGTTCACAGCCCTGTTCGTGATGATCGGCAACCGCTTCGTCTCGCCGCTCGGCAAGGTGGTCGAAAGCGTGAAGGCAGCATGCCAAGGCGAGATCGGCATCAAGGTCGATGTCGACACGAAAGACGAGTTCGGCGTGCTGGCCAAGTCGTACAACCAGATGCTCGACCTCATCGTGTACCTGATACGGCAGACGCAGGAGTCCTCGAGGCGTCTGGCCCAATCGTCGAGCGAGATCCTGTCCGCCACCGAGCAGCAGGCTTCCGGTGCGGCCGAGCAGGCGGCGTCGATCAGCCAGACCACTGCGACCATGGAGGAGCTTGCGGCCACGTACCGCCAGATCGCCGACAACGCCGACCAGGTCGTCACCATGGCCGAGGCATCGCTGGGTAGCGCCGAATCAGGGCAGCAAGCGGTCTCGAACACGCTGGGGGCGATGGAGGAGATCAAGAACCGGAGCCAGTCCTCGGCCAACAAGATCCTGTCGCTGGGTGAGCGCAGCCAGCAGATAGGCCAGGTACTCGACATCATCAACACCATCGCCGACCAGACCAAGATCCTCGCGCTGAACGCCGCGATCGAGGCGGCGCGCGCGGGCGAGGCGGGCAAGGGCTTTTCCGTGGTCGCCATCGAGATCCGCAAGCTGGCCGAGTCGGTCGTGGACTCCACCGGCGAGATCTCAACGATCATGATGGAGATCCAGAGCGCGGCGAACGACCTGGTTATCGCCACCGAGCAGGAGATGAAGCAGGTCCAGGCCGGTGTGGACCTGGCGAACGTGACGGGCGACTCGCTCGAGCAGATCCTTGACATGATCGAGCAGACCACGGTGGCAGCCAAGGAGATCTCGGCTGCGACCCAGCAGCAGAAGAGCGCGACCGACCAGGTGGTCAAGGCGATGCGCGAGGTCGCGGCTGTGGCCCAGCAGACCGCCGCGGGGGGCAGGCAGGTCGCCTCCTCGGCCGAGCAGCTCTCCACGATCGCGAAGGAATCCAGCCAGGTGGGCTCGGCGTTCACCATCGTCGAGCAGTAGCTGCCTGGCCGCGGAAAGGGCACATGCATGGTCGAGTTCGACCGTAGTGCGTTCATCACGAAGTTCCAAGAAGAGGCGCAGGACCTACTCCAGCGCCTGAACGAGGGCGTCATCATGCTCGAGGGTGAGCCGGACAACGCCGAGTTGATCGACAAGATGCTGCGCGACGCCCATACGCTGAAGGGCTCGTCGCGCATGGTGGGCCTGATCGAGATCTCCGATATCGCGCACCGGCTCGAAGACATCATGGTCAGGGTACGCGACGGCGAGCTGAGCTACACCTCCGAGATGTCGGACAGCTTCTTCGAGGCGCTCGACACGATCGTGTTTCTGGGCGAGAACGCCGGCAAGGAGATATCCGACGAACTCGACCTCGAGGCGCTGCAGGTCAAGCTCACGACGGTGGCCGAGGGGGCCAAGGCGCCCAAGAAGGAGAAGCGCAAGCGCGCCGCCAAGAAGTCGTCGAAGGCCAAGACCGCCAAGGAGGCGGAGCAGGCCGAGGACACCGAGCACGGCGAGCACGGCGAGCTCGACCAGGAAGCCGACGACGAGGACGAGGAGCACCTGGCCGAAGAGCCCGGCGCGGTAGCGAAGGGTGCGTCGGCCGTCCACGGCGATGGGCTCAAGCCGAAGGTGCAGTCGACTATCCGGATCCGCACCGCGCAGATCGACCTGCTGCTGAACCTGATCAGCGAGGTCGTGATCTCGCAGATCAAGGCCGAGCAGCGCAGCGTGACTCTTCGGCAGACAACGGCCGAGTTCGCCGAGATCTGGTCGACGTGGCAGCGGCTCAAGTCGGCGCTCAACGGGTTGCCGATCACCGACGAGACCGCGTTCGCGCAGGTCATGGACGATGTGAGCGCTCTCGATGCCCAGCTTGCGGACCGCCGACGCGTGCTGCAGCTCTTTGGCAAGGACTACGCCGACGACGTGTCGCGCACCACCGTGGTCGTCAACGACCTGCAGGAGCATGGCATGCGTCTGCGCATGCTGCCGGTGTCGACGGTGTTCAACACGTTCCCGCGGGCGATGCGGGACCTGGCGCGCTCGTTCAAGAAGGACGTGGACCTGATCATCGAGGGCGGGGACACAGAGCTCGACAAGAAGGTGCTCGAGGAGATCAACGACCCGCTGATCCACATCATGCGGAATGCCGTGGACCACGGCATCGAGCCGGAGGACGTCCGCATCGCCGCAGGCAAGCCCGCGACCGGTACGATCCGCATGTCGGCGCGTCAGGAAGGCGACCACATCGTGATCGAGGTCTCCGACGACGGCGCTGGCATCGATCCGGGCAGAGTGCGTGCCGCAGCGATCCGCAAGGGTTACGTGAGCCAGGCCGAGGCCGAGTCGATGTCGGACCGCGAGGCGATGTACCTGATCTTCGAGAAGGGGTTTTCCACCAGCGCGATCATCACCGAGATATCGGGGCGCGGCGTGGGGATGGACGTGGTACGCGAGTTCATCGTCGACAAGCTCAAGGGCTCGCTCGATGTTGACAGCGAGATAGGCAAGGGCACGCTGTTCCGCCTCACTATCCCGCTCACGCTCGCGATCATCCGCGCTCTCATGTTGCGCGTCGGCGACCAGTCCTTCGCGCTTCCCACGACCTCGATCGAGGAGACCCTGCGCATCGACCCCAGCGAGATCATCAAGGTGGAGGGGCGCGAGGTCATTCGCCGACAACGGCGCACCATCCCGCTCGTGCACCTGTCCGACATCCTCGGCGTGCCCACTGCCGGTCACGAGGGCGCGAAGGTCCCGATCGCGACAGTGGGCTTCTCCGGTCACCGGATGGGATTCGTGGTCGACGCTCTCGTCGGCGAGCAGCAGATCGTGATCAAGACACTCGGCTCGCACCTGCGCAAGGTCGACAACGTCGCCGGCGTCACGATCCTGGGCGCCGGCGAGGTGGTGCCGATCCTCAACGTGCCCGACCTCATGGAGAACGCGCGCCACCGCGCCGGCCAGAAGACCGGTCCTGTGACTGCCGAGGAGCGCAGCGGGACGCGTCGCATCCTGATCTGCGAGGACTCGTTCACCACGCGCGAGCTAGAACGCTCGATCTTCGAGGCTGCCGGCTACGAGGTCGAGGTCGCGGTGGACGGCGAACAGGGCTACGCGAAACTCAAGGAAGGCATCGAAGTCGACGCCGTGGTCACCGACGTGCAAATGCCGAACATGGACGGCTTCGAGCTAACGCGGCAGATCAAGTCGGATGTGGCCCTGGAGCGGATTCCGGTGATCATCGTGACCTCGCTCGAGCGTGACGAGGAGAAGTCGATGGGCATCGATGCGGGTGCCGACGCCTACATCACCAAGTCGGTCTTCAACCAGGACACGTTGCTCGACACCGTAGAACGTCTGATCAGGTAGGCAAGGAGCCGAGTGAGCGACACACAACCGATTCGCGTCCTGATCGTCGACGATTCACTTGTAGCGCGCGAGATGCTCGCACAGATCCTGGCCACCGACCCTGGCATAGAGGTCGTGGGTGTGGCGCGCGACGGCTCCGAGGCCGTCGACGCGGTGGCGCAGCTCAAGCCCGACTTGGTCACGATGGACATCCACATGCCCAAGATGGACGGGCTCGCTGCTACCGAACGCATCATGGCGTACACGCCCACTCCGATCCTGGTGGTCTCCTCGTCGGTGCACGGGGAGGGCATAGGCCGGGCGTTCGACGCATTGGCCATGGGCGCGCTCGAGGTCATGAAGAAGCCCGAGCCCAGGGACTGGGCGGACCTGGAGCGTATCGGCAACGAGATCATCCGGCGCATCAAGGTGCTTGCGCGCGTCCGGGTCATCACCCACATCACCGGGCGGCGACCGGCGCGCCCCGCTGGCGTCAGGCGGGCAGCGGGCGGAGTGGGCGAGACCCGTGGACCGCGAGCGATCGTTGCGGTCGGCTCTTCCACGGGCGGGCCGAGCGCGCTGCTCGGCATCCTCGCGCGCCTCTCACTCGCGTTTCCCGTGCCGATCGTGATCGCACAGCACATCGCCGAAGGCTTCGTGCCCGGCCTTGTGACTTGGCTCGACGCGGGATGCGCGATACCCGTACGAGCGGCCGAGGACGGGAGCGAAGCGCGTCCCGGCACGGCCTATCTGGCGCCGACCGGAGCGAACCTGATCATGGACGGCTCCACGATGCGCTTTCGCGACCCTGGTTCCACGCAGCTCTACATCCCGTCGGCAGATACGCTGTTCGATTCGGTCGCTCGCTCCTACGGGCGGCGGGCGGTGGGCGTGATCCTGACGGGCATGGGCGCGGACGGCGCCGACGGGTTGATGGCGATGCGCAGTGTGGGGGCCGCCACCATCGCGCAGGACGAGGCGACCTCGACCGTGTACGGCATGCCGAAGGCGGCGGTCGAGATCGGTGCTGTGGAGACTGTCTTGCCCATGCACGAGATCGCGCAGCAGATCGAACAACTGGTGGTCGGCGAGCCGGAAGACCAGTGACGCCCGTCACATTCTGGGCGATTGGCCATCCTGAGCTTTTATTAGTGTCGCAGGTCACAGGGCAGGGTGTTCCCACAGCTCACAACGGGGGCTAAGGTTCTCGAGCACCCCGGCCGATGTGACACATACGTGAACTCCGGCGTCGCGGCGTGCGGACTTGTGGGCGAGGTCAGAGCATCGCGACAAAAGGGTTGTGCCGACAAATGACCGTCTTGCGATACTAGGGAGAAGGGGTGAGGACCCGTGCCACTGGGCTTGTACGTATCCCGCTGCGGCGGCCGTGTGAGTGATGTCGTGGACATCGACGAGGCCGTCGAGAACGCGCGCAGTCAGGCCGCGGTGCTCCGGATCGTTGACGACCTGTTCGATCCTGACGTGCAGGAGATGCTGGCCCGCGATGTAGCGGATGCCGGTCTGGACGCGGTGGTGCTAGCCGGACACTCGCTGAACCACTACCGGCGGAGTCTGTCCGGCCAGCATCTGAAAGAACGGTTGGTCGATGCGGGCATCAACCCGAACAGGGTGATCGCGGCGAACCTGCTCGAGCAGATCGCGCTCGTCCACGGCGACGACCCGCGTGGAGCGACCACCAAGGCGAAAGCCGCGATCGACGTTGCGGTGCTCCGCGCCACGCTGTCCGACCCGCAAGAGGGCTTCGAGACCGAACCGCGCAAGAGCGTGCTGATCCTAGGCGCCTCGTCGGAGGGCCTGGTCGCCGCCCAGCGCTTGCTTCAGCTGGGCTTCAGCGTCGTGATCGCGGACCGCGCGGACGGCGCCTCGCAGCTTCGCGAGAGCGACGACATGCGAGCTACCGTGTCGTTCGTCACGAGTCATCCCGAGAGCCAGTTCATCGACGGCGCGAAGATCGTTGACGGGCAGGGGTGGCTCGGCGACTACGAGATCACCATGGAGACTGCCGCCGGGCGGGTCACTCACCGAGCCGGCGGCATCTTGCTGGCCGAGCCGGACCAGACCGATTGGGTGACCGAGCTTAGGCAGCACTTCCGCGTAGACGTGGACGACAACGGCCGCGCGCGATCCATCCACCCGGCCACGCACCCGGCAGAGACAATCGACCCGGGCATCATGACCGTCCCTACGCACGACCGCGACAACCAGATGCGTGACAGAGTGGCTGCGGCCGACTCCGCCGCGATCGCGCTCGTGCTCAAGCTGTCGCAACGGAAAACGGTGCACTACCGCGACACCTCGATGGTCGACGAGTCGCTGTGCGGCGGCTGCGCCACATGCGTGCGCACGTGCGCTTTCGGCGCGTGTTACATAGACGAGGACGGGCTGTCCCACGTGGACGTGCGGCGCTGTCGCGGTTGCGGCAAGTGCGTCGTGTCGTGTCCGGTGGGAGCGCGCGACATCGTGAACTCCCCGCACGACTACGTGATCGGCGCGATTCACACCCTGGCCGATGCGGAAGTCGAAGGCGAGAGGATCCTCGGCTTTCTGTGTGGGGGCTGTGGCTATCCTGCCGCCGACAACGCGTCCGAGTTCGTGAAGGGTAACGGTAACGGTAACGGGAACGGGGACGACTCACGGTCGTATCCCGCTTCCTTCCTGCCGCTGCGGATCCCTTGCGGCGGGCGTCTGGACACGCTCTACGTGCTCGAGGCGTTCCGGTCCGGTTTCGACGGCGTGGCGGTGTTCCGGTGTCGCGAGGGCCACTGCCACAACCTGATCGGCAACCTGGACATGGACCGTCGCGTCAACCTGCTGCGTACCGTGCTGCGCTCGCGGCGACTCGACGATTCGCGGCTTCGCATCGTGGATATCTCGCCGTTCGAGGGTGAGCGGTTCGTGGAGCAGGTCGTGGAGTTGACCGAAACGCTGGGCACGCTCGATAACGGGAGAGGAGGTCCCCAGTGAACAAGCCAAGACTCGCGCATGTGATCCTTGGTGGGTGTGAGGGGTGCTACGTGTCCCTGCTGGACGCTCACGAGGAGCTTGTGGCCTTGCTCGACACCGTGGAGCTTGTGCACTCACCGCTGGTCTCGGGCACCGAGATGCGAGAGTGCGAAGTGGTGTTGGTCGAGGGCGCCGTCACGACCGAGCGCGACGAGCAGGAGCTGCGCGATGCGCGCTCAAAGGCCCGGACTCTGGTGGCCGTCGGCTCCTGTGCGACGCTCGGCGGTATCGGGGGTTTGCGGAACCTGGCAACGTCGAAGGAGATCCTGGCGCAGATCTACGGCGAGGACGTGCCGACCGAAGGCATCCCGGCGCTCACCTCGCGCGTGAGGCCCTTGAGCGACATCGTGGACGTCGACATCGAGATCTCCGGCTGCGCTCCCAAGACCGACACGCTCATGTCGGCGATCAGGGCGGCGGTGGCGGGCGAGCCGTGGGCGATGCCGCGCCGCAACATGTGCGACGAGTGCGAGCGCGAGAAGGACACGATGCTTCAGCACTCCTCCGAGTTCGTCTCCGACGCGGTTTACAGCGTGATGGAGCTCGATGAGATCGACCCGAAGAAATGCTTCCTCGAGCAAGGTGTCATCTGCATGGGGCCGATGACGCGCGAAGGGTGCGGCGCCCGTTGCACTGCTGCGAACATGCCATGCCGAGGATGTCAGGGCCCGAGCCGCAACGAGTTCGAGCAAGGCGGCAAGATGATCGACGCGCTGGCAGCGGTGCTTCCCGCCGGCGCGATCATGTACCTGGACGACTTGATCGGGACCGGCTACCGGTTCACGATGCCGATCTCGGTCTTCCCAACGATCTACGACCACAAGGGAGGTGGGAATGATGTCTGAGACCATCAGACTGTCCGACACCAAGCGCATCGAGGGTCACGGCCGCATCTCACTCTTCCTTGACGAAGCGAACACCGTTACCGGCGCTCACTTCGACGTCATGGAGTTCCGCGGCTTCGAGAAGATGGTCGAAGGCCGCATGGTGTGGGAGATGCCGTTGATCACGAGCCGCATATGCGGCGTGTGCCCTGTCAGCCACCATCTTGCCGCGGTCAAGGCCGTCGATGCCATGTATGGCGTCGAGTTGCCGCCTGCGGCGCGCATGCTGCGAGAAGTGCTGCACCTTGGCGGGTTCACCCAGGACCACGCGCTGCACTTCTTCTTCCTGGCGGGCCCGGACTTCCTGACCGGAGACGGTTCGGGTAGCAAAGACATCCTGGGCGTGGTCACCGGCCAGCCCGAGCTGGCGCTCAAAGCGATCGGGCTTCGCAAGACGGGCCAGCACATCGTGCGCACGGTCGGCGGCCGGGCAAGTCATCCCGTCACCGCGATTCCCGGCGGCATGAGCAAGGGCATCAAGCGCGAGCAGCGCGACGAGATGCTCGGTATGGTGCGCGAAGGCATTGAAGACGCGGTCTTCTCGGCCGGAGTCGCTCGCGAGTCGACCCTTCGGCTGCTCGAGAAGAACCCGGAGTACGGTCGCAACCCGATGCCCATGGTGTCGCTGCTGACCGACGAAGGCGGCTACGACGTGTACGACGGCAGGATCAACGTCATGATGGCCGACGGCACGATCTCAGAGCGCTTCGCGCCTTCCGAGTACACCGAGCACATCGGCGAGAAGGTCCTGCCGTACAGCTACGCCAAGTCCACATACCTGCGCTCGATCGGCGAGGACGGATCCTACCGCGTCGGCCCGCTGGCGCGCATCAACTTGGCGTCGCAAATGCCCGGCGAGCGCTCGCGCGAGCTGGTGCAGGCGTTCCGCAACGAGCTAGGCCGTCCCGTGCACGCGATCCTCGCGTACCACTGGGCGCGCATGATCGAGCTCGTGGCGGGCTACGAGCGGCTGATCGAGCTGCTCTCCGACGACACCATCCTGTCCGACGACGTGCGCGTGAAGGTCGAGCGCGGTCCGGGTACGGGTATTGCGGCGATCGAGGCCCCGCGTGGCACGCTGATCCACCACTACGAGGCAGACGACGTGGGCCGCGTGACCAAGGCGAACATGATCGTCGCGACCACGCAGAACACGGCGTCGCTCGACGACGCGGTCCTGCACGCGGTCACGGGGCTTTCCCGCGACGATGCGCTTGCCGAAGACACCGTACGGCGCATGGAGATGGGCATTCGCGCCCACGACCCGTGCCTGTCGTGCGCGACTCACGAGATCGGCAGGATGCCGCTGGTAATCGACATCGTGGGACCTGATGGGACCCTCCTCCGGAGTGAGGGGGCGATCTAGATGAGCGACCTCCAGGAGGCTTTCGAGCAAAACGTGCGCGCAAAACTGGAGAACTCGTTCGGCAAGGCCGTGGCGATGATGATCCTTGCCTCGGCATCTAACTCGTCAGGCTGTTCGATGATGGCCATCGGCGCGAACGAGTACGCCAGATTGTGCGAAGCGATCGCCAAGGACGAGCGGGTGATCGACATGTGGGGTGCGTCCGGTGCTCAAGACGCGCTGCGCCAGTGGAAGAGTGCCGCAGGCGTCAGCTAGCCGAAGAGCCCTGCTCCCTACCCACCAGATCGAGCACGACGAAGGCCGCTTCCTCGGAGGCGGCCTTCGCTGTGGGTGAGAGCCCTTCGCCGTGCGGCATCGATGGCGCCGCGATCGAGACGAGTCGCGCCTCGGGCGCCGCGCCGTACACGGTGGCGGCAAGCGAGAGCAAGCCGCCGGGGTCGAGCGCGTGTGCGCTGGTGCCGGCGGTCGACGCGCGCACCGGCTCGACAGTGACGCGCGGAGACTCGCGCCTTTCGGCGTCTACGAACAACACCAGGTCGGCGCGCGCGACGTCCTCGGCCATGACGATGTCGAGTTGTGGGCGGGAGATCAGCCGCGCGTGCTTTGGCAGCCGCTCGCGCACGAGTTCGGCGACGCGCCGGGCGGCCCCGTCGTCGCCGCGTGCCTTGTTGCCGATGCAGATGACCATAACGTCCATGGCGTGAGTATACGTGTCGCGCGCCTGCGGGTGCGAAGGCGACCGCCGATGCCCGCGCCGCACCCCCGCCGCGCGGGCCACACGGGTATACTCACCACCATGGAAACGCTGCCCATCGGTATCTTCGACTCCGGGCTCGGCGGGCTCACCGTGATGCGAGAGGTCGAGCGCGCCTTGCCCCAAGAGAGCATCATCTACTTCGGCGACACCGCTCGCTGCCCGTACGGCCCCCGCCCTCTGGGCGAGGTGCGCCGCTTCGTGCTCGAAATCGGCGCGTGGCTCTCGCAGCAGCCGGTGAAGCTGATCGTGATCGCGTGCAACACCGGCACGGCGGCCGGCCTCGCGCTCGCGCAGCGCGCGTTCGACGTCCCCGTGATCGGCGTGGTCGAGCCTGGCGCGCGCGCGGCCGTTCAGGCCACCGTGAACCGGCAGGTCGGCGTGATCGGCACGGTGGGCACGGTGGAATCGGGCGCCTACAGCGACGCGGTGCGCGCGCTGGACGCCGGCGTGACGGTGTTCTCGAAAGCCACGCCCAAGTTCGTGGACGTGGTCGAAGCCGGCCTGCGCATGGGCCCCGGCCCGCTCGAGGACTGGCTCGCCGAGTCTTCCGACGTGTTCATCCGCCCGAGCTTCTACGAGATGGCGCGCGATTACCTGGACCCGCTCAAGCGCTCCGGCGTCGACACGCTCGTGTTGGGCTGCACCCACTTCCCGCTGCTCACCACTGCCATCCAGCAGGTCGTGGGCCCGCGGATCACACTGATCTCATCGGCCGAAGAGACCGCTCGCGAAGTGGCCGAGACCCTCGAGCGTCGCGGCCACCTGGCGCCCGCCGGCACCGCACCGCACCACGCGTTCGCCACCACCGGCGACGCGGGCGAGTTCGCGCAACTCGGCTCTCGCGTGTTGCGCCGCCACGTGCGTGAGGCGCGGCATACGAGCACCGAGGCGCTCGGCGAGCTGCTCACCAGCGAGCTCCTGGGCATGCTGGACGCGCCCGATCGGGAAGGGGCGGCATGCGACTGACGATTCTGGGCTCGGCCGCCTCGTACGCCGGTGCGGGTCAAGCCACCTCCGGTTACCTGGTGCAGGTCGGCACCACCAGCGTGATGTTCGACTGCGGTCACGGCACGATCGCGAACCTGGCCAAGGTGTTCGACCCGCTCGAGCTCGACGCGGTGTTCGTCACACACGAGCACATCGACCACTTCGCCGACATCTACGCGCTCCAGGCGCTGCTGCGCTTCGCCCCCAGCGGACCGGCCGGACCGCTCGACCTGTACTGCCCGCCGGGGCTGTTCGAACGCATGGGCGCGGTGCTCTCGGCCAAGACCGCCGCCGAGCTGGCCGAGGCCTACGTGGTGCACGAGCTGGCCGGAGACGTGCCCGTGGAGTTCGAGGGGCTCACAGTGACGCCCCACATGGTGCACCACACGGAGCCCACGTTCGCGCTGATCGCCGATCAGACTGCCCGTGGACGTCGCTTGGTCTACACGTCGGACACGGCACCCGGACCCGCCGCCGACGAAGCGGCCGCCGGCGCGCACACGCTTATTGCCGAGGCCACGCTGCCCGAGCAGTATGCGGGCCGCGCGCAGCACATGACCGCCCGCGAGGCCGGGGAGCTTGCCGCGCGCGTGGGCGCCGAGCGACTCGTGCTCGCGCACATCTGGCCCACCAACGACCGCGTGGCGATGGCCCAGCAGGCCGCCGCTGCGTTCGGCGGTCCCGTTCGGGTTGCCGAGGAGTTCGACACGTTCAGCGTCTAGCGGCCGCCCGGGTTCGCCCGCCTGCCGCCCCCTACGGAAGGACGACCCACATGAACCGACACGACGGACGCTCACCCGAGCAGCTCCGGCCCGTCAAGGTCACGCGCCGGTACCTCAAGCACGCCCACGGCAGTTGCATCTTCGAGCTCGGGGACACACGGGTGCTGTGCGCGGCAAGCGTGACCGACGGCGTGGCGTCCTGGCGCAAGGGGATGGGGCTGGGCTGGGTGACGGCCGAATACGCGCTGCTGCCCGCATCCACGCACACGCGCTCGCGGCGCGAGGCCACGAGTGGCGGCCCGCGCGGACGCACGCACGAGATCCAGCGCATGATCGGCCGCTCGCTGCGAAGCGTGGTGGACATGAGCGGTATGGGCGGGGAGTACACGCTCAACGTGGACTGCGACGTCATCCAGGCCGACGGCGGTACGCGCACGGCGGCAGTCACCGGCGCCTACATCGCCATCTACGACGCTCTGTGGACGTGGCGCGAGGCGGGCAAGATCACCGACATCCCGCTCACCGAGTTCGTGGCGGCCACCTCGGTGGGCATGGTCGACGGCGAGCTGCTGCTGGACCTCGACTATGCCGAGGACTCGGTGGCCGAAGTGGACATGAACGTTGTCATGGACGGCCGAGGGCGCTACATAGAGGTGCAGGGCACCGGCGAGAAGACCCCGTTCGACCGCGAGCGGCTCGACGAATTGCTCGACCTTGCCGGGGCAGGTATAGACAAGCTCGTGGAGTTGCAGCGCCGTATCACGATGGGGAACGACGATGTGTTCGAGCTCTGAGGAGCATGGCGTGGCGCCCAAGCGGGTGGTCGTGGCCACGAAGAACGCCGGCAAGCTCGCGGAGATCCGGGCGGCGCTGCCGTTCCCGGGGTGGCACTTCGTGTCGTCGGCGGAGCTGGGCGAGTGGCCCGAAGTGGAGGAGACCGGCGACACGTTCGAGGACAACGCGCGCTTGAAAGCGTTCGCCGCGCACGAGCGGTTCGGCCTGCCCGCGCTGGCCGACGACTCCGGCCTGGAAGTCGACGCGCTGGACGGCGCGCCGGGCGTGTTCTCGTCGCGCTTCGCGGGCGAGTGCGCGACCGACGCGCTCAACAACGAGCGGCTGCTCGGCGTGCTTGCCGACGTACCTGCCGATGAGCGCACGGCTCGGTTCCGCTGCGTGATGGTGTTCATTGACGAGGACGGCACCGAGACGGTGGCCGAGGGCACGTGCGAGGGCCGCATCGGCTTCGAGCCGCGCGGCTCCGGCGGCTTCGGCTACGACCCGCTCATGCTGCCCGACGCCACGCCCGGGCGCACGATGGCCGAGCTCGACATGGCCGAGAAGAACGCGATCAGCCACCGAGGCGCAGCGCTGCGTGCGCTGCGGGCCCGGCTGGAGGGCTAGGGACGGCGCGTCCGGCACGCCGCGCGCCTGTCGCAGCACGCGTCCCGGCACGGCGTTTGCCCCTCACCCTGCGGGAACATATACTGTCCTTTGCCCTCAGGCAGGCGGCCCGCGAGGGTCCTGCGAGGGCAGGTCGGGCCGTGGCGCAGCTTGGTAGCGCACCTGCTTTGGGAGCAGGGGGCCGCCGGTTCGAATCCGGCCGGCCCGACCAGGACGCGGCGGTAGTTCAATTGGTAGAGCATCAGCCTTCCAAGCTGATTGTTGCGGGTTCGAGTCCCGTCCGCCGCTCCATTGACAAGCCACCGCCCCGGCACGCCGGAGGGCGGATTGACATAGGCCTGCGCCGCAGAGTACCGTCATTCCTCGGCACTTCTCGGGCAGGCCGACAGGCGCCCGTAGCTCAGTTGGATAGAGCGGGAGACTTCTAATCTCTAGGTCGGGGGTTCGAATCCCTCCGGGCGTGCCAGACAAACACGGTGGGTGTAGCTCAGTTGGTTAGAGCGCCGGACTGTGGCTCCGGAGGCCGCGGGTTCAAGTCCCGTTACCCACCCCAGAACACCGCAGGCCCCCGGGCGATCGCTCGGGGGCCTTTGCTTTCCTGCCGAAGAGCGGCGATGCCGCGCGATATGATATGGGTTTATCCAGACTGCACATGCGCACTTATGATGGGTTATGCAGACTGGATAAGTCGCCCGATAATGGCTTATGTAGACTGGTGAAACATAGGTTATGCAGACCGTCTCCGCAGGCTCCCCAAGCGTGGTTGACGGGCCCCTGCCCTGAGAGCAGACTCGACTCGTTCAGGCAATCAGGTATAGGGGGTGCGTGGTGGTTCGCCCGTCGCGTCAGCTTGTCCTTGCGACCGCATGGGCTCTGCTCATCATCGGCATGCTCGTGGCCTCCGCTGTCGCATGGAATCCGGATTCCGATTCGTACTACCTGCGCCTCGATGAGCTTGAGGATAGTGCAAACGCGGGTGACCGGGTCCGTGTCGGCGGTGTGGTCGTCTCCTTCGCTTCAGACAAGCTGGTCTTGAAGCCTGAAGGCGCAAGTACCCCCACGGTCACGGTGCTCATTGATGAGCACATTGGGGGCATGACCATCGGACCGGGGATCGTCGCGGTGTGCGACGGCGTCTTGGAACGACCGGACCTCATCGTTGACGCCAGTGTCCTCACGCCCACGGGTCCGACCCGATTCGAACCCACGGGCGGAAACTAGACCCGATCGAGCATCTGCATAACCCGCGCGTCGACACAGACAGCGCGGCACTCAAGCGGTATCGTGAGCAGGGAGGATGCGTGGCCGCGCTGCTGGTCACGCGCAAACCAGTTAGTGTGACAGCAGGTATGTCGCCGAGTTGGTGGCCCAAGACGAGGGGACACTCGTCTTCCCTCGCAATGGTAGGCATGAGGGGGTTCGTATGGGTGTTCATTACGGCAAGTGGACCTGGTCTTGCTTTGTGCTGGCCATGGCAATGGCGATGACCTTCCCGTCAACGGCGCTGGCAGCCATGAAGGGTGATCTCAGGTACGAGCTCTACACTGACTGGAGAGGCGTGGCAAGCAAGGTATGGATCTACCCTTGGTCGGTCGAGGCTCCGGATGGTCACCACGTAAGCTCGATCTACATCCGCAAACGCAACGACCATCGGCACGTTGAGGCGGGAGTCACCCTCCAGTACGGCTGGCCAGACCCCAAGATCTTCTCCCAGTGGAACAAGAGTGCCCTCTATCCGCCGGGCGACGACCGCGCGGACTGGGACTACGTCCTCGGGCCTGCCCTCACAACGTCCGGCTACTACGTGTATTTCGAAGTCAACAACCTCGACATGGGCGGGCCTGGGGACTCCGGTGACCGATGGCGCACTGCCTGGAACGGCAACATCCTCGATACCGAGTGGCTGCCCTTCATCGCTGGGGATGCCACGTGCGCCAGCGAGCGTGAGAACGTGGTCGACAACTACGGCGACGACAACGAGAGTTCCTTCCGGGACTTGAAGAAGAAGAACAACAGCAGCAGTTGGTCTTACTGGACCAACAGCGCCGTCTACTACGATCAGGACCCCTATTACCATTGGGGCTCCTACAGCGCGTCACACTGGTATGACGCCGATCCTGGCCGCCCCAAGTGATTGTCCGAGGGGGGAACATGAACGTCAGACACGCTATGTGCATCTTGACCAGCGTACTGATCGCGGTCCTGCTTACCGGTTGCTCGGTATCCCAAGACGGTGCTGTGACCGATGCGACGGACAGTCGCGCACGCGCCGCGGATGCCGGTCGTCCGGCGTACTCGCAGCCGTCAACCCTGACGACCGATGAAGTCGCGGCGATGTACTACGACATCGTGAGCCTCAAAGAAGCGGGCGCGCGCCTGGGGGTGGAGATCATGCTGCCGGAAGGCACCACACATGGCAGTCCATCTCGGGTGTTGGTGTCCAGGGAGTCGTTCGATCTCACTCAGGTTGTGCTTGAGTACGACGATCAACTGACAGTGGAGATTACTCAAGTCGAGAATCCCGATGACGCGAAGTCCATCGTCGAGGAGAGTTTCACTAGTCCACAGTACCGGGGCCACGTTCAATCGCTGTCAGATTCCGGACGGGCTGTGCGGTTCCATGAGCTCCTCCGAGTCCCGCCGGTCGAATCCAACGGCAAGGTGGAACCCGGAACTGGCATCACGACATCGTGTGCAAGGGCTCTCGCCTCGGATGGCCGCTGGCTGATTCAGGCACGTCATCCCAAAGGACCTGGTTCTGACCTGGCCGCCTTCGTATCCAAGGTGCACGTGGTCGAGTCCTCTGTCGAATCGGTGCCATAGCGCAGTCACTGCACACTAACCCGCGCTTCCACACTGACAAGATGAGGCCCGCGAGCTACGCTCGGCAAGACGAGGCCGTCGGCCTCATCTTGCAGGTGAAGCGCAAACACGTTAGGAACATCCGCGCGATGCTCACACGAGACGAAGCACTGAGTCTCCTCAGGCAGTACGGCGGGCAAGCGCCCTGGACCGCCCACTGCATCGCGGTCGCCAACGCGGCGCGTGCCATCGGCCTCTCGATCGGGAATCACGACTCGGTCGACCCGGATACGCTCTGGACGCTTGCGGTCCTGCACGATATCGGCAGGTACCGCACGCATCACCCGATCGCACATGGCGTCGAGGGGTACCGTCTTCTCCACGGCCTGGGACACGACACGGAAGCGTTCGTGTGCGCCTCGCACGTGGGATTCGGCCTGCAAGCGGACGAAGCCGTGCGCCATGGCTTGCCCGCACGAGACTTCATCCCGCAAACCCTCGAGGAGCGGATCGTGCCTTTGGCGGACCTGCTGATCGACGGTGTCTGCCCGACGGCCCTCGAGGTCAGGACGGCCTCGCTTCGCGAGCGTTACGCAGACGACACAGAGTTCCTGCAACTGCTCAACCGCGCCTCGACACAAGCCGCGTCGTTGATGGCGGAACTCGAAGCACGCACGGGAGAACCCATCGAACAGGTCGTGCGGTCAGTCGCGCGGAGTTCCTAACCCCGGTTTCGAGACGGACGGCGCCCGCTCGAAGTAGCATGGAACTGCACGGCGGCCGAGGGCGCCGCCGCTCAAACCTACGAACGTTAGGTGTAGTGCGCCAGCGCTAGTAGGTGAGGCTGACGCCTTCAGCGATGGGAAGCAGACCGGCAACATCACGCGCGTGACCCATGACCCTGACGGCGTACGGTCCCGCTACCCACGAGATTCTACTGCTTCCGACGTAAACGCCTGTGCCAGGCCGAATGGCACCGTTCTCATCTACGGATGGATCAGCCTCACGCCGTCCGATCGCGTAGGCGTCAACGCCATTGACTCGCACGACCGAGATGAGGGGAGCTATGTCGGCATCCCTGGTTCCCGGATCTGCCAGAAGCGCCGCTTCATCGCCCACGTATGTGATATCGACAACGCTCCCGTCCGAGTACTCGACCAACAGATACTGGGGACTCGTCTCCGGCTTGGACACCCAGGCTGCTATGAACTCGTTGTCGCCGGCGCCTTCAAGTACGGATAGCGTGACTCCGAACGCTCGCCCCGCGTCCTCGGCTGTGTCGAACCGCGTTGCCTGGCCTTGCAGCGAGTCGTAGTCGATACCTGGTTCGTCACGACCGGCGTAGGCAGGGCCAGCGGACATGTCGGGATGCTCCGCGACCGAGTTTCCCGGTGTCTTCTTTTCGTCAGCGGACCGGGCGGTACCCAGGCCTGCGGCCGCGACCACCAGTAAGACAAGTGCCACCAGGCTCACGGCAAGAACCGCCCGGCCTCTTGTTGGGCTGCCGCCTCGTCGGCGCTCCATCACCCGTGCGAGCACACCAGCTGCTCGGTCTTCGGACGGCCACACGTCTGCCGCGCTGCGCATGCGTGATTCCAACTCGTGATAGTGCTGCATGTCAATCTCACTCGGCATCTGTCACACCTCCTGAATCGCTGCGCAACTCCTCAGCCGACACCTCTGAGACTGCGTCACGCACACGCTTCATGGCTCTGTAATAGGTCATCTTGGCGGCGCTCTCCGAGACCCCCATCAGTTCAGCGATCTCGATGAACGGACGGCCCTCGAATACCCTGAGGTAGACGGCCAGCCGTCCCCGTTCATTCAATGCGCGAACGGCAGCCCACAGGTGCTCGTCTTTCCACACATCGGATGCAGCTGCAGCGTGATCCGGGGGGACAAGGCGCACCGTAAGGCGGCGTTGGCGCGTTGCGCGACGGTGGTGACTTGCGCACATGTTTCGCGCGACCGCGAAAAGCCAGGCCCCAACGCGTCCGGGGTCGATGGCGCGTCGAGACTCGAGCAGCTGCGAGAACACCTCAGCAGCGATCTCTTCTCCGTCTGTCCTCGAGCCTGTGGAGTATGAGCAGTAGGCTATGAGGCCTCGATAGTGCTCACGCCACACAGCCTCAAACAGACTTGGGTCCACTGGGCACTCCTGCTGCTCATCGACATCCGTTCAACCAGTATGTCGTTTTCGAAGACAAGAAAGTCACAATGGACGGGCCGTGGGCGACTCCGCTAGAGGCGCACACACCTAACCCGCGCGTCAACACAGACGGCGCGGCCCCGCGAGGGTATCCTGGGTTGACAGCGGCGCGCAGGCCGCGCCGCTGGTTACGCGCAAACCCGTTCGGCAGACAACAAGGATGCGAAGGTGTAGGAACGCACGCATCCTCGCGCTCGGCCCGGGGATCGAGACCCGCAAGCTGGTGAGCCGACATCGGCAACCGTCGTCCGGAATCGCCCC
>Ga0068714_10001565_pt1 | contig 32912 bp, 25 predicted proteins | sample MTBNYHSulfiMetaG_FD_62988 | JGI IMG/M metagenome (GOLD analysis project Ga0068714, IMG submission 62988) | Enrichment culture microbial communities from rom New York Harbor, USA that are MTBE-degrading - MTBE-NYH (New York Harbor Sulfidogenic)... | ecosystem: Environmental > Aquatic > Marine >...
CCCGCCCCACCGACCGCCGAAAATCCCGTGGACCATGGAGCGGAAGCGGCGGCGGTACCCGACGTGGGTGACCCGCTCCACTATCAACCCCGCTTCCCGGCACGCCCTCGCCGCAGTCTCCCGAGTGAAGTAGTAGAGGTGGGTCGGCGGGTGGACGAGCCGCCAGCGGCGGCCACGGACTCGAGCCACCAGGCTGCCCAGGTCACCGGTCGTGAAGACGAGGACGCCCCCGGGTTCCAGCCACCGCGCCGACTTCTCGAGCACCCGCACCGGGTGCGCGAGGTGCTCCACGGTGTCCCACAGGCACACGACGTCCACGCTGCCCGGCTCGTCGGGCGCGTCGAGGAACTCGCCGAGCACCACGTCGAGCCCGAGGACCCGGCGGGCGTGCTCCACCCCCTCGCGGGTGACGTCGAATCCCCGCACAGACCAGTGGGCGCGGGCGAGGTCAAGGAAGAACCCGTAGGCACAGCCGATCTCCAGCAGCCCTCCCGGTGGTGGGGAAAGCCGGAGCAGGTCTCGGATCCGGTGCTTGAAGTTGGCCTGAGCCGTTTCCCGATCCCCGGAATAGTCGAGGTACTCGCCCCCCCGAAAGTAGTCCTCACCGTAGAGCGCCCCGGGATCCGCCGGCGGGGGGTGGAAGACCAGCCCGCACCGCCCGCAGCGGACTATACCCACCTCGGGGAAGTGCGGCAGCTTCGGGGACCGGTCGCCGCACAGCTCACAGGGAGAACCGTCAGTCACCGTCCCAGTCCCCCGCGATCGGAACGCCCGGCGGCACCGCCTCGAGCCGGAACCCCGTGGCGTCCCCCCGGAGCGGATCCCGGAACAGCACCACATCCTCCCGTTTCACCGCGAGCGTGTCGACGCCGTCTCCATCCCAGTCACCGGCCACGGGGAGGTCTCCCGGTTGCCCGAAGCGGAACCTCCCCCTGACACCGCCGTCGGAGTTGGACGCGGCGAGGAGCACGGCCCCGTCCCGGAACACCCCCACGGTGTCCACGCCGTCACCATTCCAGTCCCCTGCCAACGGCAGGTCCCCCGGACCGCCGAACTGGAGCTCCCCGCTCGCGGGGGACGATTCATGGGCCCCCGCGAAGTAGAACATCCCGTCGCGGAAGACCGCGACCGTGTCCACCCCGTCTCCGTCCCAGTCGCCGGCCAGCGCCAGGTCGCCCGGCCGACCGAACCGGAAGGTGGCCACGACCTCGGGCTCCTCGCCGGGCTCCTCGATCGGCCCGAACAGGGTGAACATCCCCTCACCGAACGTGCCGACCCCGTCCACCCCGGAACCCGTCCAGTCCCCGCCCAGGATCTGAAACCCGGCCGCGTCCGGGCCGATCCGGATCGGCCCTTGCCACACGCTGCCCGCCTCGTCGAAGAGGACCAAGCCCGTCTCCGGGTCGAGGACCCCGACCGTGGACAGGTCGTCAGGTCGCTCCGCCGAGAGCATGGGCGACGGCCACGCCCCTTCGCTGCAGCCGCAGAGGTACTGGTCAACGAATGCCGACGGCTCCCGCCACCGGCCGATCCACGCGGAGGAGCCCGGCTTTTCCGGCAGGCCTCGCCGCACGAACACCGCCGGCAGCCTGCGGGTCGAAACGAATCCCCCATCGGTGTAGCGGAGGACCGCGAGCCGCGAGAGCAGCCGCTTCACCTGCGGGCCATCGGGCGGGGCGATCGCCAGGGGACCCATGGCCTCGTCCGTGATCGCGCCCTTCACATAGAGGGTCCCTCCCAACGACGCGTCCTCGTACATCAACTGGACCAGACCCGTCACCGTCCACTCGGCGTCGAGGGGTTGGAGCGGACACGGGTAGAGACCGATCCCGCGCAGGAACACGTAGCTGCCGAAGGCCAGGTCCGGTGCCGCGTGCCACAGCGCGCACGCGAGGTGCCGCTGGGCATCGGCGACCTCCCCGAGCTCCCGCGCCGCACGTCGGTGGGCGAGCACCCCGAGCACGAGGGGGGGCACACACAGCGCTCCGAACACCAGGTGCGTCCAGCGGGCCGAAAGGCGGAGGCGACGGGTGGATACAACGGCCGCCAGGAGAGCGAGAGAGATCAGGACGACGCTCGCCCCCAGGTTGATGGTGTAGTGGTTGCGCGTGGCGGTCAGCATGGAGTACCGCAGGTCGCTCCGGGTCGGGAGGAACGGCAGCATGGCACAGCCCATCACCACCAGACCACCGAGGACCCTCCCGCCCGCGGTCCAGACCCCCGCCGGGGACACGGCGTCTCGACTCAGGTACCAGACCCCGAATCCCAGAATCGCAGCCGCCAACAACGCCACGGTGACGACGGGTAGCCAGCCCTCGGCGGCCAGACCGAAGGAGTCCGGCGAGTTGCCGAACGCCCACGCGGTCGCCAGCGGCACCTTGAAGCCCGCGTAGGCCTGGCCGAGCCAGTGCCGAGGGTCGAGGACGAAGTGCGCGCCGCGCCAGTCCACGGCTGAGGTGAAGCGGGGCGCCACAATGAACCGCCACACGACGTAGCCCCCGACGACGGCGCCCGCGCCCAGGGCGGCCAGCCACGGACGGCGCCCCCCCGTCGTCGCCGGTTCCCACACCAGGGCCGCGACGCCGGTCAGGACCGTGAGCGAGAGGTACATCTCGTTCGTCAACACGGCGAAGGCGAAGAGGAGCATCGCCGGAAGGGCTGTCCACCGGCGAAGGCGCCGCCCGCCCGCGAGCAGGAGGAGGGTCCCCGCCAGCCACATCACCATGGCCAGCCGCTGCGGGGCGAAGCTCACCCACGGAACCGTCTCGTCAAGGGGAAACACCAGGAACAACGCGGCAACCAGAAGCGACCACAGTCGTTCCCCGCGGCTGAGAACGACGCACAGGGCGTAGACCAGAACCGCGCCGAGGAGGTGGACCACCAGGATGGCGAGTTGATGGGCCGGTGCGGAGTACCCGAAAACCTGGTTGAGCAGCCACTGGAAGGTGAGACCGAATGGCCGGTGCATCCAGAAGATCGGGTTGAACGCCCCGGCATCCCCGTGGCGGTAGTACGCCAGCAGCATCAGGTCGTCGCTGAGGAAGCCGACCCGGGTGACATTGCGTCCCTCCGCGACCACCGCCAGCAGCGTCAGCAGCACGCCCGCGGGAAGGTGCGGCCGGAGCCACGATCCGGAGCGCCGACACACGTCCGGGGCCGGCCCCTCGGCGCCGGGAGTCGCTTCGGAAACCGTCGAGACCCGGCCGGGCGCTGTCAATCCCTCCCGCCTCGTCAGGTCGAGAGCCGGGTCGGGCAGCGGCAGTTCCTGCCCCGGGGTCGGGTTCATCGCTCGCCGTCCGCGAGCGCGCCACGCGGCGCGCGAGCCCGCCTGGACACCTCGCACATCGCGTCCCGACCGTCGTCGCTCTCGAGGCCGGCCCCGACGCTCTCCCGGCGATCGACGACGTAAATGGGGCGACCTTTGGCCTGCTCGTGGATTCGCCCCAGGTACTCGCCGAGGATTCCGAGAACGAAGAGGTTCAGGCTCCCGAAGAGAATGACCGTGACCAGGAGCGAGGTCCAGCCGGGCAGCGTAGCGTGGTTGACCATGGTCTGGTACAGCACCCACACTCCGTAAAGGCCGCCGAACACCATGCCGACCACGCCGGCGAAGAGCGCCACCCGGAGCGGCAGCTCGGTGAACCCGAACACCCCGTCGGCGGCGAGGCGGAGCATCTTGGAGAGCGAGTACTTGGTGTCTCCGCTCGAACGCTCACCGGCGTCGAACTCGAGGGTCACCTTGTCAAAGCCCAGCCAGGGGACCAGTCCCCGGTAGAAACGACGGCGCTCCGGCAGTCGGACCAGGACCTCGACCACCTGGCGGTCGAGCAGCCGGAAGTCCGACGCGCCCTCGCCGACCGGAAGCCCGGTGAGAAGCGGCAGGAGGCGGTAGAAGAGCCGGGAGGTGAGCCCCTTGAAAAGCCCCACGCCGGCGCTGGTCCGTCGCCTCGTGTCGACGACGTCGGCGCCCCCCTCCCACGCCTCCAGCATGGCCGGCACCAGGGTCGGCGGGTGCTGCAGGTCGGCGTCGAGGGTCACGACGCACGCCCCGCGCGCGTGCTCGAAGCCGGCGGTGAGGGCGGCCTGGTGCCCGAAGTTTCGCGCCAGCTTGAGGTATCTCAACCGCCGGTCGCGGCTGCACGCGGCGCGCACGACCTCCGACGTGCCGTCCCGGCTGCCGTCGTCCACAATCAGAATCTCGAACCGGTAGCGTCCCTCCAACGCGCCGAGCACGTTGCCCAGCACCGCCAACAGCCGGGGAAGCCCCTCCGCCTCGTTGAAGGCCGGAACGACGATCGACACCAGCGGGAGCACGCCCCGACCCTCCGATCCGGCCGCCGCGTTCATGCGACGCAGGATGCCAGACGCGTACGGTTGCCGCAAGGCGCTCCGAACCGGCGACCGCGTTGCGGAAGGCGACGGGTCGTCCGAGGGCGTCCCGCCGTTCCTGATCGGTGACGAACGGGTTGCTGCGCCGAGGTGATATGCTCCATCCAGGTCGTCTCGCTGCATTCCACGGCCCCGCAGGCCTGGGGCTCATCGTCGGGCCGCCAGCTGGAGCCGCCGCCTCGGAGGTACCGAGACATGCGTCTGTCGAGCACGGTCACCGCACTCTGCGCTTTGCTCCTCATCGTGGGGCCGCGAGAAGCCCCGCCCGACGCGGCCGCCCAGGCACGCTCCCACGAGAAGCCGGGCTCGGGTGGTCGCCCCGAGGCACGGGTCGTGGCGACTGACTCCGCCACCGTCCGCGTCGAGCCTGGCGAGTGCGGCTGGACCGACCGGTTCTGGGTCCCCAACCTGGAGAACCACGCCGACGCGCTGGCCGTGTACGACGACGGCGGCGGCGCTGCCCTCTACGTCGCCGGGAGGTTCGCCACCGCCGACCGGGTCACGGTCAACCACATCGCCCGCTGGGACGGCACCACGTGGTCAGCTCTCGCCGGACCGGCCGGGGCCGGCACGAGCGACGACATCCGCGCACTGGCGGTGTACGACGACGGGACCGGGCCGGCATTGTACGCCGGCGGGGAGTTCGTCACCGCCGGCGGGGTCACGGTCAACTACATCGCCCGCTGGAACGGCACCACCTGGTCGGCGCTCGCCGGGCCCTCGTCGATAGGGACCGACGGCGGCGTTCACGCGCTCGCGGTGCACGACGACGGCACCGGACCCGCGCTCTACGTCGGCGGCTGGTTTCTCACCGCCGGCGGGGTGACGGTGAACAAGGTCGCGCGGTGGGACGGCACCAGCTGGTCGGCGCTCAGCGGGCCTGCGGGCACCGGCATGACAGGGTATGCCGCGGTCACCGCCCTGACGAGCTTCGACCACGGAGGCGGGCCGGCCCTTTACGCCGGCGGCCAGTTCGAGACCGCCGGTGGGGTAGCGACGAGCAACATCGCCCGCTGGGACGGGGCGGCCTGGTCGGCGCTCACCGGTCCGAGTGGAAACGGCACCAACGGCGCCGTGGAGGGGCTCGGGGTGTTTGACGACGGCAGCGGGCCCGGGCTCTACGTTGGGGGGAACTTCAGCACCGCAGGCGGACTCACGGTCAACAACGTCGCCCGCTGGGACGGCACCGCCTGGTCGCCGCTGACCGGGCCGAGCGGCACCGGGACGGACAACCGTGTCGCGGTGTTCGCGGTTTTCGACGACGGCACCGGGCCTGCCCTCTACGCCGGCGGCATCTTCTCCCATGCCGGCGGATTAGCGATCAGCATGATCGCCCGCTGGGACGGCATCACCTGGTCGCCCGTCAGCGGCGCGGGCGGGACCGGCGTCGACTACTTTGCCAAAGGCCTCGCGGTCTTCGACGACGGATCCGGCAGTGCCCTGTACGCCGCGGGTTGGTTCGGAGCCGCTGGTGGCCTGGCGGTCAACGGCATCGCCCGCTGGGATGGCATCGCCTGGTCGCCCCTGTCGGCGGCAGCGGGTACGGGGATACGTGGCTACGTCAACGTGATGAAAGCCCTCGGCGACGGCCCGGGCGGCCCGGTGTGCGCCGGAGGGAGCTTCGACACCGCGGGCGGAGTCGCGCTCAACAACGTCGGGACGTGGGACGGGACCGGCTGGGCGCCGCTGTCCGGACCGGCCGGCATCGGCACGGACGGCGACGTCTTCGCCCTCACGTTGGTCGACGAGGGGAGCCACGTCGCCGTCTATGCCGGCGGGTCCTTTACCACTGCCGGGGGAGTGACGGTCAACCGCGTGGCGAGGTGGAACGGAAGCGGCTGGTCGGCCCTGAGTGGGCCGTCAGGGACGGGCACAGGCGGTTCCTCTCCGAACGTTTACGCCCTCGAGGTGTTCGACGACGGCAGCGGACCGGCGCTCTACGCCGGCGGGGGTTTTCTCACCGCCGGCGGGGTCACGGTCAGCAACGTGGCACGTTGGAACGGGAGCGGGTGGTCGGCCCTGAGCGGTCCGTCCGGGACCGGGGTCGGCTCATATGTCTTCGCACTCAAGGTGTTTGACGACGGCTCTGGGCCAGCCCTCTACGTTGGCGGGTTGCTCGGCGTCGCAGGCGGGGTGACCGCGAACAGAATCGCACGGTGGGACGGATCCAACTGGTCGTCCCTCATCGGACCGACCGGGAACGGGACCGACTCGGGGATCTACGCGCTCGAGGTCTTCGACGACGGGACCGGGCCAGCCCTTTACGCCGGCGGGTGGTTCACCACGGCTGGCGGGGTGACGGTCAACCGGATCGCGCGGTGGGACGGGACGGCATGGTCCGCCCTTGCAGGACCCTCCGGGATCGGCATGAACGGCGGTGTCGAGGCGCTGGCGGTGCTCGACGACGGCACCGGCCCTGCGCTCTATGCCGGCGGCTGGTTCACCACCGCCGGCGGGGTACGTGTCGACCGGGTCGCTCGGTGGGACGGGACGGCGTGGTCCGCCATCGAGGGGCCGACAGGACCCGGTGTGGACGGAGACGTCTGGGCGCTCGCCGGCGCGGAGAGCCCGTTCGAACGGACCCTTTACGTCGGCGGCAACCTGGCTCTGGCCGGCGGTGTACCTTCAGTCAGGATCGCAACCTGGAGATGCCCCGGGCCCGCGATCTTCATCGACGGCTTCGAGAGCGGCGACACGACCGAGTGGAGCGCGGCAACGCCGTGAGGCCGCCCGCGTCCGGTCACCGCCGACGGCTCAGGCTCGCTCGTCTCCCCGGCTCGCCCCCTCCGCGTCCCGCACCAGGAAGTCCACGTCCGGGGTGCTGTCGGCCTCGACGAAGATCTGGTAGGCGAACAGGGAGCGGCTGAGTCGGATCAGCACGAGGTTGACCTCGACCGCCAGACGACCCAGCCAGCCCGTACCGAGCACCTTGGGGAACGGCGCCGGCACGCCACGGACCCTCACCACGCGGAAGCCCCCATCCCGAAGCAAATGACGGGCCGAGCGGAAGGTGAACAGCCGGGTGTGGGTGCGGTCCAGGATCCCGGCCTTGCCGTAGTTGAATTGCCCGAGCAGGAGCATGACCCGGATTACGACGAAGGCGACGTTGGGCAGCGACACGACGACCCGCTTCGGGTCGTGGCCGAGCCGCGAGCGCAACCGCGCGAGGAACTCCTCCGGGCTGCGCAGGTGCTCCAGGATGTCGAGCATCAGGATCACCTCGTGCCCGCCGGGGTCGACCTGGAGCGGCTCGTCGAGGTCCTGCCGGATCGCGCGCACGCCGGGGCCGAGGTCGTCCGGCGGGTGGCGGTCCACCACGGTCACGGTGCACCCTTTCGCCACGAGCTCCCGGGCGACCTCGCCGGGGCCGCTGCCGAGGTCGAGCACCCGGGAGCCGGCCGGCACCGCGGCGACCGCCCACGAGTGGCTCGACGGGTAGCCAAACTTCGACTCGTAGTGGAGGTTGTCTTCCGACACGGGGTCGTAGCGCCGCTGGTAGAGGAGCCCAGCGCGGTGGAGGAGATTGCGGGTGGTGGCGTGGACCACGTTGCCCGCGTAGCCGATGCCGTTGACCCGGCAGATCTCGTCGCCGTAGTAGGTGGGAATGGGCAGCTCGACGATCCTCTGCCCCGCGTTCAGGAGCTGGATGATGATCTCGGTGTCGAAGTGGAAGTCGTTGGTGTTCATCCGGAACCGGATGCGGCGCAGGGCGCCGGTCGAGTAGACGCGGTAGCCGCTGTGGAACTCCGACAGCCGCGTCCCCAGGAGGAGATTCTGGTAGGCGGTGAGGATGCGGTTGCCGACCCACTTGTACAGCGGCATCCCCCCTTTGAGCGCATCCCGCGGCCGCAGCATCCGGCTGCCGAAGACCGCGTCCGCCTCGCCCCGCTCGACGGGTGCGACTAGGCGCGGTAGCTCCTCCGGGGCGTACTGGCCGTCGCCGTGGAGCAGGGCCACGGCGTCGAAGCCGCGGGCGAGCGCCCACGCGTAGCCCACCTTCTGGTTGCCCCCGTAGCCCTGGTTGTGGGCGTTGCGCAGGACCGTGACGCGGGCCTCGGGGTGCCTCTCCCGGTACTCGACGCCGATCTCGTAGGTGCGGTCCTCGGAGGCGTCGTCGACCACCAGGACCTCGCAGTCGTAGCGCTCGAAGACCTCGCGAGGGACGCGCTCGAGGGTCCGCTCGAGCGACCCCTCCGCCTCGTAGGCGACGACGAAGATCAGGATCCGGAACGGCATCGGAGCGAGTGTAGCCGGATGCGACCCGGCGTGGCGAGATGTTCTGTCCCGACACCCCCGCGGTCTTCCTGCCACCTCGATCCTGAGTCGCTCCGGATTGACCCGACCAGGTGGACCATGTAGGATGACCATGTTGGAGGGCGTATGGCCCAGTTCAACATCGCCGAGGCCAAGGCGCGGCTCTCGGAGCTGGTGCGAAAGGCCCTGTCCGGCGAAGACGTCACCCTCGCAAAGGACGGCAAACCGCTCCTCAAGCTGGTCCCGGTCTCCCCCCCCGGCGGGACGCGGGAGCCGGGTTCGGCTCGCGGCAGGGTGTGGATGGCCCCTGACTTCGACGCCACCCCCGACGACTTCGACGAGTACACCGGGTGAGGGTCCTTCTCGACACCCACGCGTTCCTGTGGTGGATTGCCGGCGGTGAGCGGGTCGGTGCAGAGGCACGGACCACAATCGGGGACCGCGACAACGAGTGCCTCCTCAGCCTGGCGAGCTGCTGGGAGATCTCGGTCAAGGTCAGCCTGGGCAAGCTGAAGGTCGACGCCGACCTCGACTCGTTCCTGCCGGAGCAGCTCGCCGCCAACGGGTTTCGGCTGCTTCCCATCGGGCTTCGCCACGCGACCCGGGTCGCCCGGCTCCCGTTCCACCACCGCGACCCGTTCGACCGGATGTTGGTCGCCCAGGCGCTCGAGGAGCGATTGGCGCTCGTCTCGTGCGACGAGGTCTTCGACGCCTACGGGGTCGAGCGGGTCTGGTAGCCCCCACCGCACCCGGCCGCGGTCTCACCCCCACCGCTCGCCCACCGCGTCGAGCGGAAGCGCCTTGACCTTTTCGGTCAGCGGGTAGGGATTGGCGGCGCGACAAAGCACCGCGCAGCGCTCGACCGACCCCGCCGGCAGCTCGGCGGCCACCCGCTCGAGCGACGCGGCATCCCGGACGTCCGGATGCTCGGTCCACTTGGCGTCGGCGAGGTCGAACCGCCCGCCACGGTGACGCAGAAAGTCCGCTTCCCGTGAGCGATCCCGCCAGAAGCACAGCTCCCAGCCGCCGTCACGGTTGACCTGCGCCCGCCGGAGCTCGCCGAAGGAGAGGGTCTCCCAGAGCGCTCCCGCCAGGGTTGACGAGAGCAGGTCCTCCCCGGACCGGACACCACACAGGAAGGAGGCGAGGCCGGTGTCACCGAGGTAGAGCTTCGGGCTCTTGACCAGGGACTTCGCCCGGTTCGAGAACCACGGCTCGAGCAGGACCACCTGACCGGACGCCCGCAGCACCGAGAGCCATGCAGCCGCGGTGGACCCGCTGACACCCACGTCGCGGGCGAGGTCTGCCCGGTTCAAGAGCTGGCCCGTGCGCAGGCCGCAGGCCCGGACGAACCGCTCGAAGTCGCGCAGGCTCGAAACCTGCAGCTGCTGGCGCAGGTCACGCTCGAGGTAGGTGGCGAGGTAGGACCGGTAGAAGCCCCACGCGTCGAGGTCGGGGCGGCGGTGAAGCTCGGGGTACCCACCGCGCACCAGGAAGTCCTCGACCGCGAGCCCGGGGAGAGCTCGACGAGCCTCGTGCCACGACAGAGTCTCCAGCTCGAGGATCTCCGCACGGCCCGCCAGGGACTCCGCCACCCCCCGCATCAACGTGAACTGCTGCGACCCCGTCAGCACGAACATCCCCGGCTCGTCCCGGTGCGCGTCGACGAAAACCTTGACGTGGCGGAACAGCCCCGGCGCGTACTGCACCTCGTCCACGACGAGGGGGGGCGGATGGCGTCTGAGAAACGCCGCCGGGTCCCGCTCCGCCTGCTCCGCCTCGCTGGGGAGGTCGAGCGACACCAGCTCGCGATCCGGGAACAGGCGCTGCACCAAGCTGGTCTTGCCGGTCTGCCGCGCGCCGGTCACCACCACCACCGGACGCTGCTTTGCCCGCTGGCGTAAGAGGCTCTCGACATCGCGCTCGATCCACATCGTGCAAATCGTACGACCCGATCCTAGAATTTGCAAGGCGGTCATTCCGCCAGGCTCTCACCGTTCCCTGCCGGGGGGCCGCGTCTCCACATCGGTTCGCGGAGGGTGTTACTCGAGCTTGTCACACCCAACACGGCCCGAGCGCACGCGGGGGGAGCGGGGGGACCTGCCCCGGTTGAGGCGGATTCCTCGTCGGCCTCCGGCCTCCTCGGAATGACACGACGGGCGTTTCCTCGCCGTCACGCCGATCGCGACGGCGGTCGCGAGGTGCTCGGGTGGACCGTGTGGCCGTCTCAGCGGCAACGCCGCACGATCTCGAGCCCCAGGAAACGCGCTACACTCCCGACCCAGGTGCGCCGCCGCTGCGGCGCTGGGGGTTCCATGGGGCGTCGTACCGTTGTCGCGTTGCTCGTCCTGGTGCTGGCCGGAGCCGCTGTTCTGTCTGCCGACGAGCGGCCGGTCCGCATCCACCTGACCGTGGCCGACCGGGCCGAGATCGCGGTCCTGACCCGGCTGGTGTCCATTGACGACGTGCGCGGGCTCGAGGTGTGGGCCTACGCCTCGCCGCGGCAGCTCGAGGCGCTGACCAAGGCGGGCTACGCGTGGGACGACGCCCCCGAGGTCCGCAACCCCGAGCTGCTGGCATCCTGCCCGGCGGGCTGGGACACCAACCCCGCCCGCACCTGGGATTGCTACCCCACCTATGCCCAGTACGTGGGGTTCCTGCAGTACGAGACCACCAATCACCCGTCCATCGCCCGGCTGGTGGACCTCGGGCCCACAACCAACACCGTCCGCCCCCACCGGCTGTACGCGGTCAAGATCACCGACAACCCCAACGCCGCCGAGGACGAGCCGGAGGTTCTCTACGCCGCCACCATGCACGGTGACGAGACCACCGGCTGGGTGCTCATGCTGCGCCTGGTCGACGAGCTGCTGACCGGCTACGGTTCCGACCCCGAGATCACCGCCATGGTCGACGACCTCGAGATCTGGGTCAACCCGCTCCACAACCCGGACGGGACCTACTACGGCAGCGACACCTCGGTGGACGGGGCGATCCGCTACTACACCAGCTCCTCGGGAAGCGGCTCCGGGCCCGACCCCAACCGCAACTTCCCCGACCCCGACGACGGCCCCCACCCGGACGGCAACCCCTACTGGCGCGAGACCCAGACCATGATGGACTTCGCCGACGCTCACCACTTCGTCCTCGGCGCGAACTTCCACGGCGGCATCGAGGTGGTCAACTACCCGTGGGACACCTGGGCCCGGCTCCACGTGGACACCGACTGGCTGGTCGACGTCTCCCGCGCCTATGCGGACCTGTGCCAGGCCGACGGTTGGGCCGGCTACATGGACGACCTCGACAACGGCATCACCAACGGCTACGCCTGGTACGAGGCCCAGGGGGGGCGCCAGGACTTCATGACCTACTGGCACGGCTGCCGGGAGGTCACCATCGAAGTCTCGACCACCAAGATGCCGGCCAGCTCCCAGCTGCCCACCTACTGGAACGCCAACCGCCGCGCCCTGCACGGCTGGCTCAGGCAGGCCCTCGAGGGGGTTCGCGGGATCGTGACCTCCAGCGCCGGCGGGCCCCTCGACGCCACCGTCGAGGTCGTCGGTCGCGACACCGCCCAGGACAACTCGTACGTATTCACCGACCCGGAGGTGGGCGACTACCACCGCATGCTCCTGCCCGGCACCTACGCCCTGCGGTTCACGTCCTACGGCCACGAGACCCAGGAGGTCCCCGACGTGGTCGTGGCCTCCGGCGCCGCGACCCGCCTCGACGTCGTGCTCCAGGAGCTGCCCAGCGTCGCGGTCTCCGGTCAGGTCACCACCCCCGACGGGCGGAGCGCCGTGGTCGGCGCCTCGGTCGAGATCCTCGGCACCCCGCTGGCCGCGGCCACCACCGGTGCCGACGGCGGCTACGACTTCCCGAGCGTGGTGGCGGGCGCCTACACCTTCCGGGTGGCGGCCGCGGGCTACGAGACCGTCGAGGCCGAGCGCACGGTCGGCGCGGGCTCCACCGTCCACGACTTTGCCCTCGCGCCGCTCGAGACCACGTTCGCGACCGACCTGGAGGCCTCCAACGGCGGCCTGGTCGCTTCTCCCGCCAACGGCTGGCAGTGGGGCACCCCGTCCGGGTCCAGCCCGGCCGCCCACAGCGGCAGCAAGCTGTGGGGGACCACCCTGTCCGGCAGCTACGCCAGCAGCGCCCAGTGGTACCTCGACCTCACCGCCACGGTCCCGGCGAGCTCCCCCCGGCTCACCTTCTGGCACTGGTACCAGTTCGAGAGCGGCTCCCAGGACTGGGACGGCGGCAACCTCAAGGTCTCCACCAACGGCGGCTCCACCTGGACCGTGCTCACGCCCGAGGGCGGCTACCCGTCCTCGAGCATCACCGCCCTCGGCCAGGCGGGCTATGCCGGCTCCTCCGGCGGCTGGGTCGAGGCGACCTTCGACCTCGCGGCCCATGCCGGCCAGAGCGTCACGCTGCGCTGGCACTTCGGCTCGGACTCGTCGGTCACCGACCTCGGCTGGTACGTGGACGACATCACCCTGGCCGGGGTCACCTACGTCGCCGACTTCGAGTGGGCGCCGTCGAACCCGGCGGCAGGGTCGCCGGTCACCTTCACCGACCGCTCCAGCGGGCCGGGGCAGGCGTGGTCGTGGTCATTCGGCGACGGCGGCACGGCGAGCGCGCAGAACCCCGGCCACGCCTACCTCGCGGACGGGACCTACCCGGTCACCCTCGAGGTGACCCTGGCAGGCGGCGGGACGCTGGCGCGCACCCGCTACCTCGAGGTCGGCCAAGGGAGCCTGATCTTCGGCGACGGCTTCGACAACGGCACCACCGGCGCGTGGAGCGGAGTGGTGCCGTAGGGTGGGCCTTGGCCCACCTTCAGGCGCGTTTCGGCTCGACTCCTCGCAATGTCCGGCCGGAGCGCAGGCTGGTGGGCTGAAGCCCACCCTGCGGTCCTTTGAAGCGGTGCCGAAGGCGATCGGGGCTACAATCCCGCCGGGGGGAGGAGCAATCCCATGCGTCACCTGATACTGCTCGTTGCGGCGGCCGCGCTCGTGCTGGCCTGGACTCCGGCCCTCGCCGAGGACTCGAGCCCGGTCCCACCCAGGCCCCACGAGACGCTCGACGACACCTACGTCCCGGTGCCCGACGAGGCGCGCCAGACCGGACCCGCCGGCCGCGTGGTCCAGGGCCCCTGGGTCAGCGTCCAGGTCAACGTGAACGCCGCCGGCCAGAACATCCAGGGCGACGCGGCCAACGAGCCGTCGATCGCGGTCCAGCTCACCAACCGGACCCGGATCGTGGTGGGCTGGCGGCAGTTCGACACGGTGACCAGCAACTTCCGCCAGGCGGGGGTGGGCTACTCCACCGACGAGGGGCGGACCTGGACGTTTCCCGGCTCCCTCGACGCCGGCATCTTCAGCTCCGACCCGGTGCTCGAGGCGGCGGCGGACGGCACCATCTACTACGACAGCCTCAAGGTCGAGCCGGACTACTTCACCGAGGTCCTGACCTCCACCGACGGCGGCGCCAGCTTCGACCCCGGCTTCTACGCCTACGGCGGCGACAAGCAGTGGCTGGCGGTGGACACCACCCAGGGGCCGGGGCGCGGCCATCTCTACCAGGCGTGGGACTACGCCGGCTGCTGCGGGCCCTACTGGGCCAACCGCGCCACCGCGGGGCCGGGCAGCTTCGAGTACCCGGTCGCGATCCCCCACGACCCCTACTGGGGGGTCAACGTGGTCGGCCCCGACGGCACCGTCTACCTGGCCGGCGCGAGCGACAGCGCGACCGGCTACAGCGTCGCCCGCTCGTCCACCGCCCAGCACTCGGGAAGCCCCATGACCTTCGAGGGCGCCACCGCGGTGAGCCTCGGTGGCGAGCTGGTGTACTTCTACGACCCCAGCCCCAACCCCGGCGGGCTGCTCGGCCAGATCTGGACCGGGGTGGACGCGTCGGAGGGCCCGACCCACGGCTGGGTTTACGTCCTCGCCTCGGTCGACCCGCCGGGCAGCGACCCCATGGACGTCCACCTCATCCGCTCCACCGACGGCGGGCTGACCTTCGGCGCGCCGGTGCGGGTCAACGACGACCCGAATACCAACGGCGCCTGGCAGTGGTTCGGCACCCTGTCGGTGGCGGGCAACGGCCGCCTCGACGTGGTCTGGAACGACACCCGCAATTACCCCGGGACCTACCTGTCGGAGCTGTACTACGCCTCGTCCACCGACGGCGGGACCACCTGGTCCGCCAACCAGCAGGTGTCCCCCCCCTTCGACCCCCACCTGGGCTGGCCCAACCAGAACAAGCTCGGCGACTACTACGACATGGTCTCCGACCGGGTCGGCGCCCACGTCATCTACGCGGCCACCTTCAACGGCGAGCAGGACGTGTACTACCTGCGCCTCGGCGACTGGGACTGCAACGACAACGGGGTCGGAGACGCCGACGACATCTCGAGCGGGACCTCCCAGGACCTCGACCTCGACGGGATCCCGGACGAATGCACCGCGGACCTCGACGGCGACGGAGTGGTCGACCCCCTCGACAACTGCCCGGACGTGTACAACCCCGACCAGCTCGACAGCGACGGCAACGGCGTCGGCGACGCCTGCGAGGGAGCCCTGTTCGCCGACGACTTCGAGACCGGCGGCACCGGCGCCTGGACGGTGGCGGTCCCATGAGCACCCTGCGCGACAAGGTGGTCATGATAACCGGCGCGTCGTCGGGGATCGGCGCCGCCCTGGCCCGGGAGGCGGCCCGTCAGGGCGCCGACGTCGCCCTCCTCGCCCGCCGGGAGGAGCGCCTGGAGGCGCTGGCCCGGGAGGTGGAGGCGGCCGGCCGGCGCGCCCTCGTGCTGCGCGCCGACGTCACCGCGGACGGCGACCTGGAGGCGGCAGCCGCCCGCACCCGGGAAGCGTTCGGGCGCGTCGACGTGGTCGTCGCCAACGCCGGCTTCTCCGTTGCCCACGGCTTCTCCCGGCTCACCCTGGAGGACTACCGCCGGCAGCTCGAGACCAACGTCTTCGGTGTGCTGCGCACGGCATTCGCCACCATCGAGGACCTGAAGGCGAGCCGCGGCTGCCTCGCCGTCATCGGCAGCGTCACCGGCTATGTCGCGCTCCCCGGGACCTCCCCCTACGCCATGAGCAAGGCGGCGGTCCACGCCCTGGCGGAGTCGCTCCACTTCGAGCTCGCGCGGCACGGGGTGGCGGTGCTCAAGGTGGTACCCGGCTTCGTCGACTCGGAGATCCGCCAGGTGGACAACCGCGGGGTGCACCACCCCGACGCCCGTGAGCCCATCCCCGGCTGGCTGCGGATGCCCGCCGACCGGGCGGCGCGGCTGATCATCCGCGCGATCTCCCGCCGCCGGCGCGAGGTGGTGATCACCGGCCACGGCCGTCTGATCGTGGCCCTGAAGCGCCACTTCCCCCGCACGCTGTCCTTCCTGGTCCGCCGCTTCGGCGTCCGCGGCCGGAGCGCACCGGAGGGCTCGAGGCCCGGCAGCAGTTCGTAGTGAGACCGTTGCGATGTGGGTTCTTCGAGCGATGGGCGGGGCAGCCGGTGGCGGTGAAGAGGTGGTTGGGCGGGTTTTCGGGCGTGGGGTCGGGGAGGTCGGGCGGTCCACGTTGAGAGGGCGCCGCAGGGTCGGGGTCGTAGCCGACGCTGCGGGTGGCCACCAGGTTGGGGCTGGCGGCCCGTGCTCGCAGCGCGGTAAGCGGCTCAGGCTGCTTTGCGTTTCGCATCGGGTCTGGGCACCAGAGAGCGCATGAGGTGGGGCTTCTTCTCGTCCTTCCACAGCTTCCGGGCGTCAATCACCGGCTTGATCCCGAGCTCATCCCACAGCGCGCGATTGACCTGCCCGCTGTCGAGGCCGCGGTCGGCGGACAGGTCAGCACAAGGAGGGGATGGCCTTGCCGTCGAAGCCGAGATGCCGTCCGAGGTCCGGGAGGGCCGCCTTCAGCGTGCGCACCAGCTCATCGAACATTGCCTTGACCAGGTCCTCGTGCTTCATGAGCGCGAAGAAGAACCGGGACATGGCGAAAGAGGAGGGCACGGCGGCGGTGCCGAGGATGGGGTTGAATCCGCACAGCTGGCGGAGCTCGGCGTTGCGGCGCAGCTCGCGCAGGAGGGCTTCGACCGTGGGGTGCTGGAGCACGATGCCGGCCACGATCGCGTTCCATACCGGGGCCACCGGGTACAGGTCGCGCCCCCTGCCGCGCTCAATCTCGAGACAGCGGACGAGGTCACCATCGGGCAGGTGGTCGAGGACGAGCTGGAGGCGATGAAGGTCGGATGGAGCGCTCCGCATCGCAGCAGCAGGCGTGACAGGGACAGGAGCAGAGGACAGGGACGGCGTCAGGGGCAGCGTCAGGGACAGCGACAGCTGTCAGCGTCAGCAGGCAGCGCCAGGTGCGGCGTCGCCCCGGCCGCGGTCGGGGAGCCGGCGCTCACCCCCTCGGATGCAGTAGCCGCCAGGTCATGGCGCGCACCTGGTCGAAGAGGTCGAGGGCCGTCCGGGCGCGCGCAGCGTCGACCGCTCCCGCCCCGGCCAGCAGCCGGAGGTGGGTGTCGACCTCTTTGGCCGAGGCATAGGCGATCCGCCAGTGCTGGAGTCGATCTCGACCGGACCGACCGTGCCCTTCCGACAGGTTGGCGGCGACCGAGCTGGCGGATCGCACCACCTGGTCGGCGAGGCTCCGGAGCGGAGCCGGCACCCTCCGGGCAATGCCGAGTGCGATTCCAGCGGCCTCCAGCGCAATGGTGAGGGCGATGAGCTGGCTGGTGGGGGCTGCGAGCATGGTCACCTCCGGGTCGTTCATGACGCCCACCCCCAGAGCTGCCGGGGCGGTCGGGGTCAAGGGTCGCTCGAGCGACCGCCCGGAGGGCGGCTTGCCCTTGACGCCGGCCGCCCCGGCAGCTACCCGAGAAGCGGCATGGACGACCCGGAGGTGACCATGCGGACCGCCACGGTCAGCCCCACCGCTGCTCGCTGTCGCTGCCCCTGCCCCTGCCACCTGCCGCTGCCGCTGGGGTGAAATCAGCCGAGCCGGCTCCCTGGCAGCATCACCCTCCCCCTCACCATTGACTCCGTCTGGGGTGACAGCCCCCCACCACCCAGATCAGACTGCGCTGCAGCAACGCCCCGGCGACAGCGCAACGACCTCGCAGTGAGGGAAGGTGGTCGAGGGTTTGACAGCTGTGCTAGACTCCACCTCAACCTATGGCGGCCACGATTCGGCCAGCTGTCCCCTCGGAGCGACGCCGACGCGCGACGCCGGTGGTGTCTCGGAACGGGGCCGATGACCAGCCGCTGAACGCCGGCTGTTCCCCCGCGAGTCACCTCGACCCCGGCCATCCTGACGCCGACTCCCGATTCCCCGACGATTCCTGCGGCCCCTCCGACAGCCCGACCCAGGTGCTCGCGCTCGCCAACGAGGACGCCTGCGGCCTGCTGCGTCGGGAACTCCGGCCCTTCGGGGTGGCGGTCGCCACCTCCGCGTCGGTCGACGAGGCCGTCGACCGGGCCGCCGCAACGCGGGTCGAGGTCATGGCGCTCGACCTCGACGTCCCCGCCGCCGAGGAGCTCCTCGAAAACGTCCTCAGGCAGCTGACCGAGCTCCCCCTCGTGGTCCTGCACCGGCCCGGTCAGGAGTCGCTCGCCGACCGGGCGCTGCGCCTCGGCGCCCAGGAGACCCTGACCTGGGACGAGGCCCGGGGCACGCAGCTTCACCGCCGCCTGCGCCACGCGGTCGAACGTCACCGCACCATCGTCGCCCTGCGCCGGCGGGCTCTGGGCGACCCCCTCACCGGCCTGGCCAACCGCAACCACCTCCTCGACCGGGTGGAGCAGGCCCTGGCCGGCGTCAGACGGGGGCAGCGGACCCGCTTCGCTCTCCTGTTCCTCGACCTCGACGGCTTCAAAGTGGTCAACGACCTCCTGGGGCACGCCGCCGGGGACCGGGTCCTCGAGCAGCTCGGGGAGCGCCTCCAGCAGTCGCTGCGCTCCGCTGACGCCGTCGCCCGCATCGGCGGGGACGAGTTCGCGGTGCTCCTCGCCGACGCCACCGACGAGGCTGCCGCCCTCCACGTGGCCGAGCGGCTGGCCGAGGTGGTCGCCGCCCCCTTCGTCGTCGGCACCGAGGAGATCCGCATCTCGGCCAGCGTCGGCATCGCCCTCAGCAGCGGGGACGACGTGCGCGCCGAAGACCTGCTCCGCGACGCCGACACGGCGATGTACCGTGCCAAGGCGGTCGGCCCCGGCAACTGCCGGGTGTTCGACCCGGCCATGCACCTCGCCGCGGTGGCGGTGCTCCGCCTCGAGCAGGAGCTTCGCGCCGCCGTCGACGAGGGCGCGTTCGTGATGCACTACCAACCCATCGTCTCCCTCGAGGACGGCGGGATCACCGGGTTCGAGGCGCTCCTGCGCTGGCACCACCCTCAGCGGGGGCTGCTGCCGGTGGGCCAGTTCCTCGCCGTCGCGGAAACCTCCGGGCTCATCGTCCCCATCGGCTGGTGGGCCCTGCGGCAGGCCTGCCGGCAGGTGCGCGACTGGCAGCTCCGTCACGCCCGGCCGCTCGAGGTCAGCGTCAACGTCTCCCCCCGCCTCCTGATGCAGGACGGAATGGTCGAGAGACTCGAGCACCTGTTGACCGAGACCGGGGTTGAGCCCGGCGGACTGCGGCTCGAGGTCACCGAGCAGCTGGTCTCCGACCACGGAGAGGCCGCGGTCTCCCGCCTGCGGGCCATCAGGTCCCTCGGGGTCCGCCTGAGCCTCGACGACTTCGGCACCGGGTACTCGTCGCTGCGCCAGCTGCCCGAGCTGCTCTGCGACGCGGTCAAGATCGACGGGTCGTTCCTCGACGGGTTGACCGACCGCGACCGCTCCTCCCGCCTCGTGGAAACCGTCCTCGCCCTCGCCAGCGGCCTCGGCATGAGCGTGGTGGCGGAGGGGGTCGAGACCGCCGGCCAGGGGGAGGCGCTACGCCGTCTCGGCTGCCCGCAGGGGCAAGGGTACTGGTTCGCGCGCCCGCTCGAGCCCGCCGCCGCCGAGGCGCTCCTGACCCGCCCGCCCGGGTGGTGGAAAAGCGTGGACTGACGTTCTGTCGTCGATCCCGGTCCCGATCCCGATCCCGAATGGGCGGGGGGGCTTTCGCTCGTGCCGCGCCTGAGCGGAGCTGATCTCGATCGTCGGGGCTGACGCAAGGCAGTTGCGGCGCTCGAGCGCGGGAACGGGATCGGGATCGGGATCGGGAGAACGCACCTCGACGGGCGGGGGCGCGCCCGGCTAGGATACCCTCCGCATGTCCACCTCCGACCTCCCCCGCGTGACCGTGTACACCGACGGCGGCTGCCGCCCCAATCCCGGGCCCGGCGGCTGGGGCGTGGTCATCCTCGAGCCCGGCAGCAAGCCCCGCGAGCTGTCCGGCGGGGAGGCCGTCACCACCAACAACCGGATGGAGCTGCAGGCCGCCATCGAGGCGCTGCGCTCGCTGCCCCACCCGTCCCGGGTCGAAGTGGTCACCGACTCGCAGTACGTGCGCCGCGGGATCACCGAGTGGGTGGCCCGTTGGCGCGCCAACGGCTGGCAGACGGCGGGCAAGGACCCGGTGTCCAACCAGGACCTGTGGCAGACCCTCGACCGGGAGCTCGCCCGGCACCGGGTGACCTGGCGGTGGACCCGGGGTCACGCCGGCGACCGCCACAACGAGCGGGCCGACCGCCTCGCGGCGGCGGCCATTCCCCGCCCACCCCTGCCCCTCGACGACGAGACCTCGGTCCACCTGTTCGCCGCCGCGGCCCAGTCGGGCCGGGCCAGCGCCGGCGGCTGGGGGGTCGTGATGCGGTTTCGTGACCGCGAGCGCTCCCTGTCCGGACGTGAGCCCGGCTCGAGCGCCAACCGCATGCACCTGGCGGCGGCCGTCGAGGGCCTCGAGGCGCTGCGCCGCCCGTCGCGGGTCCGCCTCTACACCGTCTCGGACTACCTCCACGACGGCGCCACCACCTGGCTCGGAGGCTGGAAGGCGCGCGGCTTCCGCACCCGCGAGGGCGCCCCGGTCAGCCACCGTGACCTCTGGTTGCGGCTCGACCGCCAGCTCGCCCGCCACCGGGTCGACTGGCACGTGCTGGGGGGGAACGACCTTCCGGAGGGCATGGTGGAGGCCCGCCGAGCGGCCCGCAGCGCAGCCTCGGGCGACCAGCCCGAGACCGCTGGCGCCGCCTCGGACTGAGGTGCGCTCGGCCCGCGGGCCGCGGTACACTCGGTGCGGAGACATGAGCCACGAGGCGCCCTTGCGGCGATTTCGCTCTCTCGACGACGAGGAGACCCTGCGCCTCTTCGTCCGCAACCTCGGAGAGGGCGTCTACATCACCAGCGCCGCCGGTGAGGTGCTCGACGCGAACCCCGCCTGCCTCCGGATCCTCGGGGTGCAGTCGGTGGAGGACCTCAACCAGCTCCGAACGGAGGACCTGATCGACGCGGAGGTCCGCCGACAGGAGCTGGAGATCCTCGAGCGCGAGGGTCACGTCCGGGAGTTCGAGCTCGTCATCCACGCAGCGGACGGGGTCCGTCGCACGGTCCTCGACACCGCGTACCGGGTCATCGACGAGCTCTCCGGCGAAACCTACTACCACGGGATCCTGGTCGACATCACCGCGCGCAAGGTGCTCGAACGCCAGCTCGAGGAGAACCTCGTCCGCGACCAGCTGACTGGGTGCCACAATCGCCGCCACCTTGCTGCCGTCAGCGACCGCCTCGAGACGGAGAACGCGACCTGGGGCGTGGTGGTGATCGACGTCGACCACTTCAAGGCGCTCAACGACCGCGAGGGTCACCTCGCGGGAGATCGGGCTCTGGTGCGTCTCGGACGGCACCTCACCGGTCGGGTGAGGCTCGACGACGTCGTCGTGCGGTTCGGCGGCGACGAGTTCCTCATCGTCGTCCACCGGGACGCGCCCAGCTCCCTGCCCGGGCTCGTCCAGCGCCTCCGCCAGACCGGCGGCACCGCCGGCGTGGAGTTCTCGCTCGGGTGGGCGCTGCGGGAGGGAAACGAGAGCTTCGAGCGCACCATCCACCGCGCCGATCAGCAGCTCATCGGGACCCGCCGCAGAGAGCGCAACCCGAAGCCCGAACCCCCGCCAGAGGCGAACGGCGCGTGACGGGTCCTGTCACCGGCCGCGACCGGAGGCCCGCGACCCGCGTCCCCGTCGTACCGCTGGCGCCTTGAGGATCACTCTGGCGTCCACCACCGACAGGCCGTCCGCTCGCACGATGACCGGGTTCAGGTCCATCTCCTGGATGGACGGGTAGGACTCCACCACCTCGGACACGGTCATCAGCAGGTCCACCAGCGCCTCGCGGTCCGCCGGCTCCTCGCCGCGGTAGCCGTTGAGCAGCGGCGCCGAGCGGATCTCCGACACCATCTTCCGCGCCGCGGAGCGGGAGATCGGCAGGACCCGGAAGACCACGTCGCGCAGCAGCTCCACCAGGATGCCGCCGATGCCGAACATGACCACCGGCCCGAACTGGGGGTCGACCTTGGTGCCGACAATGACCTCCCGGCCGGGCGCCGCCATCGGCGCCACGACGCAGCCGCGGATGTCGGCGTCAGGGTCGAAGGCGCGGGCGGACTCGACCACGGCCGCGAACGCCGCCTCAACCTGCTCTGGACCCTCGAGGCCGAGCCGGACCCCACCGGCGTCGCTCTTGTGGAGGATGTCGGGGGAGCAGAGCTTGAGCGCGACCGGGCACCCCAGCTCCGCCGCCATCGCCGCCGCCTCGGCCGGGGTTCGGGCGAGCCGGTCCTCCGCCGCCGGGGCGCCGTGCAACGCGATGAGGCGCTTGGCCTCGTGCTCGAGCAGCGCGTGGCGGCCCTCGGCCAGCGCCCCGTCGACGATCTCCCGCCCTTCCCGGGTCGCCCGGGCGCCCCAATTCAAGACGAAGTTCGACCGCCGGTGGTAGCTCCCCAGGTAGGAGCCGTACTGCCACAGCACCGCCATGCAGCGGCAGGTGATGTCCACCGAGTCGTACACCGGCACGCCGTAGTAGCGCAGCAGGTCGAGGGCGTGGGGCCGGGCGAAGCTGTAGAGGCTCTGGACGATGATCGGCTTGCCGGTCTCCCGGACCAGCTTGCCCATGCGGTGGGCCGCGTCCTCCTCGATGAAGGTGAGACGGGGGGTGAAGCGGATGCCGTAGCCCCCGAACAGGCCGACGATGAGCAGGCCGTCGACGTGGGAGTCCTCCAGCAAGACCCGGGCGCACTCGGCGAACACGCCCGGGTCGCTGTCGGTGGAGCCGGCGACGTCGACCGGGTTGCGCAGCGAGGCATTGGGCAGCAGGATTCCGGCCAGCCGCTCCCGGGTCGCACGCCCCAGGTCGGGCAGCTCGATGCCGTGGTCGGTGAGCAGGTCGGCGGCGATGGTGGCGTGGCCGCCACCGTCGGCCAGGATCGCCACCCGGTTGCCCTTCATCGGCGGCAGGCTGGACAGGGTCTCGGCCGCCGGCAGCAGCTCGTCGGAGTCCTCCAACGTGACGATGCCCGCTCGCCGGAAAGCGGTCCGGGAGACCTCGGAGATGCCTGCGAGGGCGCCGGTGTGGGAGCCCACCGAGCGGCTCCCGGAGATCGACCTCCCCCCCTTCAGCAGCACGATCGGCTTGGTGCACGAGGTCCGGTACGCCTGCTGCAGGAACGCCCGCCCCTCGCTCATCCCCTCGACGTACATGACGATCACCTTCGTGCGCGGGTCGTCGGTCAGGAACTCGAGGTACTCGTGAAACTTGACGTCGGCCTCGTTGCCCACCCCGACGTAGTACGAGAACCCCTTCTGGGTCTTCAACCCGGCCTCGGTGATGAGGTGGAGGGCCATGTTGCCGCTCTGCGACAGCAGCGCCAGGTCGCCGTGCGGCACGTTGGCGATGCCGACCAGGTTGAGGCCGTCGTGGACGTTGATCAGCCCGCTGGTGTTGGGTCCCACCAGGCGCACGCCGTGTTGCCGGGCGATGGCCACCACCCGCTCCTGGAGCTTCCGCCCCTGGGCACCCAGCTCGCCGAACCCGCCGCCCACGATCACCGCCCCGGCGACCCCCTTGGCGCCGCACTCCTCGATGATGCCCGGCACGGTCTCGGCCCGGGTGGTGACGAGGGCGAGGTCGACCGGCTCCTCGATCGCCTGCAGCGACGGGTAGCAGCGCAGCCCGAGGACCCGCTCCTCGCGCGGGTTGACCGGGAACACCCGCCCCTCGTAACGCCCCTCCTGCAGCGCGCGAATGGCCTGATACCCCCGCTTGCGCTCGTCCCGCGACGCACCCACCACCGCCACCGAGCGGGCGTTGAGCACCCTGTCCAGCCCCATGTCACCTCCCCCGGAAGACGGGCCGGCGCTTCTCGGCGAAGGCCCGGACCCCCTCCTGCCAGTCCTCGGTGGCCATGCACTCGAGGATCGCCCACGCCTCCTCGCGGAGCGTGGTCTCGAGGTCGCGGCCGCTGGCCTGGAGGTGCTGCTTGGCGAGCCGGATCGACAGCGGCGCCCGGCTCGCCATCGCGAGGGCGAAGGCGTGGGCCTCCTCCAGCAACCGATCGCCCGGGAAGGCGCGCAGCGCCAGCCCGATGCCCACCGCCTCGACCCCGTCCACCACCCGGCCCGAGAACACGAGCTCCTTGGCCCGCATCAGGCCCACGGTCCGCGGCAGGTGACGGGTCACCCCGCCGCCGACGAAGGTGCCGAGACCGGTCTCCGGAAAGGCCACGGTCGCCTCCTCGGCCATGAACACGAAGTCGCAGCACAACGCCATCTCGGCCCCGGCGCCCCGGGCGGGCCCGCCGATGGCAGCGATGGTCGGCTGGGGGTGCTCGGCCAGCTGGCGGGTGGTGGCGTGAGCGAGCTCGATGTACCGCCGCTGGTCCGAGGCGGTGCGACGGCCGCTGGCGTGGTGCTTGAGGTCGGCCCCGGCACAGAACGCCGGCCTGACGACGCCGTCGCGCACCAGGGGCGCCCCGGTGAGGATGACGGCCCGCACGCTGGGCGACGTCGCGCAGCGGGCGAGGGCATCCTGGATCTCCTGGTACATCTCCTCGATGACCGCGTTCATCCTCTCGGGACGGTCGAGGGTCACCGTCGCCACCGGCCCGGCTTCCTCCAACCGGATGGTCTGGTAGGTCATGCCCCCCTCCGAGTCACTGCGGCGCCCCGTCGCGCTCGGCGATCCGCCGCTTGAGCTCTCGGAGCCGCTCGCGGAAGGGGGCCTCGGTTGCCGAGCTGGCCTGGTGGCCGAGCTCCAGCTCCACCGCGTCCACGTGGCGGGTGGCCGCAGCGGTCTCACCCATGGTGGCCTTGAGCCGCCGCACGAACTCGCCCGGCGCCGCGGCCGCCCGCCGGGCCATCCGCACCGCCTCCGCCACCAGGGCATCGTCGTCCACCACCCGCCAGGCCAGCCCGCAGCGGGCCGCGGCCTCGCCGTCGAGCGTCTCGCCGAGCAGCACCAGCGCCGCCGCGCCCTGGGGCCCGAGGATGCGGTCGAGCATGTAGGTGTGGCCACCCCCTGGCTGCAGACGCAGGCTGAGGAAGCGGGAGTCGAACCGGGCGCCGCGGCCGGCGAGACGGACGTCGCAGGCCAGGGCCAGGTTGAAGCCGGCGCCGACCGCCGCCCCGTTGACCGCCGCGATGGTCGGCAGGGGGCAGCTCGCGACCGCCAGGAAGCCGTCGTAGATCCGGCGCAGGCTCTCGGGTGTGGCCCGCTCCAGGTCGGCGAGGTCGGCGCCGGCGGAGAACGCCGGCGGCGCCCCGGTGAGCACCACCGCGCCCACCTCGGTCGAGGCGGCGAGGCCCCGGAACAGCTCCCCCAGCTCGTCGGCCATGGCCAGGGACAGCGCGTTGCGGCGCGGCTCATCGTCGAGGGTGACCACCGCCACCCGCTCGCGGATCTCGCTTCTGACAAGGCTCATGGCACCTCCATGGTTCGATCATACCTTCGCCCGATCCCGACCTCGTCCTAGACCTGGACCTGCAGCGCCCTCGAGTCGCACCATCGACGACCAGGATCAGGTCCAGGACCAGGTCCAGGTCCAAGTCCAGGTTTCTGGCGTCCCGGAGTTGCTAGAATCCCACCCGATGCCCGAGACCTTGAGCCTCAAGTGCCCCAACTGCGCGGCGCCCGTCGACGTGCCCTTGGGCGAGGTGGAGCACTACTGCGCCTACTGCGCCTCCCGGCTGCGCCTGCTGCCCGGCGAGCAGGAGATGGAGGTGGTGCGGACCCGCGAGGAGATGAAGCACCGCGAGCGCGTCGCCGCGCAGCAGCAGATCCTGCGCAACCAGCTGCACCACGAGGAGATGGACCGCTGGCGCCAGACTGCCGGGCGGGTCGCGGTGTCGGCCCTGCCGCTGGTGGGGGAGGCCGCCGGCAAGGCCATGTTCCGAACCGCCATGGCCCGCGGCGGCGGCTGCCTCGGCTGCGGATGCCTCGGCCTGGTCGCCGCGATGCTGGCGGCGCTCACCCTGCTCGGAGGCCTGATCCGGTAACCGCGTCGGCAGGCGAGGCTCGGGACGGGCGGTCACTTTGCTCCTCGGGATGACGGGTAGTGTGAGTGCGCTCCTTCGCCAGTGCCCTCGTGCGTCTTGGCGTCTCTTGGCGTCTTCGCGTTCTCCCCTTCGACCGCCGGGCATCGCCGGACCCTCGGGTTGCGGGCGGCGCCCTCGCTGGGCAGCTGCGACCGGGTTCATCGGGTACGGGTACGGGTAAGAGCTACACCCCCCCCGCGATCCGGTCGAGGATCATGATCTTCTGCCAGATCTTGCGCGACAGGCCGGCGCAGAGGTTCTCGATGTCGTTGACCGCCGACAGGGTGGCCGGGTCCTCGAAGCGCTGGACGTAGAGCGCCCCGACCTTGGCCACGATGGAAAGCAGCTCGGTGCAGTAGTCCAGGTAACGGGTGAGCTCGAACGGGGTCATGGTGCGCACGGGTGACGAGGGGGTGTCCGGGCCTCCCGCCGTCAGTCGCTCCGGGTCCTTGGTCAGCTGGTGCATGTCGACGACGTGGGCTAGCGACCGCAGCTCGTGGAGGGCGCGCAGCGCCCGCCGCCGCTTGATCCGGCTCTCCCACGAGGCGAGGAAGAAGATGGCGATGGCGACGAAGACCGCGTCGTTGATCGCCGCTTCCAGCCCCTGAAAGAGCTCCGAAGCATCGTTGACCGCGAGCTCCACCTCGAGCTGGAGGACAGCCGTGACTGCAACCCCGATCAGGATCGCGACACAGGCCACCACCGCCGACCGGATGGGCAGGTTGGGACGCCCCAGCCACCGCGACGTCTCGGCGGCCCGCTCGGCCACCGCCAGGACCTCCCCCGCCACCCGGGAGAGCCCCGAGCCGGGGAAGCGCTCCTCGACCCGTCGAACCAGGGTGCGGGCGGTGGTGACGATGCGCTCGGCGTCGAGCTTGCGGTACACCCGCCCATGGTAACGCCCGTGTCGCTGATCGGGCTACGGCACGTTCAGGGCGGTGAGCTCCGGCAGCCGCCACGGCTCCCCCGGGTAGCGCACCGCCTCCAGGAACAGCCCGGCCGCCGGCGCCGCCTGGACCGGCGGGGCGAGCTCGCCGCGGAGCCAGCGCGGCACGTCCTCCGGCGCGGCCTGGCCCAGCCCCACCCCCACCAGGCAGGCCACCATCCGGCGGACCTGGCCCCACAGGAAGTGGCTGGCCACCACCCGGATGATGACCATCTCGGCCACTGCCCGCACCTCGCACCGCTCCACCACCACCAGCGTGCTGACGTGCTCCTCGGGCTTTCGCGCGAGGGCGGCGAAGTCGTGGCGACCCTCGAAGTGCCGCGCCGCCGCCGTCATCGCCGCGGCATCGAGGCGGGGCCTCACCCACCACGTCACCCGCTTGCCGAAGGCGCTGCGGCGGCGGGTCACCTGGTAGCGGTAGCTGCGCGCCGTCGCGTCGTGACGAGCGTGGAATCCGTCGCGTTCCTGCCGGAGGTCGAGCACGGCGACGTCGGCGGGCAGCAGGTCGTCGAGGTCGTGCAGCGTTCGCCCGGGGCGGAGGGGGCGGCTGCAGGTGAACGACGCCACCTGTCCCAGGGCGTGGACCCCGGCGTCGGTCCGTCCGGCGCCGTGCAGCGCCAGATCGGCGTCGCGGGTCAGCCGGCGCAGCGTGTCCCGCAGCACGCCCTGCACCGTTCGCCCCCGGGCCTGCACCTGCCAGCCCGAGAACTTGGTCCCGTCGTACTCCACGGTCATGCGATAGGTCGGCATGTCCCCGTTCCCGACGCCTAGTGGACCCAGCGGTCGCGACCTTCGGCCCCGTCAACGACGTCGAAGCGCCGGCCCCGCCGCAGGCGCTTGAGGCGGGCCTGGATCAACCACCCCTCGACCTTGAGACGGGCGCTCCGCCACGCCTGGCGGGGTCCCCCGGGGGACAGGAATGCCCAGGTCAGGGCGACCGCGGCGGTGATCCCGAGCAGTCCGGCGAGGTCCTTGACGGTGAGAAACGCCATGAAGGCGAACAGGATCTCGAGCCAGAGAAACCACCTCGCCTTGAGCGGGATCACGAAGAACAGCATGACCGTCGCGTCGCCCCAGAGGGTCGCGAAGGCGGCGATCAGGATCGCCATCAGCATGCGCTGGCCCTGCATCAGGGCGAACACCGGCACCGAGGTGAGCCCGACGCCCCCCAGCACCGCCACCAGCAGCTGGACTCCGATCGCCACTGCCGCCGCGACCGCCGCGCCCACCAGAATCCGGGTCCAGAAGCGCCGCCGGCCGAGGCGCCAGAACACGTCGCGACCGAACCAGAACAGCACCAGCAGCTCGAGCAGGAACCAGATCCCGCCGGAGGGGAAGCCGACGAAGGGGTAGGTCACGAGCTGCCAGAGGTACCCCCCGTAGACCGCCGCGGTCAACTGCAGCAGCTCGGGCAGTGCGGCGGTGGTGCGGAAGAAGTGCATCACGTAGGTGACGAACAGCACCGCCAGGATCGCCACCAGGTCGCGCGGGACCGGCGCTCCCGATCCGATTCCGAAGCCGCCCCCCCGCGGCACCTCGAACGTCCGTCGCTGCATGGTTCCCCCCCTCCCTGCAGGATAGCGTGGAGGGGGACAGCTTTCAGCTCTCAGCTGTCAGCTCTCAGCTCCCCGACCCCCTCGGCGACAACGCGCATGAACTCGCGGGGCGCGCCCCTGCCCCCCGAGACCTGCACACCGCGCCACAGACTGATCCTCGACCTGGCGCTCGTCCTCGAGGGTGGTCCGGGTCGAGGCCCAGGTCCAGGTCCAGGTAGCGCACTCGGTCCCCTGGTACTCCGTTCGTCTGTCGAGGGTGTCGCCCCGCCACGCGGCTACAGCCGGTGGACCACGACCATGGTCACGTCGTCCTGCTGGGGAGCGCCACCGGTGAACGCGTGCACGTCGTCGAGAACCACCTGCCGCAACGCCTCGGCCGACGAGGCCTCGCAGGCGCTCACCAGCGACTCCAGCCGGTCCGAGCCGTACTCCTCCTCGCCCGCGTCGGCCGCCTCCGTCACCCCGTCGGAGTAGGCGAGGAGCCAGGAGCCCTCGGGAAACGGCACCCGCTCCTCGTGGTAGGGCAGCTCGAGAATGCCGAGCACCGGGCCGGTGCCGGTCAGCAACTGGAGCGCGCCGCCGTCCCCCCGCACGATCGGGGGGTTGTGGCCGGCGTTGCAGTACCTCAGGGTCGAGGTCGCGGCGTCCACCTCGGCGTGGAAGAGGGTGACGAAGCGGTTGGAGGTGCTGTTCTCGAGCACGTAGCGGTTGAGGCGGACGGCCCGCTCCACCAGCGACACCCCGGTCTCCACCAGAACCGTGAGCATGGCCTTGACCGACGCCATCAGGAGCGCGCCGGAGGCGCCCTTGCCGGACACGTCGGCCACGGTCACCGCGAAGCGGTGGTCGTCGACCCGGATGAAGTCGTAGAAGTCCCCGCCGACCTCGTAGCAGGCCTTGGTGAATCCGCTGCAGTCGAAGCCCGGGAACTCGAAACGCTGCTGCGGCAGCATCCGCTGCTGGATCTCCGCCGCCAACGCGAGCTCCCGCTCCATCCGCGCCGCGGCGATGCTCGAGGCCACCAGCCGGAGGTTGTCGATCTTGATCGCGGCCAGGTTGGCGAAGGCCGACAGCAGCGCCAGCTCCCCCTTGCCGAGCGCTCCCGGCCGCCCGGTCGTGTCCAGGTACAGCAGCCCGAAGACCGAGCTCTCGTGCCACAGCGGGGCGCACAGGATCGAGGTGATGTTCTCCTGCAGGATGCTGTGCTGCATCCGAAAACGCTCGTCGGCGCCGACGTCGGCAAGGAAAAAGGCCATCTTCTCGTCCAGCACCCGCCGGGCGGCCGTGGTGCTGATCCGCACCTTCTGCGACATATCCGGCCGCGCGCAGGCGATGGACTTGACCGCGATGCCGGAGGGCTCGTCGCCGCGGTAGACCACCGCGCACCGGTCGGCCGAGAAGACCTCCACCATCCGCCCGGCCAACCGGTCCAGCAGCTCCCCCTCCTCGCTGGTGCCCAGGAACTCCCGGGCCAGCTCGTTGATGACCATCACGTTCCGGGTCGCGCGCTGGTCCGTGCGCTGCTCCACCTCGGACATGAAGAAGCGCGACAGCTGCTCCGCCTCGTACATCACGGTGCCCGAGTCGGCGGCCGCGCCGGCCGGCGTCCGCCCCTCGTCCCCCTCCGTCAACACCATCCGGGTGCGGCCGACGGTGACCTCGTCGCCCGGCAGGAGCATGAGCTCCTGGCGCAGCGGCACCCCGTTGACCAGGGTCCCGTTGCGACTGCCGAGGTCGCGAATGAAAACGTTCCCCCCCACCGGGCGGAGCTCGAGGTGCTCGCGGGACGCGGCCGGGTCGTCGAGCCGGATGTCGTTGGTCATCGCCCGACCGGCGCGGAGCGTCGTCCCACCGAGCTCGAACCGCTCGTCCCGGTTGTCGCCCAACACTCTCAAGAAGGCCATTCCGCTCCCTGCCGTGCGATCCCGACACCATCGTACACCGGTCTCGCGCTTGCCAGCCGCACTCGGGACGGGTAGCGTCAGACCGAGGCGACAGGGTCGTGAACACGCTGATGACGGTGGTGCTTCTCCTGCTGGGCATCGGGCTCGGTGCCGCGACGGCCGCGCTGGTCGCCCGGCGGTGGAGCGCGGGCGCGGCGGAGCGGGTTCGCCTCGCCGCCGAGGCCGAGCGGGCACGACTCGAGGAACGCCTGGCAGCGCGGGAGGCCGCTGCCGGCGAGCTCGAGCGTGCTCGCGAGGAGCTCGAGTCGGAGCTCGACCGCACCCGCGCCGAGACGTCCCGGCTCCGGGTCCAGCTGGCCGAGATCACCGCCCGGGCCGAGGAGGAACGCCGGGCCGCGAACGACAAGCTCGCCCTCCTCGACCAGGCCAAGGCCCAGCTCGGCGACACCTTCCAGCGCCTGGCGAGCGAGTCACTGAGGGCGTCCACCCAGCAGCTCGTCTCGCTCCACCAGGCCGCGGCCCAGGGGGACCTCGAGCAGCGCCGGCAGGCCGTCGAGGGCCTGGTGAGCCCGCTCCGCGACACCCTCGGCCGGGTGGAGGAGCACATCCGCGAGCTGGAGAAGGCGCGCTCCGAGGCCTACGGCGCGCTCCGGCAACAGGTTGTGGCCCTGACCGGGACCCAGGAGCAGCTGCACCGGGAGACCCGCCACCTCGTGCAGGCGCTGCGCGCGCCCACGGTGCGCGGCCGGTGGGGCGAGATCCAGCTCCGCCGGGTGGTGGAGCTCGCCGGGATGGTGGCCTACTGCGACTTCGCCGAGCAGGAGAGCGTCCTCACGGAGGAGGGCCGGCTGCGGCCGGACATGGTGGTGCGTCTGCCCGGCGGCAAGAGCGTGGTCGTCGACGCCAAGGCGCCGCTCAAGGCCTACCTGGAGGCGGTGGAGGCGAACGACGAGGACCGCCGGCGGTCCCTCCTCGCGAGCCACGCCCGCCAGCTCAGGGACCACCTGGTCAAGCTCTCCGCCAAGGGGTACTGGGAGCAGTTTCAGCCCACCCCGGAGTTCGTGGTCATGTTCCTGCCCGGCGAGGCCTTCTTCAGCGCCGCGCTGGAGCAGGACCCGAGCCTGATCGAGGAGGGGGTCGAGCGGCGGGTCATCCCCGCCTCCCCCACCACCCTGATCGCCCTGCTCCGGGCGGTGGCGTACGGCTGGCGGCAGGAGACCATCGCCGAGAGCGCGCAGAGGATCAGCGACCTCGGCCGCGAGCTGTACGACCGTTTGCGGGTCCTCGCGGAGCACTTCGCGGCGGTCGGCCGCAACCTCGAGCGGGCGGCCGAGTCCTACAACCGGGCCGTGGCCTCCCTGGAGTCCCGGGTGCTGGTGTCCGCCCGCCGCTTCCGGGAGCTCGGCGCCGCCTCCGGCGACGACCTCGAGCCGCTGCAGCCGGTGGACGTCGCCACCCGCGGCCTGCAGGCGCCGGACTGGGAGGGGGGGGATACGTCGGGTACGGGTACGGGTACGGGTACGGGAGAGAGTTGACACTCTCGCCCGAGGGCGCTGATACTCCAGGCGTGGCTGAGGGGCGCAGGAAGCTGCCGGTGGTGGACCCCGGGGTCGCGGGAAGCACCCCGTGCGGGACCAAGGCCTACATCACCCTCGAGGAGTCGACCCTCCTGGCCGCCATCCGGTCGGTGCGAGAGCGCGCCGAGGCCGTGCGAGCCGCGCTTGCCTCGGAGCAGGACCCGGCTGCTCGCCGGTCCCTGACTGCCCGGTTCGAGGAGCTGCGCGAAGAACGTCGGTCGCTGGTGGCCAGCCGGGAGCGGGCCTACGTCCGCAAGATGGTCATGCTGGGGCACCTCCCTCCCGAAGAGCTGGAGCCGGACGAGGAGTAGACCGGATACGCTCGCACATCCGGAGGATCGCGTGCTGCAGCGCCCTTGAAACGTGAACCAGCATCAGAGGCCGCCGCTGGGCGCTGCGGCACGCGATCCTACCGGTGCCGCCGCGCCTCCTCGACGCCCGCCCCGACCTCGCGCATCAACAGCTCGAGCCCTTCGATTCCCCCCACCCGGGGGGAGTGGGGGAGATTGTCCCCGCACAGGACCGCCACGACCCTGCCCTCGACCGCCAGCGGGATGACCGCCATCTCGTTGGAGGCGCTCCCCCCGATGCGCTCCAGCAGGTGGGCGGCCCACCGCGAGGGCGGCAGTGGGCCGACGAAGCTGGCCCCCCGGGCCACCACCTCCGCCAGGATCGAGGGTTCGGCGAGGGGGATCGTCAGCCGCCGCACCCGGTCGTCCGCGTCCGGGAAGCGGAGCCCGAACTGACCGATGCCCTGGAGAGCGTC
>Ga0068714_10001566_pt1 | contig 32898 bp, 25 predicted proteins | sample MTBNYHSulfiMetaG_FD_62988 | JGI IMG/M metagenome (GOLD analysis project Ga0068714, IMG submission 62988) | Enrichment culture microbial communities from rom New York Harbor, USA that are MTBE-degrading - MTBE-NYH (New York Harbor Sulfidogenic)... | ecosystem: Environmental > Aquatic > Marine >...
CGGCGCCGGAGTAAACCCAGCCGGCATGGGGAACGATTCCCCCGCTCTTTGCCGTGGCGGGCCCGCACTGCGGGGCGGACCGCGAGAACTCCTCAATCATCCTTCTGCAATCAGAGGCTTTGGCAGGGTACCAGCTCCCTGAGAAATCGGCTCTCCGAGTCGCCAATGGGATCTCCTTCCTTGGATGAAGCGCCCTTCCCATTCAAGAGGAAATGCCTGAGTTCCTGAAGGAACAAAGGATAAGAAAAGTTTTGCGCAAATTTATTCTTTCGTCAATCTTTTTAATCGTTGTTCCGTGAGAGTTATCGAGCTATGCTGGTGTCATGGAATGGATAATCAGAGTGGCGGTCCTTCTTTTCGCGATCACTGTTCACGAATATGCCCACGGCAGGATCGCGTACTTTCTGGGAGACCCCACGGCAAAGAGCGCCGGTCGACTAACCTGGAACCCCATCAGCCACATCGATCCATACGGGGCCGTGTGCCTTTTTCTTTTCCGATTCGGATGGGCCAAGCCGGTGCCGGTGGACACGGGCTACTTTAAGAATCCCAGGTTCGGGAGCTTTCTCGTCTCCATCGGCGGTCCCCTCGCCAACCTCGGGACGGCCTTTTTGGCGGGCCTTCTTTTGCGGTATTTTCTTTTTCCTTCAGAGGCCTATATCACCGCCCTGGTTTCCGTAATGCTGATGAACATCGGCCTCGGTTTGTTCAATCTTCTCCCTATTCCTCCCCTCGACGGTTCCCATGTTCTCGAGAGCTTCCTGCCCCTTTCCGTTCTCCGAAAGTACAGGCAAACCGGAAGATACGCGCCTATCGTCCTGCTCGGGATTTTCCTGGCCGATCGATTCCTCGACACGGGAATAGTCTTCACCATCCTTCATCAACCGATGCGTTACCTTGTCTGGGTTTTCAGCGGCTTGTGGCTCCGGTGAGAAGGCTTAAGAAAGGCTGGAATCAGTTCTCGCGGATTTCCTGATAAAGAGATTTTGCCTGCCGGTACGATTCGCCCTGGTAAAGCAGCCGTCCCCGTTTCGTGACCTCGAAGAAGTGTTTGTTCGTGGCGGGAACGACGAACTCTTTGAATATTGCTGTACCTTCCTTCAATGTGTACAGCTCTCTTGCCTGTTGCATGCTCTTGTTGCTCCTTCGCGGATGGGAAAGTCTGTGAGTTCGCTCACACCCGGACATGATAAAAAATAACTTGAAGTACCCTTCTTAACTCCATGATATTATTTGGTGCCTGGGGCCGGAATCGAACCGGCACGGTACTATGTACCGAGGGATTTTAAGTCCCTTGCGTCTACCAATTCCGCCACCCAGGCAACGGGTAAATTGTCCCAGCATCGGGCCCGGAAGTCAAGAAGGGTTGGCTACAAAGAGTTTTCAGAGTTCGGTGTTCGGTGTTCAGGAAACAACAGCCGGCCGGGTTGCGGGAAGCGGTCCTGTCCGACGCCCTGCCCTGAGCCGTGCGCCTTGCGCCGTGAGCCCGTCATCTCAGATAAATGGGATTCGAGAAGATCCAGGGCCGCAGGCCGAAGGCGAAGACGGGCTTGTAGACCTCGACTCGGTACACGCCTTTTTCAGTGACCTGAAAGACCGCCTCTTTTCCCCGACACCGGCCTGCGGGTGCGCCGTCCCTGATCAAACGGATTTCTCCCTCTTCCGGCGATTCGACGACGAACTGGCCCGGCCGAAAAAGTCCCTCCTCGCCCATGTACAGGTCCACACCGTCGGCGGATGCGAAGTCGAAACGAAAACCCCTTGCCCGGCCGAGATTTTCGTGGGCGATGAACAAACGACCGCTTTTCATGGCCTCGTATATTTCCTGCCCGGCCTGTTCAGGAATTCGGGAGAGCTTGTTCTTCAGGAAAACGTGAATGCAAATCGAATTGAGCAGGTAGTCGTAGGAAAAAGGCCGAAACTTGAGCACGCCCCATTTGAACGCGGTGCCGTGGGCGTCGGACCCTCCCACTGCCACAACCCTTCGCCTGCTGCACGCCTGATCCCAGAAGGCGAGAGTCTTTGTGCTCGGACCTTTCAGCGTCCGGGTCTTGAAGGCGAGAAAGAAGAGGCCGTGAAAGAATGTCCTGACTCTCTCCTTCCAGCGGGAAGTGAAATTCCAAATGCACACGCCGGTGTAGCCTGTCACCATGAGATCGTTCCACGTGTAGGCCATTGATTTTTCCACAAAGGGCATCCCCTTTTCAAAGGGATGGGCCATAAAACCGAATCCACCCTGTTTTTTCACCCTGTCGATGATCTCCTGGGCGCTAAGGGCGCGCTGGTCCATCCTTTCCTTGATGTCGTAGGCCAGGTAATGATGGTACCGCACGCCCATCTCGAGACCTACGAGAACGAGCACCTTCCCGTAAAAGCCCTCCTCCTCCGCATGAAAGGCATCGCTCATGTAAGCGTGGTCGTTGAGACAGATGAAATCCAGGCCGATTTTTTCAGCCTTCTCCGCGATCTCCCGGGTTGTAGCTCCGCCGTCGGAGTGAAGCGAATGAACGTGCAGGTTTCCAACGTACTCGTGTTCGAACATGTTGCTCCTAACAGCACAAAGCGCAGAACGCAAAATCCACGGCCCGGAGTTCGTTCAAGTTTTCGGCCGGGTGGACAAGTTCAATCATAACCCGAGACGGTCCAGGATTTTTCTCGCGTTGGACTGAAGCTGCACAAAGGCATGGGACGGGAGCCCGGCTCCCTGGACGATTTTCGGAGCCAGGTCCTCAGTGAGAAAGTCGCCGGGAGCGTGGCCGTCTGAATTCAGCACCAGAGATGCGCCGGTTTCGAGGGCGAGCTTCGCTACGTGACCATTGGTGAGACTGTGTCCTTTTCTGGCGGTGATTTCCAGAAAGACGCCTCTTTCAGCCGCGAGACGCGCATCCTCAAGGCTGAGGAGACCGGGATGGGCTATGATGTCCGCTCCTGCATCCAGCCCAGCCCGATTGGTTCCGGAAGCGACAGGCTCCACGATCGTCTCGCCGTGAATGACCACCAGCCTTGCGCCAAGATCTCTGGCTTTTTTCACCAAGGCGGGTATGAGATCGGGAGGGACGTGGGTGAGTTCGATTCCCGGAATGACCCTGACGGGTTGAGCTGCGTTGAGGTCCTTTGCCACACGCGCCATTCGCGGAACGAGGTGGTCCAGGTTGGACGAGTCGGCATGGTCGGTAATCGCCACTGCGGCATAGCCCGCCGTGCCAACCCTTCTCACGAGTTCGGAAGGGATCAGGGCTCCGTCACTAAAAAAGGAATGCGTATGAAGGTCTATGATCAAGGTCGATAAAACCGAAATGCCCGGGAGGTCGGTCCCGACTCGAAACAAAGCAGGCCGGGCTCCGCTTCAGAATACGCCTCGCACCTCGGAGCTCTCACATCTTGTACTTTCCGAAATCTTCCGGATTGAGCTTTTCGAGAATATCCTGCCACTTCTTTCCTTGATCGGTCTTGTCTTCCGGTTCAGCTTTCAGATCGATTTGTGCGGACTGCTTGATCACCTCTTCGGAGACAAAAATGGGGGCACCCATTCTCAAGGAGATGGCGAGGGCGTCGCTGGGCCTCGCGTCGATGGACATGTCCTTGCCGCCGTGGGTCAGATGAATGAGGGCGAAGTAGGTGTTGTTCTTCAGGTCGCACACTTCCACCCGCTTCACCTTCACATCCACGACGGACATTATGTTCCGGAGAAGATCGTGCGTCATGGGACGGGAGAACTTGATGCCTTCAAGTTCACTTGCTATCGCAGTCGCCTCCAGAAGCCCGATCCAGATCGGCAGCGTCTTCTCTCCCTGTATCTCCTTGAGAATGACGATAGGGCTGTTGGTCAGAGGATCTACGGTTAATCCTGCAATGACCATGGGTGTAAGCATCTGGACCTCCCTTTCGTTTCTGTAACTGCACTATCTTAGAGACAACGGTTCTTGTTTGTCAACAGAACTTTGCCCGATCGGCCTATTTTGTTCCCGCATAACATGAGGGAAGAGGGGAAACAAAAAACTTGATTTGAAGACGCGATCTCATTATCTATATCCCACTGCTTAGCGCAAAGGCTTGCACCTTGGACAATTCCGACGAAAAGATTTATTTCCCCTATGTTCTTGATCCCAAACCGCGATTCCTGCTGGGTTGGCTCCTTTTCAGGCTTTTCAAGCGCACCGAGCTGAATGAAAGCGCGAGGGACAGCCTGAAACAGATGCACAAGGAAGGAACGGTCGTATTTGCGATCAAGTACCGCAGCAGGCTGGACTATTTGCTCAATCACTATCATTTCAAGCTCAAGAGGCTTCCTCCTCCCACAATCGCTTTTGACCTCAACATCTCATTGCTCCTGCCTTTCACCCACCTCATGAAGGTGCTTTTTTCTCAGGCCGGGTACTTTTACCGCCATCGAAGACTGCCGAGCCCTTACCAAACTGAATTTTACAGCAAGGCTATTCGGGAAGGCGTCACATCTCTGATCTTTCTCATCGACCCGAAGGGATTTATCCGCCGTTTCGTCCACGCAGAGCAGGACCCGATACAGTTCCTCCTGGAGACCCAGCGCACCATGGAGCGGCCCATATTCCTGGTGCCACAACTCGTGCTGATCGAGAGAGATCCGGAGAAGGAACGATCAGGGATCGACGACATTTTTTTCGGATACAAGGACTATGCCGGCGTCATCCGGAAGAGCGTTCTTTTCTTCAGGCACGGCCGCAAAGCGTACGTGGATTTCGGCCAGCCGCTCAACCTCAAAGCTTACATGGATGCTCAAAGGGAAGGACGGAGTCATCACGAAATGGCCATGGAAATCCGGACCACTCTGACTGACAGCATCGACCAGCGGAAAAGGGTCGTCCTCGGCCCCATCATGAAATCCAGAGAGCAGATCAAAGAGATCGTGCTGATGGACAGGAAGGTCTCAGAAAAGATCGAGACCGTGGCTTCATCGGAGGGAGTAGAGCTCCGGGAGGTGAAAAAACGGGCGGGACAATACTTCGATGAAATCGCGGCGGATTTCAACATCAGCTACGTGCGACTGTTTGACATGGGCCTCCGGTGGCTCTGGAAAAAGATTTTCGAAGGCATTGAAGTGGACACTTCGGCTTTGGCCAAGGTGAGAGAATGGGCGAGCAAAGGACCTCTGATCTACGTGCCTTCCCACAAGAGCCACATCGACTACCTCGTTCTCAACCACGTGCTCCATGCGAATCACATGCACATTCCCAGGATCGCGGCGGGCAGCAACCTGACCTTCTGGCCCGCAGGGTATTTCTTCAGAAAATGCGGGGCCTTTTTCATCCGCCGATCGTTCAGGCAGCCGAGACTCTACGTGGAGGTTTTCAGCAGGTACATCAAGGCGCTGGTCCAGGAAGGGCACCCCATCGAGTTCTTCATCGAAGGAGGGCGAAGCAGAAACGGGAAGCTGGTCCTTCCCACAAGAGGATTCGTCTCCATCCTCCTCAATGCGCACAAAGAGGGATATTGCAGGGACCTCGTTTTTGTCCCCGCCTCCATCGTGTACGACCGCATAATCGAGGAGAAGTCCTACATCAAGGAAATCGAAGGCGGATCCAAAGAGAAAGAAAGCCTCAAGCACCTCATAGGCGCGAGGAGATTTCTCAAGAGGAAGTACGGCAAGGTCTATCTGCGCTTTGCCCAACCCCTGTCCCTCAATGAATACCTCGCCCACTCGGGCCCGTCCATGGCGGAAACCACGAGACGCTTTGCCTTCGACATCGCCAAGGCTATCAACGAGGTCACCCTCGTCACACCTCTCTCCCTGGTGGCCACGGCCGTCCTGGCCTATCACCGCAGGGGGTTCCTGTACTCGGAAATCCTGGAGACCGTGGAAAGACTTCACCACATCCTTGGAAAATACGGGGTTCCCCTCGCATCGAGCTTGAACGATCTGCCCCGGGCCGTCCAGGAGACCCTGTCACTCCTGACCACCTGGAAAATCGTGGAAACTCTTGAAGACGTCGATCACGAAGAGGAAACCTTCTATTTCGTGGAGGAAGAAAAGAAGCTGGAACTGGAGTACTACAAGAACAGCATCGTTCATTTCTTCCTGCCTCATGCCCTCGTGGCGTCCTCGCTGCTCAGCGGACGGGAGGAGATCAAGGACTGGGACAGCCTCGTATCCGACTGCGAGTTCATGAGAGATCTCTTGACGAACGAGTTCTTCTTCGACGGCACGGACGCCCTCAAGCAGAGCATTCTGCCCGTCATCGACGACTTTCTGAAAGCCTCTTTGCTGACGAGAGATGGGACGGAGGGCGGCTTCAAAATCACCAGGCTCGGCTTCGACAAACTCCCCATGTGGTCGGGGATGATCAAGACGTTCCTCGAATCCTACTGGATCGCCGCCAGGACGCTGGGGCAGGAAAAGAACATGGACGTGAAAGAAGAGGCGTTGCTGAAGAAAATCACTTACCTGGGCCGCAGGTTCTACAAGCTCGGCGTGGTGGAGCACATCGAGGCCCTCAGCCGGCTAAACTTCGTCAACGCTCTGGCCTTCATACACAAGGACGTTCTGAATCGCAAAGACATGGAAAGCCGCCCGGAGGAGGCCTTTGAAAAGCTCTCCCGGGTCACGCAGAGAATCTACGAGCTTTCCCACCACGGCCTATGAAATCCGCAATCGCGGCGCAATTGCGGATTTCATCATCATACAACGTAGTAATCCGCCTCCTTGAGTTTTGCATGGGCCGCGGCAAGCCTTGCAATCGGGACACGCAGAGGCGAACATGACACGTAGGTGAGCTTGATGTGATGGCAGAACCTTATCGCGTCCGGGTGCCCTCCGTGCTCGCCGCAGATTCCCACCTTAATATCCGGCCTTGTCTTTCTCGCCCATTCCACTGTTATCATCATGAGCCGGCCCACTCCTTTTATGTCCAAAACCTCGAAGGGGTTGTGCTGCAGTATGCCGCGCTCATTGTAAAGAGGCAGAAACTTGTTCTCCGCGTCCTCTCTGGAAAAGGAAAATGTGGCCTGGGTAAGATCGTTAGTCCCGAAAGACATGAACTCCGCAAGTTCCGCAAGGCGTCCTGCCCGCATGCATGCCCTGACTACCTCGATCATGGTCCCGAACTTGTACGGAACCTTTACGCCGAATTTCTTTTCCACGTCCCCGTGGGTCTGGGTCACGTGCTTGTGCACGAAAAGAATTTCCTGCAGCGTGCACACCTGGGGCACCATGATCTCCGGAGCCACCGGAATCTTCTCCTTCACGCATTCCGCCGCAGCCTCCATGATCGCCCGGATCTGCATGGCGTAGATTTCCGGGTACGTAATCCCCAGGCGCACGCCCCTGTGGCCCAGCATGGGGTTGGTCTCGGCGAGCGCCCTAACCTTCTGCAGCATGCTTTCCTTCGCGTTTATGATGTTCTGCGCAAGATGCTTGTTCTTGAGCTCTTCGAGGCCTTGAGTGATAGTCTCTAGGTTGGCCGCGTACTTGCCGTGAAGCTGAGGATCGAGGAGCTTCAGGGTGTCGGGAAGAGCTTCCATGAGTTCCACAGTCCTCACGAGTTCCTTGAGGTGGTTGATTTCGTCGATCAGTTCGTCTTCGGATGGAAGGAACTCATGTATGGGCGGGTCAAGGAGACGAACCGTCACGGGAAGCCCGTTCATGATCCGGAAAATATCCTTGAAATCCTCCCTCTGGAAAGGCAGAAGACGATCCAATGCGTTCTGTCTCTGCCCGGGGGATTCCGCGAGAATCATCTCCTGCACGATGGGCAGGCGCTCGGGCTGATTGAACATCCTCTCCGTCCGGCACAAGCCAATGCCGAGGGCGCCGTATTTCTTTGCTTTGCGCACCGCCTCCGGGGTGTCGGCATTCGCCATGACCTCCAGTTCCCCAAATTCGTCCGCCCACTCGAGCAGCACGAGCAGATCTTCCACAAATTCGGGTTCGATGGTGGGAACGATCCCCAGGAACACATTTCCCGTGCTCCCGTCTATGGTGATCATGTCCCCTTCCCGGAGGATCACTCCTGAAATCACGGCTTCCTTGGCAATGTCGTTGATCATGATCGCCTCGCACCCCGACACACAGGGCTTTCCCATGCTCCTTGCCACGACCGCGGCGTGGGACGTTTTGCCTCCACGGCTTGTCAGGATGCCCTGGGCCGCGAAGAATCCGTGGATGTCGTCGGGTTTTGTCTCCTCCCTGACGAGGATCACCCTCTCCCCCAGTTTGGCCTTGCTTTCAGCGCGATCGGCGTCAAAAACTATCTTTCCGGAAGCGGCGCCCGGCGAGGCAGGCAATCCCGTGGCCAGGACCTCCACCTTGGCTTCGGGATCGAGCCTCGGGTGAAGGAGTTGATCCAGCATTTCAGGCTGCACCCTGAGTATGGCCTGGTCCTCCCTGATAAGGCCTTCGTTGACCATGTCTATCGAAGTCTTGATCAGGGCCGAAGCGTTCATCTTGCCGTTTCTTGTCTGGAGGCAGTAGAGTTTCCCCTTTTCAATGGTGAACTCGAAATCCTGCACTTCACGGTAATGTTTCTCCAGGGTGTGCCTCAGAGTTTCGAGTTCCTTGTACACCTCCGGCATGTCCTTTCTCATTTCGCCGATCGGTTTGGGAGTCCTGATCCCCGCGACCACATCCTCTCCCTGGGCGTTGATCATGTACTCGCCGAAGAGCCTGTTCTCTCCCGTCCCCGGATTTCTGGTAAATGCGACGCCGGTGGCGCTGTCATCGCCCAGGTTCCCGAACACCATGGTGCAAACATTCACCGCTGTCCCGTTCGCCATTTCAGGGGTGATCTGGAATTCCCTGCGGTAGTCGACGGCCCTCTTCCCCATCCATGACTTGAACACCGCTTCGATGGCCACTTCGAGCTGCACGTAAGGATCTTCGGGAAAAGGCTTCCTGGTTTTCTTGTGGACAAGTTCCAGGAATTTCTCGCACGCCTCCTTGAGGGATCGAGCCTCCAGGTGGACGTCGTCTTTGGCTTTGTGCCTTTCCTTTATTTCTTTGAATATCTCGTCAAAATCTTCGTCTTTCATGCCCAGGGCCACCGATCCGAAGAGTTGAATCAACCGGCGATAGGCATCGTAGGCGAAGCGTTCGTTGTTCGTCATCTTGATCAACCCGCCCAGGGTGGCCTGGTTCAGGCCCAGGTTCAGAATGGTGTCCATCATGCCGGGCATGGACATGGCGGCGCCGGACCTCACGGAGACAAGAAGGGGCCGCTCGGGATCCCCGAACCCCTTGCCCGTTTTTTTCTCCAGCTCCTTCATCTCCGCTCTCACTTCCTGCATGAGCGCAGGATCCAGCCCCTTCTTGTTCTGGGCCAGGTGGGCCAGGCATGCTTCGGTGGTGATCACAAAACCGGGCGGCACCGGCAGGCCGATCTGGGTCATGCCGCACAAATTGGCGCCTTTTCCGCCCAGAAGCTTTTTGTTCTTGCTGTCCCCTTTTTCAAAGGAAAAAACGAATCTGCTATTTTGGGTTCCCATGTTTCTCTCCCCTTTTTTTCGTGAATTCAAAGAGATAAGCCAACGCAAGCATGACGGCGGCCAAGGAAATCACCCGGAATCCGGAAATGGCATCGAAAAAAACGCGGCAAATGAAATAGGCGAGCACAACCGCCAGGAACACCCGCATGAGTAAAATGTAAAACCCTCGCATCTCTTTTGCCTCAGTGCTGCTTCTTGAACGCAACGACTTTCGGCGATTTTTTCGGCCCCCTGGAGGCCGGTTGGTTTTCCTCCGGCTCGCGAGCGGTTGGGGCAACGTCCACCTTTTCCAGCTTCACGGGTTTTCCGCCCATCGTGAATTGCTCTCCGTTTATGTATTCTTCCCGAAGAATCCAGGTAACCAGCTGATGAGGGATCGTCAACATCAGCATCGTAACCCGAAACCAATCCTTCTTGAGATCCGGCTCTATGGTTTGAATCCGGGCATACACCGCGGGCCGACCTTCGTAATGGACCAGAACCAGATCACCTTCCCGATTGACACTCGACATCATCGATCCTCCTGTAACGGGCCGGCTCCCGGCTGCGGCGCTCGCCATTTGAGTGTTCAGCGTTCGGCGTTCAGGCGGTAGTCCCAAGAAGTCCATCCTGAACAGTAAACATCCGGGGCCGGAGGGCCCGGCTTTGAGCTAAGCCCAGAGGGCATTATTTACGCTGATGTAATCACAAAATTCTAAATCCGAAGCACGAAATACGAAATCCAAATGTTCAAAACACGAATGACCAAAACAAAAGAGGACCAGGGATCATATACTGCACTGAACGCTTCCCGTTGCTTCTTACCCGTCACTGTCCCTTATGACGCTTCCGGGATCGGTCCTCAGTTTTTCCAGCTTTTCTTCGAACCCCTGGCCCAGTTCCACGCCCATGTGCTGCGCCCTTTTTTTCGCCGCGAGTCCGATATTGCGGCTGTCTTTGAAAAAGGACTCCTCCCTGGCGGTTCTCGGATCGTAAGAGGCAAGGCGATCCTGCTCGGAGCAATGGTGGTGAACCCGGGAGATAAGTCGCTTCGCTTCCCTGCCTCCGCATTCCGGGCAGCGAAGCTCTCTCTCGTCCTCCCTTTTCATGATGAGGGACTGAAAGATCCCCCCGCAGAACCGGCATTCATACTCGTAAATGGGCATGGCAGAACCGCTCCCGGTTAGAATTTACGCATACTTGTTAAATGCAGACATCCGAGAAGGAGCGATACCAAAATCCGAAATCCGAATATCGAATGTCCTAACGACATAAACATAACCTGAATTGCGATGTCATTACAGCCATTGTTTGGAACATTGCTGTTTCTGTCATTATGAATTGTTTCGGATTTCGTGCCTCGAATTTGCGCCCTTCTCCATCACGCAGGCATAATCAATCGCCTGCGACCCGGCCCGAAAGACCGGGATTCCTGAATCAAATATTTATAGCATGCCCGGCTGAGCCGGGCAATCTCAAAACACGGATCGGGTTTTCAGTTGCCGTTTCCTGTCAAGCTATGGTATTTTCATGTAAAATTGGTTTCTCAACCTTCTTGCCGAAGGTGCGCAACCCAGAGGAACGGTCAGTGAAATTGCGTATCATCCTGTTTGTATTGTCCCTCCTTGCCTTCGCCTCAGTCTCTGTGGGAGGTTATCTCTATCACGACTCTCTCAAGGAAAGAGCCCTTGGCGAAGCCGAAAGAAAGGGCATAAGTTACACTGAAACGATCCGGAACCACGTTTCCCTGTTTCTCTCCGAGAACCTCAAGGCCGTGAGGGCCCTGGCAGGCATGAAGGAGCTCGGCACGACCCTTTCCGACCCGTCCCCTTCGAACATTGACGAAGCTCACCGGATATTGGACCACTTTCAAAGGGCCTTGAATGCAGACGTGTGCTATCTGATGTCGCGAGAGGGAATCACCATCGCGTCCAGCAATCGCCACGCTTACGACAGCTTCCTGGGTGAAAACTACTCTTTCAGGCCCTACTTCCGGCAAGCCGTCAGAGGAGAGCCGACCCTCTACCTCGCCCGAGGTGTCACCTCGCGAAAAAGAGGCATTTATTGCAGCCATCCCGTTTATGGGGACCGGGGTTCGCCCATGGCAGGGGTCGCAGTCGTAAAAGCGTCGATCAATCCCCTGGAAAAGGAGTTCGGCAAGACTTACGAAGGCATTGCGGCTCTCGTAAGCCCTGAAGGAGTGGTTTTCCTTTCGAACAGGGAAGACTGGCTCTACCGTTTCATGTGGAAGCCTTCTCCGGAGCTAACCTCTCAGGTCGCCCTGACCAGGCAGTTCGGGGAAGGACCATGGAAATGGACCGGCTTCAGCACAATCGACGAGACCCACGCTTCGGACCTTTCCGGCACGGAGTACGTCCTTCACAAGGCGGAGATCGAAAACTATCCGGGCTGGGTGATCACGTACCTTCAGAGCATGGCCCTGATTTCCCGCGACGTGTCGCTCTCCTTCATGCGGACCACGGGCTTTGTCATACTCACCGTCTGCGTGTCCATAGGCGTTCTGATTCTCCTGCTCTACAGAAAAGCGAGCCGCCTCATCGTCCAGAGAAGGACCGCGGAACAGGCGCTCAGGGAAAGCCAGGAAACCGCCCTCGCCCTGCTCAACGCGCCGACCCAGGCCGCCCTCCTCCTGGACAGGTCGGGGAAGATCCTCGCCCTCAACAAGACGGCCGCGGAAAGATTTGGAAAACGGGCCTCGGAGCTGATCGGGAGGTGCGCCTTCGAGCTTTTCGATCCAGAGATTGCAAGGACGCGGAAGGCTCATCACGAAAAGGTGGTCTCTTCGGGCCGCCCCGTCCGCTACGAAGACCGGCGGGAAGGCCGCTGGTTCAATACCCACGTTTATCCCGTCTTTGACACGGCAGGCCTTGTCGTGCGCGTAGCGATCTTCAGCGAAGACGTGAGCGAGCAAAAAGAGGCTGAACAGGCGCTCAAGTGCGCTAAGGAGGAACTCACTCTCTACTCCAGGGAACTGGAAAAACGGGTGGAAAAGAGAACCCAAGAGATCTCCGGCATCCTGAGGTACACCCCGGCCGTCGTGTACCTCAAAGACAGGGAAAAACGCTACACCCTCGTCAACTCGAAATTCGAGGAACTCTTCCGGATTTCCAACCAGGAGGCGCAGGGAAAGAGGGATGAAGACATTTTCTCCCATGACAAGGCGGCGCGATGGAAGGATAAGGACGATATGGTATTGGTTAACGGCAAGTCCTTCCAGGTGGAAGTAGTCCTGCCCCAAAAGGACGGTCTACACACCTACCTCTCCGTCAAATTCCCGCTCTTCGACGAACAAGGAAGTGTGAGCGGGCTCTGCGGCATTGCCACCGACATCACCGCCCTCAAGAAAGCCGAGGATCATCTCAGAAAGCTCTCGGCGAGCATGATCAGCGGCCAGGAAAAGGAGCGCACCGCCATTGCCAGGGAACTCCACGACGAACTGGGCCAGATGCTGACCGCCTTGAGATTCGAAGCGGTCTGGATGTGGGAACGGCTGAAGGCGAAGGACCCCGACGCCGGCGAGAGGTCACTGAGCATGTGCGAACTCATTGACAACACAATCGACGAGGTGCGGGGCATGTCCGCCCGCCTCAGACCCGGGGTCCTGGATGATCTGGGACTAATTCCGGCCCTGGACTGGTACAGCGCGGAATTCGAGAAGCGCACCGGGATCGAATGCATTTTCTTCCATGACGGAGGGGACAAGCTCGGCGACGTGATTGCCACGGCGGCCTATCGGATTGCGCAGGAGGCCCTTACCAACGCGGCTCGACACTCCGGAGCGAAGCATGTGCGGATAGACCTGGAAAGCGGCGACGGCGGGATGCGGCTTTCGGTCGGCGACGACGGAAAAGGGTTCAATCCGAAAGCGCTCACCGAGGGCTCGTGCCTGGGAATCGCAGGAATGCGCGAAAGGGCGACCCTGGCCGGGGGATACATGGAGATCAGGTCCAATCCCGGCGAGGGGACCCTGGTCGAGTTCCGTGTTCCGGCCGCCCCCGCAAAGGAGGTGTTCTCTTGATCAAAGTTCTTCTGGCCGACGACCACGCCATCGTGCGGGCCGGCTTGCGCCGGCTCATCGAAGAAAGAGGCGACATCAAGGTCATATGCGAAGCTGCGGACGGAGAGGAAGCCCTGCAGATGGCCCGCAACTCGCCCCCTGATGTGGCCGTCATCGATATTTCCATGCCGGGAATGGACGGGCTCGAAGTGGTCAGCCAACTCCGCTCTTTTCTGCCCATGCTCCCTATCCTCATCCTCACGATGCACGAGGAAGAACAGTACGTGGGCCGCGCGCTGAGCGCCGGCGCCATGGGATACGTGACAAAGCGCTCGGCGCCAGAGGAACTGGTCAGGGCCATAAGAAAACTTCATGGGGGCGGGCGTTTCCTGAGCGATTCGGCGGCGGAAGCCCTGGCCGCCCGGACTGCCCGGGGAGGTTCTCCGCTGGATTCCCTTTCAAACCGGGAAATGCAGGTTCTCCGCTGCCTGGCCCTCGGAAAGACCAACCGCGAGATCGCGGAGACTTACCACATCAGCATCAAAACCGTAGACACGTACCGGGGCCGGCTGCTCGGCAAACTCGGCCTGCGGAACAACGCGGAGCTTTCCCGGTTCGCAATACAGCACCGGCTCATCGAAACTTGAGTTTTGTAGGAGAATTTTCTACACAAAAATCAGAACTCCACCGATTTACAAGGCTCATTCATCTTTCTATCATCCATGCTACGAGTGCGACTCTGCCTGAGCGCGTCATTACTCAGATTCTCTTTGTTGACCTTTCATAGATATAAGCTGATTGTTCACGAACATTCTCAGTTGTGGTCATCTTGTGGTCCTGCCGATCCCGAACCGGACTTCGCCCTGCACATAGATGACTGCGCCGGCTAAACCCAGCATTTTCCCTCTTGGAACGGACGGCAAATTGCCGATACTGGTGCTCCCCGGAGTTTAGGGGAGATCAAAGTCAAAAAACACAAAAGAGGAGGGTATCATGATGAAGAAGTTGTCGCTGGTGGCTGTCATGCTTTTCGCAATGGGTCTTCTAATCGGGCCGGGCGTTTGTGCGGCCCAGGACACGATCAAGATAGGCATTGTTCTTCCCCTCACAGGCGATCAGGCCAAGTTCGGAGAAATCGAGAAACAATCCTTCGATCTCGCCCTTGAAGAGATCAACGGCAAGGGCGGGGTCAACGGCAAGAAATTAGAGTTCATCATCGAAGATGACACGGGAAGGCCGGAGGTGGGCCGCTCGGTCGTGGAAAAGCTGATCACCAAGGACAAGGTGGTCATGGTCTCGGGCGGATACAGCAGTTCAGTCACCTATGCCGTGGCCGGGGTTTGCCAGCAGAACCAGATGCCCTTCCTCATCAACACCGGCTCTGCGGACAAGATCACCGAGCAGGGTTGGGATTATGTTTTCAGGCTGAACCCTCCTGCCAGCAAGTACTCCGCTTCGGTGGAGGAACTTCTTGCGCAGGTCATCAAGCCCAAGACAGTGGCGATTCTGCATGAAAACTCCCTCTTCGGCACCAGCAGCGCCAAGTCCTTCGATGAGGAGTGCAAGAAGCTCGGTTACGAAGTCATGGTGAAGGAAGGATACGAGGCCGGCGGCATCGACTTCAAACCCGTGCTGACCCGCGTCAAGCAGCTCAACCCCGATATCGTTTACATGGTCTCCTACATAATGGACGCCGCTCTCCTGATGAAGCAGTCCAAGGAACTCAAGATTACGCCCAAGATGTTCATAGGCGGCGCCGCGGGCTTCACTCTGCCCGAGTTTCAGCAGAATGCGGGAGCGGCTTCCGAAAAGATCATTTCCGCCACCCTTTGGCACCAGGTTCTGCCCTTCCCCGGCGCCATGGAGTACTACAACAAATTCGTGGCGAAGTACAACAAGGAAACCGAGTACCACGGCGCCGAGGCCTATGCGGCGGCTTACGTGATCGCCGATGTGTTCAAGAGAACCAAGTCTCTCAAGAATGAAGACATCAAGAAGGCCCTTTCAGAGACGGACATGATGACCGTGTTCGGTCCGGTCAAGTTCACCACCTGGGACAAGATGAAAAATCAGAACAAGGCCAGCACCTACGTGGTTCAGTGGATCGACGGAAAACTCGAAATGGTGTGGCCCAAAGACTTGGCTGCCAAGTCGTTCGTTTATCCTGTCGATTGGCTGAAAGTGTGGGGATACTGATACCCCGTCAGGAATGAACAACCCCGAGGGGTCCGACCGGCTTCCGCCGCGGGTCCCTCGGCAACCAGGCAACCCTTGCACAAAGGGGGGAATCCATGACCGTCTTTCTCCAGACCCTTGTGGCCGGCGTCCTCATCGGCGGAATTTACAGCCTCATCGGGATCGGCATGACCCTTATCATGGGCGTGATGGGCATCATCAACTTGGCCCACGGCCAGCTCATGATGGTGGCAATGTACATAACGCTCGTGCTTTTCAACGTTCTCCATTTCGATCCCTATCTTTCACTTCTCATCGCAATGCCGTGTCTCTTTCTGCTGGGGGTGTTCCTTCAGAAATACCTGCTGAATCCTCTCATGAAGGTGGAATCCATTCTGCCGGAAAACCAGGTTCTCATGACCGTCGGCATCGGCATGGTGCTCACGGAGATTGCACGATTCGTTTTTTCCTCAGATTACAAATCCGTGAAAACCTCCTACAGCTCATCGGCCTTTTTCATCGGGAACATCTCCTTCAATGTGCCCATGTGCATCGCCTTCCTCTTCGCCGTCGTGTTCACGGGGATTCTCTTCTGGTTTTTGCTCAAGACGGACATCGGTCGCTCAATCCGGGCCACGGCCCAGGACAAGGATGCCGCCACTCTCATGGGCGTCAACACGGGCCGGATCACCGTGATCACTTTCGGCCTGGGGTCCGCTCTTGTGGCGGCGGCGGGCTGCCTCCTGCTGCCTATTTTTTACCTCTTTCCTGATATCGGCGGCCCCTTCACCCTGAAAGCCTTCGTGATCACCATTCTCGGCGGCCTGGGGAGCACTGTGGGCGCCATCGTCGGAGGTGTGGTTCTCGGCATAGCGGAGTCTCTCGGCGCCACCTATATCGGCATGGGATACAGGGAGATGGTAGGATTCGTCATCTTCGTCCTTGTTTTGATCTTCTTGCCCGGCGGCCTCAAACGCCTGACCAAAGTATAGGGGGAAAGCTATGAAATCCAGGAACATCGTCTTGATGGTTACAGGGATAGTGTCCCTCCTCTTTCCCCTGGTGATCAGCTCGGACTATTATCAGCATCTGGTCATCATCGCGCTCATGTGGGTAATAATCGGATCATCGTGGAATCTCCTGGCAGGGTACACGGGCCAGGTTTCTTTCGGCCACGCCATGTTCTTCGGGATTGGGGCTTACACCGCGGGCATTCTCGTGACCAAACTTCAGGTCTCCGCGTGGTGGGGAATCCTTTTCGGAGGCCCTGTCGCAATGCTCTTTGCCCTTTTTGTCGGATGGGTCTGCTTCAGGCTGAGAGGTCCCTACTTCGCTCTGGCAACCCTTGCAGGCGGCGAAATCATACGGCTGGTGGCCACGAACTGGGAAAGCCTGACAGATGGAATGGTGGGGATTCTCATCATTCAGAGCTTCAAGAGCAAGCTCCCCTATTACTACATCGTTCTCGCCCTCGCCGCGGCCTGCATCTATGTAATCCATCTTGTCATGAAGTCCAAATGGGGGTACTACTTCGTCTCCATCAGGGAGGATCAGGACGCGGCGGAGTCCCTGGGCATCAACACGACCCTTTACAAGAATGTCTCCCTGCTCATCAGCGCCTTCTTCGCGGGGACCGCCGGCGCCTTCTACATGAACTACATGGCCTTCATCGATCCTCACGTGGTGTTCTCTCTACACTACATCTCCATCATGGCCATTCTCGTGGGTATAGTCGGCGGCGTTGCGACGACCATGGGCCCGGCTGTGGGAGCTTTTATCATGGTGGGTGTCCAGGAAACTTTCCGAAGCGCCTTTTTCGGGATCGCTCCCAAATGGATCAGCCAGGCTCACGCCCTGGTCTTCGGTTTGCTGGTCATCTTTGTGATCATGTTCATGGCCAACGGCGTTGTAGGCGACTGGGCCAAGATCAAGAGGGTTGTCTTCAGAACGAAAACATCGACCTGAAGGGGGGAGACCTTATGCCGTTTCTCGAGTTGAAGAGCCTGATGAAAGTTTTCGGTGGTCTCAAGGCCGTCAATGAGGTCAGTTTCCATGTGGAAAAAGGAGAGATTTTCGGCCTCATCGGGCCCAACGGTTCCGGGAAGACGACGATCTTCAACTGCATCAACCACTTTTACCCCATCACCTCCGGAGACGTCCTGTTCAAGGGCCAAAGCATCAGGAACCTGCCGACCCACAAAATCTGTCACCTGGGCATCGGCCGGACCTTCCAGGTGGTCAAACCTCTGGCCCGCATGACCGTGTTGGAAAATGTGACCGCCTCCGCCTTCTGCAGGGTGAACACCATCCGGGAAGCGCAGAAAGAAGCAAACCGTGTTCTGGAATTCTGCAACCTCGACAAGTCCAAGGACAAACTGGCAAAAAGCCTCCCCATTGGAGGGAGGAAAAGGCTGGAGATCGCCCGGGCCCTGGCCACGAAACCGGAACTGATCCTCCTTGACGAAACCGCTGCCGGTCTCAACCCTTCCGAACTGGATGAAGCTATCGAACTTATAAAGAAGATGAGAGACAGCGGCATCACCATCCTTATCGTGGAACACATAATGAAAGTGATCATGTCCATTTCGGACCGTATCCACGCAATCAACTTCGGCCAGACGATCGCGGAAGGCTCACCTAAAGAGGTGGCGGACAACCACGCCGTCATCGAAGCCTATCTCGGAGAGGAGTATGCTTAAGGTAAACGGCATCGACGTGTTTTACGGGGACCTCCAGGTTCTGTGGGATGTGTCCTTTGACGTGGAGGAAAAAGAGATCGTTGTTTTGGTGGGAGCCAACGGAGCAGGGAAATCGACGACCATCAAAACCGTCTCCGCCCTGCTCCGCCCGCAAAAGGGGAGCATCGAGTTCGAGGGGACACGGTTGGACCAAACCCTTCCCCACAAGGTGATCGAACAGGGAATCGTCCATGTGCCCGAGGGCAGACGCCTCTTCCCCCAGATGAGCGTGGAGGAAAACCTCGTCATGGGCACCCTCTGCAGCGGAGCAAAGGCGAAGCGCTCAGAGACCATGGAAAAGGTCTACCAGCTTTTCCCCAGGCTCAGAGAACGGAAGAAACAGATGGCGGGAACTCTTTCCGGGGGGGAGCAACAGATGCTGGCCGTGGGCCGCGGACTCATGTCCCTTCCCAAGCTGATGATGTTTGACGAGCCTTCCCTCGGCCTTGCGCCTATCCTGGTGCAGGAAATATTCAGCATGGTCAAGAGGATCAATCAGGAAGGCGTAACCGTCCTTTTGGTCGAGCAGAACGTCAAGCAGACCCTGGCCATGTGTCATCGGGCCTACGTGCTCGAAAATGGAAAGATCCTCCTCCAGGGAGAAGGCAAAACCCTGATGGACAACGACCACGTAAAGCAAGCCTATCTCGGGATTTAGACACTATGAATTTTTTATTTTGCGATCCCTAATTTGCTGGCCTTTGAGCCAAGATTTCTGATATCTATTTTTCGAGTCCCATTGGTTTGTTTTTTTGTTTGATTGAGAAGACTGGAGGTCTGAAATGAACGCTTTTTTGGAAGGCGGGCCGAAGAACCCTATCAAGATTCAGGACAATACATTCCGTGACGGACATCAGTCCACCCTGGCTACAAGGATGAGAACCGAGGACATGCTCCCCATCGCGGAGAGAATGGACGAGGTCGGCTTTTGGGCCATGGAGGTGTGGGGAGGCGCGACCTTCGACACCATGCACAGGTTTCTCGGGGAGGATCCTTTCGAACGGATGAGAACCCTGAAAAAATACATCAAGAAGACCCCCTTCACCATGCTTCTGAGGGGGCAGAATCTTGTGGGATACCGTAACTATGCCGACGACGTCGCAAGGCTCTTCGTAGACAAAACCTGCGAAGCCGGCATGGACATCTTCCGGGTCTTCGACGCCCTCAACGATTTTCGCAATTTCGAAACGGTGGTGGAGAGGATCAAGGCCAACGGAAAGCATTTCCAGGGGACCATCTGCTATTCCTTGACGGAAAGGCGGATGGGGGGGGATGTGTTCAACCTGGAGTATTATATCTCCAAGGCCAAAGAGATCCGGGACATGGGTGCGGATTCCCTTTGTCTCAAAGACATGGCGGGAATCATGGCGCCCTTCGACATAGCCAAGCTCGTCACGGAGCTGAAGAAGGTAATCGGGATTCCCATCCACCTTCACACCCATTACACGAGCGGCATGGCTTCCATGGTCTACCTCGAGGCCGTCAAGGCAGGCGTGGACATCGTCGACACCTGCCTGGCGCCCTTTGCGCTGCGAACGTCCCAACCGGCCGTGGAACCCATCGTCGCCGCCCTTTTCGGAACGGACAGGGATCCCGCCTTCGACCTCAACCTGCTCCTGGAATGCGGAGAACACATAGAAAAAGTGGCGCCCAAGTACCGTGACTACCTGGCAAAGCATGCCATGTCCGTCATCGACACCGGGGTCCTGGTGCATCAGGTGCCCGGCGGCATGATCTCCAACCTTGTGAGCCAGCTCAAGGAAGCCAAGGCGCTTCACCGCCTACAGGAGGTTTACAGGGAGGTGGCGGTGACCCGGCGGGAGCTCGGCACCCCTCCTCTCGTGACGCCTACATCCCAGATCGTCGGTGTGCAGGCGGTGCTCAACGTGCTCTTCGGCAAATACAGGATGGTGACGAATGAGGTGAAAGATCTCGTTTACGGCCTTTACGGCAAGACGCCGACCCCTGTGGACCCGGAGGTTCAGAAAAAAGTCCTTAAGGGCTACAAACGGGGGGAGACACCTGTCACGGGACGTGCCGCCGACTATCTCGAACCGGAGCTTCCAAAGGACAGAGAGAAAATCGGGGGTCTGGCCAAGGATGATTTCGATCTGCTCATCTACGCCCTCTATCCCACGACCGGCGAGCAGTTCCTGAAATGGAAGTACGGCATAGAGGAACGGCCTGCGTCCGTGAAGCCGAAAACTCTGGAGGACATCCGGAAAGAGGACGAGGCCATGGCCGCGGCACTGGAGGCGGTCTGCCAGACGATCATGTAGGGGAATGGCGCAAGGCGCACGGAAAGACCAGTTCGGAAGAATGGTCCGACCATGTGCCTTGCGTCCTCGCTATGCCGAGCGTGATCCGGGCGAACTGAGTTCTCATATCGTCCCTGAGGCGGGCCGGGCGCTCGCCTTCGGCATTAGAGGCAGTGGAAATTGACAGTGTTCAGTGCTCGGCATTCAGGATGAGCGAGGCAATCGGTCTTTCCTGAAGTCTGAACCCCTGAACACTAATTTCATTTTTGGGGGGACGCCGTGAACTGGGTGATAAGAACCTTCAAGTCCTCGATCGGAAAGAAGCAGATCATGGCCTGGACAGGCCTGGGTTTCTGCCTGTTTGTGTTCGTACATCTCCTGGGGAACCTGTCTATTTATTCCGGGAAGGAATCGTTCCTCTTCTATGTGGACAGGCTCCATTCCTTCGAGTCCCTAATCACCCTGGCGGAATTGGGACTTGCAGCCTTTGCCGTTCTTCACATCGGCATCGGCTCTCTTCTCTTCGTTCAAAACCTGCAGGCCAGACCGGTCCGCTATGCGGTGAAGAAAAGAGCGGGGGGCCGCACTCTGGGTTCCATCACGGCGCCCTACACGGGTTTCCTCATTCTCGTGTTCCTGATCGTTCACCTCTTGAAATTCCGGTTCGCGGACAAATCCGTGACCGACGACTTCATCATTCTGACAGGCACTTTCGCCCAGATCGGCTACGTGCTCTTCTATCTCGCCGGGGTCGCCCTCGTCGCCGTGCACGTGAGCCACGGCTTCTGGAGCGGTTTTCAGACGATCGGCCTGAATCACCCCAAGTACATGCCCTTTATCCAGCGCTTCGGAATCGCCTTCAGCGTTGTCTTGGGGGTGGGGTTTGCTTCCATACCCGTGTACATTCTTTCGGCCCTTTAAAGAGATCGCTTTCATGAAAGCTGCACGGCAAAAAGCGCAGAACAGGGTGAAGAACGATGCGGCAACCTCGCGCCATGGGCCCTGCGCCGTGATCCTCTTCGCTGCCTATTGGGCAAATGAACTTTTTTCAGATCCGCTAAGGAGGATGGCTTCATGAAACTGGATGCCGGAGTGCCGGGAGGACCGATAGAATCCAAATGGGACAGGCACCGATTCGAACTGAAACTGGTCAATCCCGCGAACAAGAGAAAGTTCGAGATCATAGTAGTGGGAACGGGTCTGGCCGGCGCTTCCGCTTCCGCCTCTCTGGCGGAGCTGGGCTACAACGTGAAGACCTTCTGCATTCAAGACACCCCGCGGCGCGCTCACAGCATCGCGGCTCAGGGCGGAATCAATGCGGCGAAGAATTATCCGGGCGACGGAGACAGCATCTGGCGGCTCTTTTACGACACCGTCAAGGGGGGGGATTTCCGGGCCAGGGAAGCGAACGTATACCGCCTGGCCCAGATCAGCACCCTGATCATCGACCATTGTGTCGCCCAGGGCGTCCCCTTCGCCCGCGAGTACGGAGGGCTTCTCGCGAACCGCTCCTTCGGCGGCGCCCAGGTGTCGCGAACCTTCTACGCCAGGGGACAGACGGGCCAGCAACTCCTGCTCGGCGCCTACCAGGCCATGATGCGGCAGGTCCGGGCGGGACGGGTAAAAATGTTTCCCCGGAGGGATATGCTGGACCTCGTGCTCGTCGACGGCATGGCGAGGGGCATCGTCGTCAGGAACCTGGTGACCGGCGAGATGGAATCTCACCCCGCTCACGCCGTCGTCCTTGCCACCGGAGGATACGGCAATGTCTATTATCTTTCCACCAACGGCGCGAGCGGCAACGTGAACGCCGCCTGGCGGGCACACAAGAAAGGGGCTCTCTTTGCCAACCCCTCCTTCACCCAGATTCACCCGACCTGCATCCCCGTGCACGGGACATATCAGTCCAAGCTCACACTCATGAGCGAAAGCCTGAGAAACGACGGCCGCGTGTGGGTTCCCAAAAACCCGGGCGACAAGAGACCGCCCAACCGGATTCCCGAGTCGGAAAGGAATTATTTTCTCGAATCCAAGTACCCGAGCTTCGGCAACCTCGTTCCCCGGGATGTGGCCTCCCGGAACGTCAAAGAGATTTGCGACCAGGGTTTGGGCGTGGGGACGACCAGGTATGCCGTGTACCTGGACCTGCAGGATGCCATTCGCAGGGACGGCATGGAGGTGATAAAGAAGAAGTACGGCAACCTTTTCCAGATGTACGAAAGAATAACCGGCCAGAGCCCCTGGGAAGTGCCCATGATGATCTATCCCGCGGTCCATTACGCCATGGGAGGCCTCTGGGTGGATTACAATCTCATGAGCACGATTCCGGGGCTCTTTGTCCTGGGAGAGTCCAACTTCTCGGACCACGGTGCAAACCGCCTCGGCGCCAGCGCTCTCATGCAGGGACTGGCGGACGGGTATTTCATAATTCCCTACACCATGGGAGGGTACCTGGCGGGCACCCGGCTTCCCGAGGTCACGGAGGGTCATCACGCTTTCAGGGAAGCCACGAATCAAGCATCGGACATGATGGCCAAACTGCTCTCCATTCGGGGCAAAAGGACGCCGGCCGATTTTCACAGGGAATTAGGCAGAATCATGTGGGAATACGTGGGCATGTCGAGAGACGAGCCGGGCATGATCAAGGCCAGAGCAATGATCGCGACGCTTAGAGAAGAGTTCTGGAAAAATGTCGCAGTCCCGGGCTCCCACAAGGACTTAAACCAGGCCCTGGAAAGGGCCAACAGGGTGGCCGATTTTCTGGAGTTCGCGGAACTGCTGCTGGAGGACTCCCTTTCGAGGGAAGAGTCGTGCGGCTGCCACTTCAACGTGGCCTTTCAGACCGAAGAGCACGAAGCCCTCAGAAGGGATGAGACGTGCAGCTACGTCGCCGCCTGGGAATACGCCGGACCCGGGAAAGCGACACTTCACAAAGAGCCCCTGAAGTTCGAGTATGTAGAGCTTGCGACAAGGAGCTACAAATGAGCGACAACACTATAAACCTGACCCTAAAGGTGTGGCGCCAGAAGAATTCTCAGGAAAAGGGGCGTTTCGAGACCTACAGTGCGGAACGCATCTCGACGGACATGTCTTTCCTCGAGATGCTCGACGTGGTCAACGAGAGTCTCATCCTTGAAGGGAAAGACCCTATCGCCTTCGAACACGACTGCCGCGAGGGAATCTGCGGGACCTGCGGAGCCGTGGTCAACGGCCTGGCGCACGGGCCGGAAAAGGCAACGACGCTCTGCCAGCTTCACATGCGTCATTTCCGGGACGGAGAAACTCTGGTCATAGAGCCTTTCCGGGCCAGGGCGTTCAAGCTGATCAAGGATCTCGTCGTGGACCGAAGCGCCCTGGACCGGATCATCGAAGCGGGCGGCTATGTCTCGGTCAACACAGGGAACGCCCCGGAGGCGAACACGATTCCGGCGCCCGTCCGAGACGCGGAGCTTGCAATGGATGCGGCCGCATGTATAGGCTGCGGCGCCTGCGTCGCAGCTTGCCCCAATGCGTCGGCCATGCTGTTCGTGGGAGCCAAGATCTCCCATCTGGCCCTTCTGCCCCAGGGAAAACCGGAGGCGGCGGAGCGAGCCCTGTCCATGCTCCGCAAGATGGACGAGCTGGGCTTTGGGAACTGCAGCAACGAGCGAGAGTGTGAGGCGGTGTGCCCGAAGGAGATTTCCATTTCCAACATCGCCCGCTTCAACAGGGAGTTTATCAAGGCGAGTTTCTGTTCAACAGAGGAATGAATGAGACTGGAGTAATGGAGTAATGGAGTAATGGAGTAATGGAGTATTGGAGTAATGGAGTATTGGAGTAATGTGCCGAAGAGTCACAGGGGATCGGGTATTGTCTCTTTCACCACCACTCCAATACTCCTGTGCTCCAACACTCCGGACTTGCTTACTTCAGCGGTTAGAGCGTATTTCTTAACCATGACATCTTCTTGTGGAGGTTTCTCATCATGCGAAAAAAAGTGACCGTAATAGGCGCAGGCAATGTGGGAGCGACTGCAGCCATGCGAGTGGCTGAAAAGGGACTGGCAGACGTAGTGCTGGTGGACGTGCTCGAAGGCGTGCCGGCAGGCAAGGCTCTGGACCTCGCCGAGGCGGCTCCCATAGAGAAACACGACTGCAGGATCATCGGGTGCACCAACGAGTACCTTCAAGCAAAAGACTCGGATATCGTGATTATCACCGCCGGAATCCCGAGAAAGCCGGGCATGAGCCGGGATGACCTGCTTTCAACCAACATGGGCATCATGAAAACCGTGGTCGGAGAAGTTGCGGCGGTCGCTCCCAATTCCATTCTCATCATAGTGAGCAACCCTCTTGACGCCATGTGTCACGTAGCTTATGAAGAGAGCGGTTTTCCCAAGGAAAGGGTGATGGGAATGGCGGGTGTCCTCGATTCGGCCCGCTTTCGCGCTTTCATCTCCATGGAACTCGACGTATCGGTGGAGAACATCCATGCCTTTGTCCTCGGGGGCCACGGAGACACCATGGTTCCCATTTCCCGGTATTCTACCGTGGCGGGGATCCCCGTGACCGAATTGATTCCGCCGGACCGGCTTTCGGCTATCGAGAAGAGGACGAGGGAGGGGGGCGCGGAAATCGTGAGTCTTCTGAAGACGGGGAGCGCCTACTACGCCCCTGCCTCCGGGGCCGTGGAAATGGTCGAGGCGATTCTTAAAGACAAGAAGAAAATTCTACCCTGTGCGGCCTATCTGGAAGGAGAATACGGCATCAGAGGCCTTTTTGTGGGGGTTCCCGTAAAACTCGGAGAAAGAGGAGTGGAACAAATCATCGAAATCAAATTGAACGAAGAGGAGAGAAAAGCTCTCGATCATTCCGCCGACTCGGTGCGAAAACTGGTTGAAGACATGAAGCGCCTGGCCAAGTAAAGGAGAAACGTGATGAGTGAAAAGATGAAAACTATCGAAGGAAATGAGGCAGCCGCTCATGTGGCCTATGCCATGAGCGAGGTGGCGGCGATCTACCCGATCACGCCTTCAAGCAGCATGGGAGAATACTGTGACGATTGGGCTGCCCACGGAAGGAAGAATATTTTCGGCCAGGTGCTGAGGGTCGTAGAGATGCAGTCGGAGGCCGGGGCTGCGGGCGCCGTTCACGGAGCGCTCTCCGCGGGCGCCCTGGCCACGACCTTTACCGCTTCCCAGGGGCTTCTGCTCATGATCCCCAACATGTACAAGATTGCCGGAGAGATAATGCCCACGGTCTTTCACGTCTCTGCCAGAGCCATAGCCGGCCACGCACTCTCCATTTTCGGCGACCATTCAGACGTCAACGCGGTGAGGGAAACCGGCTTCTCTCTTCTCTCTTCGGCATCCGTTCAGGAGGTGATGGACCTCGCCCTGGTGGCCCACCTGGCAAGCATCAGGCTGAGCCTCCCCTTTATCCACTTTTTTGACGGGTTCAGGACTTCCATGGAGATCCAGAAAATCGCCCTCATCGCCTATGAGGACATGGCAAGGCTCGTGGACTATGAAGCAATCGAGGAATTCAGGAGCGGCTGCATGAATCCCGAGTATCCTCAGCTGAGAGGCACGGCCCAGAACCCGGACATCTTTTTCCAGAGCAAGGAAGGCGTCAACCCCTTCTACGAGAGGATCCCCCATGTGGTCCAGGAGGAGATGCACAAGGTGGGCGATTTGACGGGCCGGCGATACAACCTTTTTGACTATGCGGGAGACCCGGAGGCCGACCGCGTCATCGTCTCGATGGCATCGAGTTGCGACGTCATAGAAGAAACCGTGAATTATCTCACCGGGCTGGGAGAGAGGGTCGGGCTGATCAAAGCGAGACTTTACCAGCCCTTTTCCCGGGAGCATTTTCTCCGGACCCTTCCCTCCACGGTGAAGCGAATCAGCGTTCTGGACAGGACCAAGTCGCCCGGCGCCATCGGCGAGCCTCTGTACCGCGACGTGTGCACCCTTTTCCAGGAGAGAAACGAGCACCCGATCATCGTGGGAGGACGATATGGACTCGGAAGCAAGGATTTCACCCCTTCCATGGTCAACGCCGTTTTCGACAACCTTCGTTCCTCCGCGCCCAAGAACCACTTCACGGTGGGGATCGTGGACGACGTCTCTCACACCTCGCTCGACGTGGTGAAGGAAATCGACGCGTCTCCCAAAGGGACAGTGCGATGCAAATTCTGGGGCCTGGGTGCGGACGGTACCGTGGGCGCCAACAAGAACGCCATAAAAATCATCGGGGAGAACACGGGCATGTACGCCCAGGCTTATTTTGCCTATGACGCCAAGAAGTCGGGCGGAATCACCATGTCTCATCTACGGTTTTCCCCCCACAAGATCCAGTCCCCCTACCTTCTCACTCATTCGGACTTCATTGCATGCCACAACCCGGCCTTTGTCGACCAGTACGACATCCTGGAAGGCATCAAGGAGAAGGGGTCTTTTCTTCTGAACTCCCCCTGGACGCCGGAGGAAATGGAAGAAAGACTTCCCAACCCCATGAAGCGCACGATAGCTCAGAAGGGACTCAAATTCTTCAATATCGACGCCGTGAAGATCGCGGCGGAACTGGGCCTCGGGGGCCGCATCAACATGATCATGCAGGCCGCCTTCTTCAAGATCGCCAACGTGATTCCCCCGGAAGAGGCCTTCGGGTACATCAAGGAGGCGATCGAAAAGACGTACGGCAAGAAGGGAGAGGAGATCGTTCAGATGAACATGGCCGCGGTGGACGCGGCCATGGGGGCGCTCGAGGAAATCAAGGTTCCCAAGGGCTGGGCGACTGCAGGACAGGAAGCTTACATCCAGAAGGACGAGCCCGAGTTCGTTACAAAGGTGATGCGGCCCATGCTCGCCCAGCAGGGGGACAAGCTTCCGGTGAGCGCCCTGCCCCCGGACGGGATATTCCCCACGGCGACGACAAAATACGAGAAGCGTGGAGTTGCCATCAACGTACCCAGGTGGATACCGGAAAACTGCATACAGTGCAACCAGTGTTCGTTTGTCTGCCCTCACGCGGTGATCAGGCCTGTCCTCGCCAGGGATGAAGACCTCAGGGATGCGCCTGAGGGTTTTGTCATGGTGGAGACGAAAGGCAAAGAACTGAAGGATTGGAAGTTCAGAATCCAGATCAGTCCGTTGGACTGCACGGGCTGCGGCAACTGTGCCGAAGTGTGTCCTCCCAAGAACAAGGCGCTCGTGATGGAGCCCCTCGCGACTCAAAAGGATGCGCAGATTCCCAACCACATCTTTTCCACCACCCTTCCGGTCATGGACACGCTCATGTCCCCAAAAACGGTGAAAGGAAGCCAGTTCCGCCAGCCGCTCTTCGAGTTTTCCGGAGCCTGCCCCGGATGCGGCGAGACTCCCTACATCAAGGTCATCACCCAGCTTTTCGGCGACAGGATGATGGTCGCCAACGCCACGGGGTGCTCCTCCATATATGGGGGTTCGGCTCCGAGCTGCCCTTACACGGTAAACGAGGAGGGGCACGGCCCGGCCTGGGGGAACTCCCTTTTTGAGGACAACGCCGAGTACGGACTCGGAATGCTGCTCGGGGTGGAGCAGAGGCGGGCGAAGCTCGCCGACATGGTCCGGGAAGCCATGAATGCCGAGATTCCCACGGAATTAAAAGACGCCTTCCAGCGCTGGCTGGACGGTTATCACGACGGCGAGCAATCGAAGGAATGGGGAAGGAAGATAGAAGAGCTAATCGAGGGACTGATAACCGAAACCGAGTCCCCTGCCGACAGCCTTTTGTACCGGATCCTCGACCGGAGCGATTATCTCACGAAGAAATCGATCTGGGTGATCGGCGGCGACGGGTGGGCTTACGACATCGGCTATGGAGGGCTGGATCATGTCCTTGCGACGGGCCAGGATGTCAACATCCTCGTGCTGGACACCGAAGTCTACTCCAACACGGGAGGCCAGTCGTCCAAAGCCACCCCGACCGCCGCCGTGGCCAAGTTCGCCGCGAGCGGCAAGACGACGATCAAGAAGGACCTGGGGAGAATGGCCATGACCTATGGCTACGCCTATGTCGCCTCCGTGGCAATGGGCGCCGACAAGAACCAGTTCCTGAAGGCGATTGTGGAGGCGGAAAGCTATCGGGGTCCCTCGCTGATCATTGCCTACGCTCCGTGCATCAATCATGGCATCAACATGGGCAGGAGCCAGAGAGAGGAGAAGCGGGCCGTCGAAGCGGGATACTGGACTCTGTATCGTTACGATCCAAGGATGATGGAGGAAGGCAAGAACCCGTTGATCCTGGATTCCAAGGAGCCCACGGGAAATTTCAAGGAGTTTCTGATGGGAGAGGTCAGGTACTCCAGCCTGACGAGAACCTTCCCGGACGCGGCGGAGAAGCTCTTTGAAAAAGCGGAAAAGGATGCCAGGGACAGGTACGAAACATACAAGCGCCTGGCTGCGGGTTAACACCCTCCCATTCTGCAGGAGCGAGCTCCTGCCTGCGATAGGCTCGCGACCGGGAGGCCGCTCCTGCACGAACGAATCAGGGAATGAAACAGGACCAATGACAACGGACCTCGGACCAACAACGAATGACAAATGCTATGACTTCGCCCTTTGTTTATCAGGATCCCTTCCCTTTGTCGGATGATGCGACGGAGTATCGTCTCCTGAGCAAGGAGAATGTCTCCACAACCTCTTTCGGGAAAAGGAAGATCCTCGAGGTGGCGCCCGAAGGCCTGACCGAACTCGCCGAGGCTGCCTTCAGGGATGTGGGCCATCTTCTGAGGACTTCCCATCTTCAGAAATTGGCAAGCATCCTCGAAGATCCCGAAGCGTCGGAGAACGACAGATACGTGGCTTTCGAAATGCTCAAGAACGCGGTCATCGCGGCCGAGGGGGTTTTCCCCATGTGTCAGGATACGGGAACGGCCGTCGTCATCGGCAAAAAGGGGCAGCAGGTCTGGACGGAAGGCAGTGACGAGGAGGCGATTTCCAGGGGAATTCACAGAGCTTACACCTTGAACAACTTCCGTTACTCTCAGATGGCCCCTCTGACGATGTACGATGAAAAGAACACTGCCTGCAACCTTCCCGCCCAGATCGATCTGTACGCGACCAGGGGCGAAAGATACGAGTTTCTTTTCATCGCCAAAGGAGGAGGCTCCGCCAACAAGACATTTCTTTTCCAGGAGACGAAAGCGGTCCTCAACGACAAGGTCCTGCCCGGATGGATGGCCGCGAAAATGAAAACCCTGGGGACGGCGGCCTGTCCTCCCTACCATCTGGCCTTTGTGGTTGGAGGCACGTCCGCGGAAGCAAACCTCAAGACGGTCAAGCTCGCCACGACAGGTTATCTCGACACCCTCCCCGGAAAGGGCAATGAACACGGCCGGGCCTTCCGGGACGTGAAAATGGAAGGGGAGGTTCTTCGATTGTCCCGCGATCTGGGCATAGGAGCCCAGTTCGGCGGCAAGCATTTCTGCCTGGATGTGAGGATCATACGCTTACCCCGCCACGGCGCTTCGTGCCCCATCGGACTTGGAGTGAGCTGCAGCGCGGACCGCAATGCCAAGGGGAAGATCACGGAAGAGGGCATTTTTCTGGAGAGGCTCGAAACGAATCCCGCCCGATTTCTTCCGGAACCCCGGTGGGATGGAGCAGAGGAAGTGGTTGTCCTCGACCTGAACCGGCCCATGAGCGAGATTCGCGCGACCTTGAGCAAGTACCCCGTCGCCACGCGGCTGGTTCTCAACGGCAAGCTGGTGGTGGCCAGGGACATCGCCCACGCCAAGCTGAAAGAGAGGCTCGACAGAGGAGAAGATCTCCCCTCCTACTTCAAGGATCACATCGTCTACTATGCAGGGCCTGCAAAAAAACCGGAAGGCTGCCCTTCAGGTTCCTTCGGTCCCACGACCGCCGGAAGAATGGATTCCTACATTCCCCTTTTTCAGGAGAGGGGGGCCGCCTTCGTTACCCTTGCGAAAGGGAACCGTTCCCCGATTGTGAAGGAAGCATGCAAACGCTACGGAGGGTTTTACCTGGGCTCCATTGGAGGACCTGCGGCTCGGCTCGCGAAAGAGTGTATAACCTCGATGGAGGTCATCGAATACCCTGAACTCGGAATGGAAGCGATTTACATGATCACGGTCAAGGACTTTCCTGCCTTCATCATCACGGATGACAAGGGAAACGATTTCTTCGACAACCTGCTGCGCTGACAAATCGAATTTGATTTGACATATTTCTTCGAAAACGAATATGGTCAACTCAATGTCGGGCAAGCAGGAGCTTGATTCCTTCCAGCTCCGACCGATCTCATGCGTGGCAAGGGACCGAGGTAGCGAGCGATGCTGCAAAACCTTTTCAAACCAATCGACATCAAGGGCTGTCATCTGCGAAACAGGATCGTGATGCCCGGGCTGGCCTCCTTTCTCATCGACGACGACGGTTCGATCACCGACAAAACAGTGGAACATTACCGGAATCGGGCCGGCGGCGGACTGGCCATGGTAATCGTGGAGGCCTGTGCAGTTTCCCCGGAAGGGATTGTCTCCCCCCACCAGGCGAGGATATACGACGACCGGTTTGTGGAGGGGCTCGCGAGGATCGCCGGGGTGATAAAAGCGGAAGGGGTCGTTCCGGCGGTTCAGCTCCATCACGGGGGAAGACAGACCTCGGCCAAGGTGATCAAAAGAAAGCCCGTTGCGCCCTCCCCCCTCCCCTGCCCCACCATCCGAGGGGAAGTGGAACCACTGACAATCGACGGCATCCAGCAGATCGTCTCCGACTTCGGCGAGTCGGCGCGCAGAGCGGTGGAAGCGGGATTCGAACTCATCGAGATTCACGGTGCACACGGGTACCTGGTGAATCAGTTTCTTTCTCCCTTTTCCAACATCCGGGAAGACCGCTACGGCGGAGACAGGGCCGGCCGGGCGCTGTTTGCCGTGGAAATCGTGAGGGAAGTGAGGAAGAGAGTCGGGGAGGCTTTTCCCCTTTCTTTCAAGATCAGCGCCCAGGAGTTCGTCCCCGGCGGTCTGGATGTCGATGAGAGCATAGAACTCCTTAAGCTCATTGTGCCTGAAGGGCTCGACATCCTGCAGATTTCGGCAGGAAACGACGCCACCCCGGAATGGATCTGCCAGCCCATGTTCATGGAAAAGGCGTGTCTTTCAGATTCCGCGGCAAAGGTCAAGAATGCCTTCAGCCTGCCCGTAATGGCCGTAGGCAGGATCAACGATCCGGTGATTGCAGATGAAATCATCCGCGAGGGCCGGGCGGATCTGGTCTGTATGGGCAGGGGACTCCTGGCCGATCCCGAGATGCCCAGAAAAGCCAGGGAAGGCCGCCTGGACGACATCAGGATTTGCATTGCCTGCAACACCTGTATGGAATCCATCTTTAGAAGGGGGCGGGTGGAATGCCTGGTCAACCCCACGCTCGGCCGCGAAAAAGAGATGGAGCTGAAGCCCGCACCGAAAAAGAAAAGGGTCATGGTGGTGGGTGGGGGCCCCGGCGGACTGCATGTATCCGCCGTTGCAGCGGCAAGGGGCCATGATGTGCTGCTCTTCGAGAAGCATCCCCGTCTGGGCGGCCAGCTTCTTCTGGGAAGCGTAACCAAGTACAAGAGCGAGATTCTGAACCTCATCGATTTTCAGAAGAAACAAGTCGAGAAGATGGGCATCAAGATCTACCTGAACCGGGAAGTGACGCCCGAGACCGTCAAAGAGACAAGCCCGGACGTGGTCGTTCTCTGCACAGGGTCTGAACCGATTCGCCCTCCCCTGCCGGGGATCGAGAAATCCATCGTTCTCTCGCTTCCCGAGATTTTGAACGGCGAGAAACCCTCTGCCAGGAAAACCGTGGTCATAGGCGGTGGAGCTACGGGGTGCGAGGTGGCTCATCATCTCGCCGGGAACGGCTGCCTTGTGACTATCGTGGAGCAACTGCCCAAGATCGCCGAGCAAATGGAATCGATCACCAGGAAAGTGCTGCTGAAGGAGCTGCGAGACAACAAGGTACAGTTCTTTACGGGCCGCAGGCTCGCCAGGATTGCGGATGACGGGGTTTACGTGACCTCCGCCGACGGCTCAGAGATGTTCATCGAAGCCGAAGCCGTGGTCATCGCCATCGGCAACAAGCCTGACAACCGCCTTTACGACCAGATCGTCCCGCTGGGTATCCCTATTTATCAGATCGGCGATTGCCTCGAACCGCGAAGCGCGAAGGCGGCGATCTCCGAGGCCGCAGAAATAGGGCGGGCCATCTAGTGCCGCGTCTCAAAAATTTTGTGCTCAAGAATGATGAATT
>Ga0068714_10001570_pt1 | contig 32738 bp, 28 predicted proteins | sample MTBNYHSulfiMetaG_FD_62988 | JGI IMG/M metagenome (GOLD analysis project Ga0068714, IMG submission 62988) | Enrichment culture microbial communities from rom New York Harbor, USA that are MTBE-degrading - MTBE-NYH (New York Harbor Sulfidogenic)... | ecosystem: Environmental > Aquatic > Marine >...
TCGATGAGGCCATCGAGGTCGCCCGCGCTTACAGCAGCGGCGAATCCGCAGCCTTCGTCAACGGCGTCTTGGACGCTTTGAGCCGCCGGCTGGGGCTCGCCCCCGAGGACGGCCGGAAAAAGACACATGGAAAAAAAGAAGGATCCGACAACAGAAAAAAGGCCGAGTGACCAGGAAGACGTCCGGGCCTCAAAGCTCGAAGAACTGAGGAAGGCGGGGGTGGACGTTTTCCCCCCCCGGTCCGACCGGACGCATTCCGTCCACGAAGCCGCGACCCTCTTCTCGGGATTGACGAAGGAAGAGCTCGAAGCAAAGAAGATACGGGTCGAGATTCCCGGCCGGGTCCTGTCCATACGGCGCATGGGACGGGCCACGTTCTTTCACCTCTCGGACGGCCGGGCCCGCCTCCAGGCCTATCTCCGGGAGGACGCCGTCGGCCCGGAGCTTTATGAGAGATTCTTTCTTTACGACATCGGGGACATCCTTTCGGTCAAGGGGACCTTGTTCAAGACCAAGACCGGAGAATTGACCGTCATGGCCGAGGGCGTCACCTTCCTGGCCAAGTGCCTCCATCCCCTCCCGGAGAAATGGCACGGCCTCCAGGACGTCGAGCTCCGCTTCAGGAAGCGCTATGTGGACCTGATCATGAATCCCGAGGTAAGTGAGGTGTTCAGGCTGCGCAGCGCTCTCATCAGCGGGATGAGGAGATTTTTCGACGAGCGCGGATTCCTCGAGGTCGAGACGCCGATGATGCACCCCATCCCCGGGGGGGCGCTGGCCCGGCCGTTCAAGACATTCCATAACGCTCTGGGACTCGAACTCTACCTGCGCATCGCTCCCGAGCTCTACCTCAAACGGCTGGTCGTGGGCGGCCTGGAGCGGGTGTATGAAATCAACCGCAACTTCCGGAACGAAGGCCTGTCCTCGGAGCACAATCCCGAATTCACCATGCTCGAGTTCTACCAGGCCTACGCCGACCACCACGATATGATGAGCCTCACCGAGGAGCTCATCACCCGCCTGGCCCGGGAGCTCTTGGGCGCCGAGGACATCCGATACGGCGGCCAGGTCCTTTCCCTGCGCCGGCCGTGGAGGCGGGTCAAATTCCTGGAGGCCGTAGCCGCTCACAGCGGCCTCGACCCCGCGGTTCTGGAAGACCGGAAGGCCGTCGTCGAGAAGGCGTCCGAGTTCGCGCCCGAGAAGAAAGCCGTCACTTACGGCAAGGCCCTGGACGTCCTGTTCGACAAGTTCGTCAAGCCGCGTCTCATCCAGCCGACCTTCGTCCTCAACCATCCCCGGGACATCTCGCCCCTGGCCAAGGGCTCGCCCGACAGACCCGAGGAGGCCGAGAGGTTCGAGCTCGTCATGGCCGGCATGGAAATCGCCAACGCCTTCAGCGAGCTGACCGACCCGCGGGAGCAGCGCCTCCGGTTCGAGCAGCAGGCCGGAGACAGGGCCCGGGGCGACGAGGAGACCCACGTCCTGGACATGGACTACGTCACCGCCCTCGAGTACGGCCTGCCGCCCACGGGCGGCGAGGGGGTGGGCATCGACCGGCTGGTGATGCTCTTCGCCGACCGCCCCTCCATCCGGGAGGTGATCCTCTTCCCCCTGCTGCGGCCCAGGACCTGACGCCATGGCCTTTGAGTTTTTCATCGCCCGCCGCTACCTGACGGCCAGGAGAAAGCAGGCCTTCATCTCGGTCATAACCCTGATCTCGGTTCTGGGCATCGCCATCGGCGTGGCCGCCCTGATCATCGCCATCTCCCTCATCACCGGTTTCCAGGGCGACGTCCAGGACAAAATCCTGGGCGCCACCTCCCATCTCATGGTTTCGGACATCACCGGGGAGGGACTGAGGGATTACGAGCGGACGGCGGATCTTCTCCGGGGAGTCGACGGCGTCGTGTCCGTGACGCCGGTCATATACAACATGGCCCTCTTTTCGGGTTTCAACCGCAACGCCGGCGGCGTCCTCAAGGGGATCGATTTCGAGCGCGAGGCGGAGACGGCCCGCTGGCTGGCCGACCTGCACATGGGCCGGATCCCCGATCCGGAAAAGGACGGGGGACGGGAGGGTGTCCTTGTCGGCCGCGAACTGGCGATTCAGCTCGGGGCGGCAGTGGGGGATGTGCTGACGGTCTACACCGCCGCCGCGCGCCTGACTCCCATCGGCCAAGTGCCCAAGCTCAAAAGGGTTCTCGTGACCGGCATCTTCTCCGCCGGCCTCTATGAATTCGATTCCACCACGGCCTTCATCTCCCATGAGGCGGCCCAGAAGCTCTTCGGCCTCGAGGGGCGGACGAGCTATCTCCAGGTGACGATCCGGGACATCTTCCAGGCCCCCCGCCTGGCGGACGGCATCAGCCGCCTCCTTCCGCCCTCGGCCTACGTCACCACGTGGATGGATCTCAACCGTTCCCTTTTTTCAGCCCTGAAGTTGGAGAAAACCATATTGTTTCTGACCATCACCCTGATCGTGTTCGTGGCCGCCCTGAACATCATCGCCACTCTGATTCTGATGGTCATGGAAAAGACGCGGGATATCGGCATCCTCCTGGCCATGGGCGCCACGCCGGTCAGCATCCGCCGCGTGTTCTTCCTCCAGGGGGCGATGATCGGCGTCATCGGCACCGCGGCCGGGACGGCCTTGGGGCTCCTGTGGAACTGGCTGGCCAACACCTTCAAGCTCATCCACATTCCCGTGGACATCTACCAGATTTCGTTCGTCCCGTTCCGGCTCCGCCTCGCCGACCTGGCGATCATCATCGGAGTCTCGCTTCTGATCAGCTTCGCCTCCACTCTGTTCCCCTCCCACCGCGCCGCGCGGGTGGACCCCATGACGGCCCTGAAATATGAGTGACCTTCTCGTCGTCCGCAATCTGGGAAAGGTGTACCCCCTGGCCAGGGGCGAGTACCCCGTTTTTCACGGCCTCGATTTCAAGATCGAGCGGGGCGAATTCACGGGCATCATGGGCGTCTCCGGCGTCGGCAAATCGACCCTCCTCAACCTCCTGGGCGCCGTGGACCGCCCCACGGAAGGGCGGGTCATTCTCGACGGCGAGGATGTGTTCGCCCTCCCCCCCCTCCAAAGGGCCCGCCTCCGTAACCGGAAGGTCGGATTTGTCTTTCAGTTCTTTCATCTTTTGCCGGAATTCACGGCCCTGGAAAACGTGTGTTTTCCCGTTCTCATCCGCGGAGGCGGCTGGCCGGAGGCGAGAACGAGAGCCCGCCGAGCGCTCGAGGATGTCCTCCTCGCCGACAAGGCGGACATGCGGCCCAGCCAGCTTTCCGGGGGCGAGCAGCAGCGGGTGGCCATCGCCCGGGCCCTGGTGAACGAGCCGCGGCTTCTTCTGGCCGACGAGCCCACGGGCAATCTCGACTGGCCGACGGGCGAGAAAATCATCCGCCTGCTCCTCGACCTTCATTCCCGGCGCGGATTGACCTCGGTCATCGTCACCCACAACGAGAAGGTGGCGGCGTTCTGCCACCGTGTTTTTCTGATGGAAGCCGGAAGCCTGAAACCAATACTCCGGCACTGAAGTTATCTTTTTAGCGGGTTTCCCAAGCGGGATGAGGATTCGAACGCCTGGAAAAACAGAGCCCGTTATGGTATAAGGAGAGGCTATGAACAAGCTCTCGCTGGCGCTGATAACGGCTGTTGCGGCTTTGTCCCTGCCGCTTTTCGGCCAGGAGATCATTGACCGGATCGAGATCGTCGGAAACGACCGGGTCACACGGGAAACCGTCCTTTATTACGTCACCGCCCGGGCGGGGGATCTCTACGACGAGGAGCAGCTCCGGAACGACTTCCGCGTCCTGTGGACGACGGGATTCTTCTCCGACATCAGGATGGAGCGCCTTCCCGGCCCCCGGGGGATCGTGATCCGCATCATCGTCAAGGAGAGCCCGGTCATCCGTTCCGTGGCCTACAAGACGGGGAAAAAGGTCAAAGAGGAAGACATCACCAACAAGCTCAAGGAAAAGGACGAGTACCTCCTTCCGTATTCCTATTACTCCGCCTATAAGATCCAGCGCATCCGGACGACGATCGAGGATCTCCTGTCGGAGAAAGGTCTGATGGCCGCCAAGGTGGACGTGGTCGAGACTCCCAAGGGGAAGAACGAAATCGACGTGGAATTCCGGATCGACGAGGGGCCCAAGATCCGGGTGGGGGACGTGGTTTTCGAGGGCCCGACCAAAATTCCGGCCAGTTTCCTTGAAAACGCCATGAGCTCCAACCGCTCCCACAACCTGCTCTCCTGGCTCGCCGGAAAGGATGTGTACAAGCAGAACAAGATCGAGGAGGAGCTGGCCAACATCAAGAAGAAGTTTCAGGAATACGGCTACATGGAAGCCGCGATCGGCGAGCCGCGCCTCGAGGAATTCACCCGCCGGACCGTCTTCCCCTTCTTCAAGAAGCAGAAGATGATGCGGCTCGTCGTTCCCGTCAGGCCGGGATACCTTTACCGGGTGGGGGAAGTCTCCATCGAGGGGGCCAAGGCCGTCGCGCCGGCCTATCTGAAGACGATGATCGGTTTTCAGACCGGCGACGTCTACAGCACCAAAGGCCGGGAAAAAGTCGTGGAGAAAATCGGGGAGCTTTACCGGGACGGCGGTTTTCTCTATTCCCAGGTCATGCCCGTGGAAAGCCTCGACCCCAAGAACAAGATCGTCAACGTCACCTTCAACATCCATGAGGGCGACATCTGCTACCTCAACCGCCTCGAATTCAAGGGAAACGTCTACACCAAGGACAAGGTCATCCGCCGCGAGATGTTCCTCCGCGAGGGAGATCGCTTCAGTTTTGCGGCCTTCAAGAATAGCCTGCTGCGCATGAGGCAGCTCGGGCTCGTGGACCTCGAGGGCGACCCGGATATCAGACCCACGCCCGAGGATCCGGCCCGGTTCGACGTCACGGTCGATGTCAAGGAGCTGCAGCGCAACAACATCCAATTCACGGCCGGATACAGCGGTTACGAGGGGGCCTTCGTCGCCCTGAGCTACGAGACCGTCAATTTCCTGGGAGCGGGAGAAAACCTGAACATCACCTTCCAGCACGGAAAACGGATAAAGAACTACCTGTTCGGCTTCCAAGAGCCCTACATCTTCGACTATCCTCTGAGCCTGGGCTTCAACATCTACAACCGCTACATCATCCTGCCCTATCTCTACGACCGGAAGGGCAAAGGAGTGGATTTGCTCTTGGGAGCGCGCCTTTTCGGATACGTGCGGGCCAACCTGACCTACACCTTCGAGGACGTGGAGATAAAACTGCCCAGCGAGGGGGGAGAGCAGTACACGTCCTACTACGAGTATTATTCCAGCTACATGAGCTACTACGGGATGGGCACCCACAAGATCAGCAGCCTGTCGCCCTCGGTCTATTATTCCACGGTCGACAGCCCCCTGACTCCCAGCCGGGGGACGATGCTCCTGGCGGCCCTCAAGTACGCCGGATCGTTCCTCGGGGGGGAGATCGATCTTTACCGGCCGCGCCTCGAATTCACCCACTGGCAGCCCATCATCGCCAAGCACAGCCTGGGCGTCCATGTGGAATACGAGTTCATTCGTCCTCTCGGCGACACGGTGGATGTTCCCTTCTGGGAGAAGATCTATCTCGGCGGCGAGCGGAACATCCGCGGCTACGAGATCTATTCGATCGGCCCCCGGAGCGTCAACGGAACGAACATGGGCGGGGAGAAATCGCTTGTCTTCAATGTCGAGTACAGCATGGCCGTCGGCGGCCCCCTGTACCTGATCCTGTTTCACGACATGGGCAATGCCTGGGCCAGGGATCGGAAAGTCAACCTGGGGAACATATACACCTCGACGGGTTTGGAGGCCCGGATTTTCGTCCCCGCCCTCCGTGTTCCCTTCCGGCTGATTTTTTCGTATAATAACAGAAAAATACGCGCGGACGACAACAACTTCGCCTTCCGTTTCGCGATCGGTTCGACGTTTTAAGGTCATCGCCATAAACACTCTCGACGCAAGGAGGTTGACGTCATGACAAAGAGAACCGTGATCCTGGTCTTGGCCGCCGCCCTGACGGCCGGCGTGGTGAACACCGCGTTCGCCCAGCAGAACATCAAGATCGGCGTGATCAATTCCCAGGAAGTCTTGGAGAAGTCCGTAGAGGGCAAAAGGGTCATCTCCCGCCTTCAGGAGCGCGACAGAAAGAGCCAGGCCGACGTGGCCAAGCTGGATGAGGACATCCGGCAGATCGAGACCCGGCTCAGCACCCAACGCCTGACGCTGAGCGAAGAGGCGGCCCTCCAGCTCAGCTCCGACCTCGACCGGAAGAGAAAGGAGCGCCAGCGCTACGCCGAGGATGCGGTCCGCGACATCCAGGAGCTCCAGCTCCGCCTGTACACCAAGCTCCAGAACGACCTGCTGCCCATCATCGAACAGCTGGGCAAGGAAAAAGGCCTCGACATCATTCTCGACCTGGCCAAGAGCGGCGCCGTGTACTTCAATCCGGCCATCGACATCACCGACGAGGTCATCAGGCGCTTCGACGCCAGCAAGACCGCGCCGCCGGCCAAATAATCGGCGGTCATGTCCCTGTCCATCGAGGAGATCCTGAAGTGCCTTCCCCATCGCTATCCTTTTCTGCTCGTCGACCGCGTCTTGGAGATGGAGAAGGGCAAAAGGATCCTGGCCCTGAAGAACGTCACCTATAACGAACCGTTCTTCCAAGGGCATTTTCCGGGACTGCGCGTCATGCCCGGCGTGCTCATCATCGAGGCGCTGGTCCAGGCCGCGGGCGTCCTCATCTTCAACTCCATCGAGGACCCGCACAAAAAGCTCGTCTTCCTCAGCAAGGTCGACGAGGCCAAATTCCGCCGGCCCGTCATTCCCGGGGACCAGCTTCGGCTGGACGTGGAGATCCTCAAGCTCAAGGCGCGTTTCTTCCAGGTGGCCGGGAAAGCCTACGTCGAAGAGACGCTCGCCGCGGAGACGCTGGCCATGGGGTCGCTCATATCCCTCGAGGAGATGCATGAGCCGCGATGAAATTTTTATCCACCCTTCGGCGGTCGTCCATCCGGGAGCCCAACTGGGGGGGGGAGTCTGGATCGGCCCCCACTGCCAGGTGGGGGAGAACGTCACCCTCGGCGACCGGACCCGGCTGGAGGCCGGCGTCTTCATCACCGGCCTGACCGAGATCGGGCCCGACTGCCGCTTCTCTCCCCATTCGGTCATCGGCACCGAGCCCCAGGACGTCTCCTACAAGGGCGAGGAGACGCGGGTCGTCATCGGGGCGCGGAACGTTTTCCGCGAGTTCCAGACCATCCACCGCGGCACCCCCAAGGGGGGCGGAGAGACCCGGATCGGCGCCGGGAATTATTTCATGGCCTACTGCCATGTGGCCCACGACTGCCGGGTGGGCAATGACACCGTGTTCACCAACGCCGCCACGCTGGCCGGGCACGTGACGGTCGAGGATTTCGTCGTCATCAGCGCGTTCTCCTCCGTCCACCAGTTCTGCCGCGTGGGCCGCTACGCTTTCATCGGCGGCTATTCGGTCGTCACCCAGGACGTCGTGCCCTTCTGCCGGGTGGCGGGAGCCCGGCCCCTGCGCCTTTACGGGATGAACATCGTCGGCCTCCGCCGCCGCGGGTTTTCCCGCGAACGCCTTCAAGTCCTCAAGGACATGTACCGTCTCCTGTTCGCCGCGGACCTCAACACCAGCCAAGCCCTGGAGCGCATCGAAGCCGAGATTCCCGCCTGCCCGGACAGGGACGAGCTCACGGCATTCATCCGGGCTTCGAAGCGGGGAATCGCCCGCAAGGCCGGAGACACATGGGACCGAGAATCGGACTGATCGCCGGCTCGGGCGAGCTTCCCCTCCTGGCGCTCAAGGAGGCGGTCGCCAGGGGATGGGCCTGCGTCGTGGCCGGCGTCCGGGGGGAGGCTTCCCCGGATTTGGAAGGAAAGTCCGGCGCCTTCCTGTGGTTCGAAGCGGCTCGTCCCGAAGAGGCCGTCCGTTTCTTCAAGGACCACAAAGTGGAAAGCGTCCTGCTCGCCGGGAAGGTCGATGCGAGGGCCTATTTCAGACGAGCCGACAGCGGCCCAGGCTCCGGAGAATGGCTTAGGAAGGATTCAAACGGGACCCCGGAAAGCCTCATCCGGACGTTCCTCCGTTTTCTCGAGGACCGGGGATTGAAGATCATGGACCCTGAGCCATTTTTGGCCCCGTTTTTTTGTCCGGAAGGCGTGATGGGCCGGGTCCGCCCGACATCCGGGATCGTGCGCGATGCGGCGTTCGGCTGGGGCATCGCCCGGAGGATGGCGGATCTGGACGTCGGCCAGACGGTCATCGTCAAGGACCGGGCCGTGGTGGCCGTCGAAGCCGCGGAGGGAACGGACGCCGCCATCCGGCGCGCCGCGGACTTGGCCGGCCCGGGAACGGTGGCCGTCAAGGTCAGCCGGACGCGCCAGGATCTCAAGGTCGACGTTCCGGGCGTGGGATTGAATACCGTCAGGACGCTGGTCGAGTCGCGCGCCTCGGCCCTTTGTCTTGAAGCCGGCCGGGTGGCCTTTTTTCAGCGGAAATCGGCCTTGGAGCTGGCCGACAGCGCCGGTCTGGCCGTCTTCGCCCGGGAAGGAAGAGAGGAAGAGCATGGATAAGGTCAGGGTGGGCATCATCGGCGTCGGCTATTTGGGGACCCAGCATGCCCGCATCCTGTCCTACCTCGAGGAGGCGGAGCTCCGCGGCATCGCCGACGTGAATTTCAAGAAAGCTCTCGAGATCGGCAACCGCCACGGCGTCCGCTATTATCAGGACTACCGGGAGATGATCGGCGACATTGACGCGGCCATCGTGTCCACGCCCACTTCGGCGCATCACTCCATTTCCCTCGACCTCCTGCGGGCGGGAAAACATGTCCTCGTCGAAAAGCCCATCACCGAGACCGTGGCTCAGGCCGAGGAGCTCGTGGCCGAGGCCGAGCGGAACGGGCTGGTCTTTCAGGTCGGCCATCTGGAGCGGTTCAATCCGGCGGTCGAGGCCGTGGAGAGCCTGATCTCCGAGCCCAAGTTCATCGAGGTCCAGCGCCTGGGGTCGTTCTCGGCCCGGTCGCTCGACATCGATGTCGTGCTCGACCTGATGATCCACGACCTGGACATCATCCGGGCCCTGATCAAGGACGAGGTCCAGGCCATACGCTCCACGGGCATTCACGTCCTGTCGGACAAAATCGACATCGCCAACGCCCGCATCGAGTTCCGTTCGGGCTGCATCGCCAACCTGATGGCCAGCCGCGTCCACCAGGGCAAGGTGCGCAAGCTGAGGATTTTCGAGCCGACGTCCTACTACTCCATCGACTATATCGACCAGGAGCTCAAGGTCTTTCCCCTTCGCGGCGGACACGGGCAGACGGAGATCAAGAGCCCCAAGATCCAGAAGGAAGAGCCATTGAAAAAAGAGCTTCAGAATTTTCTTCGCTGCCAGATCGAGGGCCGGAAGGGAAAAGTCAGCGGCCAGGAGGGCCTGGAAGCCCTGAAGCTGGCTCACGCCGTTTTAAAAGAAACCGAAGTCTAGCCTCCCTCTTACCGGACCATTTTCACCAGCCGGCCGGTGGCGGGGACTTGATTGAGCTCCAGGCCGTTCTGTATGGCCAGCTTGGGCCACAGATCCTTGCGGACGCCGGCGGTCTGCAGTTGGGATTGGAAACTTCTTCGGCCGTCGCTCTGGACGATGCGGAGCCTTGTCGGCTGCCGGTTGATGTAACGGGGATCGCTCAAGTTCCGGAACGAGCGGACGATCTGCTGAAACTGGCTGTCGTAGCCTCCGAAGTGAGCCATGGTGCTCAGGGCGGTGAAGGAGTAGATCATCGCGTTTTTCCGGATGAACGAAAACCGCACCCGGAGCGTGTCCGCGTTCTGCTGGGGGATGTCGTACATCTGGTGGTACGAGGACAGGCCGTTGATGGTCAGGCTCTGGTCGTTGAGGAACTGCCGGCCCTCGATGGACTGCGTTTTTTTCTCCGCGTAGGTCTGCAGGCTTTCCTGGCTCTTCTCCGCTTCCAGGAGGAAGGCGGCCTGCTTGTCCTTGGAGATGAGAGTCACCCGGCTGGGCGAGTTCTCCACCGTCCACTGGGCCGGGACGGCGAACTGGAAGCGCATCGTCGGATGGTAGAAGGCCCCGGCCTCGACATACCCCTGCCGGGGGTCGTCGCCGTAAACGATGTTGTCGATCCGGGCCAGGTATTCATTCCCCCTCACGGCCAGGCGCCGGTCGGACGGGTTGAGCATGGCCGTCACGTTCTTGATGCGCTCCGCCTCCAGGGGATGGGTGGACAGGAATCCGGGCAGGCTCCGGCCGCCGGAAAGGTCGCCCAGTTTCTGGAGGGAGCCGAAAAAGTCGACCATCGGCCCGGGATTGTAGTTCGCCCGGCGCGAATACTCCACGCCCAGGGTGTCGGCCTGGCGCTCGTCGTCACGGCTGTATTTCAAATAAAGGATCTGGATGCCGATCGATGCCACGCCGGCCAGCTGGGCGAAGGTGTCGTTCAGGGCGCTGCCCACGGCCAGGCCGACCTGGAGAAGGATCATCTGGCTCATCCGACGCACGGAATGGCGGGCGTTGACATGGCCGAGTTCGTGTCCCAGGACGGCGGCCAGCTCGGCTTCGGAATTCATCAGGGCCAGGATGCCGCGGGTGACGTAGATGTATCCGCCGGGGACGGCGAAGGCGTTGATGACCGGCGTGTCCAGGATCTGGAAGGAATAGGGCAAATGGGGCCGGTGGGTGAGGGGAGCCAGCTTCATGCCCACGCCGTTGACGTAGGCGGTCAGCTTGGGGTCGTTGTAGACGCCGAACGTCTGTTTGATGGACGCGTCGGTCTCCTTGCCCAGCGAGATTTCCCCTTCCTCGGAAATCAGGCTCAGTTCCCTCCGGCCGGTGACGGGATTGACGGCGCAGGAGACGGCCAGGGACGCCAGGAGAACGGCGGCCAGGATGCGATGGGTTTTGGTTTTCATGACCTTCGCCCCTCTCAGCGAGTTCGCGCTCTCAGGGGTTCATCTTGAACAGGGAGTCCTCCAGGCCGGCATTGAATTTGACCGAGTTCAGGCTGATGCGGACGAATTCCACGCCGCTCTGGTAGATGACGAGAGAATGGGCCACGGGGAAGCCGTCGATTTTCCGGTAGTCGGTCATGATCGTCTCGGTGTCGATTTCGGCCCCCATCTGGTCATGGGATTTGCCCTTGATCTTGTAGGGGAGGTACGTTTCGGGGTCGAGGAACAGGGTGTTGGCGTAGCCGTCGCTGAACATCTGGACGAGGACGATATAATCCTTGTCGTCGATCGTTTCCGTGCCCTGTAGCTCGTAGGTGATGCCCAGCGTCTCGGGGGCCAGCAGGGCGGCGTTGCCGACGTACTCCCTTTTGTAGTCGGCGGTCATGATCTCGGACATGGCTTCCACGGCCCCGGTCTGAGGATTCGTGCCCCAGGCGACTTGGCCGTCGAAGGCTTGGGTCATGAGGAAGCCCTGAACCTCCATATCCATGCGCATCATGTTCGGCTCTTTCTGGTACATGGTGATCGATCCCTCCATGGCGAACTGCACCAGCTCGAACGCGCCCGTGGAGGTCGAATCGAGAACGGCCTCGATGGCCTTGCGCCCGCCCTGGGCTTCGATCATCTTGTTCAGGACGTCCTGGGCCGTTTGGGCGGACAAGGGGGAGAGAATGAGTCCGGTCAAAGCCAGAACGGCCGGCCAGGTTGAGATGTGCTTTTTCATGGGGTCCTCCTGTGTTTCCGTACGCACCGTTTCGTGCGGATTTTCCATTTTACAACAAATCCCCGGAGATTGAAATCGAGACCGGATTTCTAGGGATTTGCGCGGCCGGGGCGGGCTCTCGTATGATAGCCGGAAGAGGACCAGCCCATGAATGTTCAACCCATCGGCTATTTGAGGTGGGCCAAGCAAAGGCCCCAACCGTCGGTCAACCTCACCCGGAGCGGAATGTCCGGACTGGCGCTTCCGGAACTGGGCATCCCCTGGGAGGAGTTGTCCCTGGAGGGAGATCACGGCGACGGATTCCCGCCCCTTATCGATGCCCTGGCGTCCAGGTACGGAGTCAAAACGGATGAGGTCGTCACCGCTCCGGGGACATCCATGGCGCTCTTCATGGTCTGCGCCGCGCTGCTTGAGCCCGGAGACGAAGCTGTGGTTGAAAAGCCCGCCTACGAACCGTTGACCGCCGTGCCCGCGCTTCTGAACGCCGTCGTGCGGCGCTTTGAGAGAAGATTCGATGGCGGCTACCGCTTGGATGTCGAAGGCCTCCTGAAGCTGCTCGGTCCCAAAACACGGCTCATTCTCCTCACCAATCTTCACAATCCCAGCGGGGTTCTCGCGGGGCGGGACGATCTCCGCGCTCTGGCTGAGGCCGCGGGGAAACGGGATGTCTGGCTGGCCGTCGACGAGGTTTATCTCGAGTTTCTCCCTCCGGGATCGGACCGCACGGCCTTCGGTCTGGCTCCGAACATCGTCACTCTCTCGAGCCTGACCAAGGTCTACGGGATGGGGGGATTGAGGCGGGGTTGGATTCTGGCGCCCGGCGGGCTGGCCCGCAAACTCAACGCCCTGAGGGATTATCTGTTCAACGAAGAGGTCTTTCTCGAGGAGCAGATTTCCTTGCGTTGCCTCTTCCGGCTGGATGAATTCCGCAAACGGACCGCCCCGCTCATCGAGGGGAACACGGCTCGAATGAGAGAGTTCATGGCCAGGGAGGACAGGCTGAGCTGGGTGGAGCCCGGCGGGGGAGTCGTGTGTTTCCCGCGGCTGCGGGGGGGTAGGGGGCGGCGGCTGGAGGAGATCCTTCGGCGGTCTTTCGATACCGGCATCGTTCCCGGGGATTTCTTCGGGGAGCCCGAACATGTCCGCATCGGCTTCGGAGTCGACCGGGAGACCCTTGAGCGGGGACTGGAGAACATCCGGCGGGCTTTGGACTATCTGTGAACCGAAGGATCGTTCCGCAAGTTCTCCATCTGTTCCAGGCCGAGGGCCAGGGTGTAGCCGACAAGAAAATTGCTGACCAGACTCAGAGCCCAGGCCAGGGGCTTGTTCGAACGATGAACCGCCTTCAGGGCGACGACGTTGAGGTATGTGCTTCCGAACTTGAAGGCGAACAAAGCCATGTCGTTATTGGCGAAGGCCTTGGCCAGGGGATTCAGCTCCTCGGGCCCGGCTTCCCTGACGACCTTTCTTGTGACCAGGCAATCGGCGATGTTGAGGCCGACAAGCGAGACGAGCGTCACGGCGAACAGGGCGCGTTCCGCAGCGGCCGGGCCGGAAGACCGGCGAAGCCCGAGCGTCATGCGGGGAGCCGTGGGCGGCGAAGACGGGGTCGGAAGGGACGGGGAGGGTTGGAGACAACCGTCCTGGGCGCGGGGATACAGGCTCAAGAGTTCCGCCTCGGTGAGAGGCGAGTTGAGGGCCGGCAGGTCGGTGAGGGCGAGGCGCGGCTCTTCGGCGGATTGGCGTCCCGCCGGAAGGGGACTGGCGATCAGGAACAGGCCGACGGCCGGGGCCAGGAAGCGGGCGATGAGCGTTGTGTTCACCACAAAAAAATAATACGATAAATTTCGGTCAAAGTCTACTAAAACTTTAAACTTTATATAAATTATAATATTAATAATCGGGGACCGAAGTGGGAGGCGTTTCCCCCGGCTGGGGAGCCCGGGGCGCCCGGGGCTAGGCCCGTGAATTCGGTTGTAGTATGATTTCAGGCTCCTTATCCGAGAATGATGTTCTCCAAGAGAAACAAACTTCCGATTTCGAACGAGGCGGGACCGGCGGCGCTGGGGGGCGCCGTCCTGGGCGGTCTGCGGAGGATAAGCCTCCGCAACACTTTTCAGGCGCTCAGACACCGCAATTACCGCTTGTATTTTTGGGGGCAGATCGTTTCTCTCTTCGGCACGTGGATGCAGATCACCGCCCAGGGATTCCTGGCTTTCGAACTGACGCAGTCGACGGCGTTCTTGGGCGTTCTAGGATTCGCCACCGGAGCTCCGACAATCCTGTTCATGCTTTACGGCGGCGTGGTGGCCGACCGGCTGGACAAGAGGAAGCTGATGCTCCTCACCCAGGGGGTCATGACCGTCCTGGCCGCGCTGACCGCCTTTCTGACATTCACCGGCGCGATCCGCCCTTGGCACCTCATTCTTCTGGCCCTGGGATTCGGCGCGGCCAACGCCTTCGATGCGCCTGCGCGCCAGTCCATCGTCGTCGAGCTTGTCGGCCGCGAAGATCTGACCAACGCCATCGCCCTCAATGCGACGATGTTCAACGGCGCGGCCGTCATCGGTCCCGCCGTGGCGGGCGCGCTTTATGCCCTCGCTGGTCCGGGATGGTGTTTCGCCCTCAACGGGCTCTCGTTCTTCGCCGTCATCGGCGCTCTCCTGGCCATCAGGATGCGGGAAATCCCTTCGAAATCCGCGCGGGCTTCGGCTTGGAAGGAGCTGAAAGAAGGCCTTTCCTACGCTTTCGGCCAGCCCTTCATCCGGGGTCTTCTAGGGCTGATCATGGCCGCGAGCCTCTTCGGTTCCTCGTTGGCCGCCATTTTTCCCGCCTGGGCGGTCAAGGTTTTGGGAAGGGATGCCGCGACCAACGGGCTTCTCCATGCCGCCCGCGGCTGCGGGGCTTTGCTGAGCGCCCTGGTCATCGCCTCCCTGGGTCGCTTTCAGTTACGCGGCCGGCTGCTGGCCCTGGGCAGCGGAGCGTTTCCGATTTTTATGATCATTTTTGCCCTGGTCCGCTGGCTCCCGCTGTCCCTCTTCGTCCTGGTCGGCGCTGGCTTTTCGGTGATCCTCATCTTCAACCTGGCCAACGCCCTCATCCAATCCTTTGTCGATGACAGGCTCCGGGGAAGGGTCATGTCCATTTACAGCCTGACGTTTTTCGGGTTCATGCCCCTGGGAGCTCTGTGGCTCGGGCAGACGGCCGAACTTCTTGGAGAGCCGTGGGCGGTCGTGATCGCCGCCGTCGGGATGCTGCTCGTATCCATGGGAGTCTTGGCCGGTACGCCTTCCATAAGGGAGCAGAAATGAACAGAAGGTTTTGGGAGGCGTTTTTCAGGGAGAGTTGCTGTATTTGACCGTTATCCCAATGTTTTGACATCTGAATGGAAATCTGATATCATTAACAACGAGAAAAACAAGGAATACAATATATTGTATCGATATTGAAAGTGTAGCACATTTAGAATATTTTACTTGACAATTCCTCGAACATAACCTAAATTATTACCAAGGGTTCCCTTCAAGGCCAGAAATGAAAATCCATCTTAAACATTATAAATACTTTATCGCCTTTTTTACGGCGCTTTTTCTTTTCGCCGGCCAGCCGGTCGAATTCGGCCAGGAAATCCGCTATTTCCAAGGTTTTTCGATCAAGAAGCCCGTGATTCGAATCGGATTGCGCGTCAATCTCAACAGGGTCGTCATTCGTTCCTCTTCGGGCATGAAAGTCTTCAGACAGGATGCCAACTTATCCCTGCTGGCCCAGGACATTCTGGAAGCTCAAATCAAGGGATTCAGGGAGAAGCTGAGCGAAAAATTCCTCATCCAGGTTGGGCCCTCCGTGAACAATGAGGAAGCCCAGGAGCTGGCTCGGCGTCTCAAGGCCTCGACCAGTCATTCCGTCTCGGTCTCCCAGGACCAGGACAGTCCCCTTTCAGGCCGATTCCAGGTCAGGCTGGGGCCCTTTATGACCAGGGGAGACGCGCTCGAGTCATTCCCCGAGCTCAACAGGCTGGGGCACCAAGACCTCTGGATCGTTCGGGAGGAAGTCACGGAGACCGAGGCGCGCCCCCTGTGGGTTCTCATCAACGACCAGCTCATTCCGCTCTCGGACGACACGTCGTTGATGTTCGTTCCCATGCATCCGGAGAGTTACCTGACCTATGAGGGGACCGATTATCGCGGCGTTCTGACCGTCAAGCACAGCCCCCGCGGCGTGGTGCTGGTCAACCTGGTGAACCTGGACGACTACCTGAAGGGAGTCGTGCCCAGCGAGCTGTCGCCCTACAGTTTCGGGGAGCTCGAAGCCCTCAAGGCCCAGGCGGTCGCGGCCCGGACGTACGCCCTCAAGAATATGGGGCGCTTTGAAAAATTGGGCTTCGATCTGGACGACTCCCAATCCACCCAGGTTTATAAGGGACTGAGCGCCGAGCATGACCTGAGCAACCGCGCCGTCGAGGAGACCGCGGGACTGGTCGCCCGTCACAATGGGCAGCTCATCAACGCCCTGTACACCAGCACTTGCGGAGGGCTGACGGAAAACGCCGAAAACATCTTCGAGGGCAGCCCGGTTCCCTATCTGCGGTCGGTGGAGTGCACGACGGAGCGCACGCCTTCCTGGACCCTCAGGTCCGACGCCCGGCTCCGACCGGTCGTTTGGCGGGGGAAAGACATCAGCCGCGAGACGGCGGTCCTTGCGGCTCTCGGTCTGTTCCCGCGTTGGGAAGAATCCGCCTCCCCGTTCCGGGCGCCGATGAGCCGCCTCGAGGCGGCGATGGTGATCGAAAAAGCCCTGGAGATTTTCGGGAGGAAAAAGGAGATCCCGCCGCCCGGAGAGGCCCCCCTGACCGCAGCGGCCTTCTCCGGGATGATCGTCGACGCCCTCCAGTGGCGGGACAGGGTCAAGAACCTGATGCTGAAAAAAGAGGCCCAACGGTTGGTCGGCTTCTCGGCCAAGCTTCGCCCTGAAGACCGGGAAGCGGCCGCTTTCCTGGCCCTTTCCCATTTCCTGCCTCCCGGCCTGGATCCGGCCGATGAAATCCATGTTCTGACCAAGGCGGAAGCCGCGGTCGTGATGTTCAAAATAATGACCTCGGAGAGGCCGCTGCTTCAGGAGGCCGTTTTCCACGGCATGGACCAGGGACGGCTGCAGTTCATTCAAGACGGCGGAGAGAAAACGTTCGCCGCGTCTTCCGGCATGCTCCTTATGAGAACCATAGACGGGGAGACGTCCTTTGCCTCCCGTCTCGAGCTCGAGCCCGGGGATGAGGTGCGTTTCATGGAAAGGGCGGGAGCCGTGCTCTGGCTCGAGTCGGCTCCCGGCTGGGACAATCCCGTTCTCGACAGGCGTTCGCCCTACAGCCGCTGGCAGGTCCGATTGACCCATGCCGAGACCGAAAGAAGGGTCAACCTGTACTATCCCCTCGGCCGCCTGGTGGACGTCATTCCCTGGAAAAGAGGCGCCTCGCCGCGGGTGACGGAACTCCTTCTTGCGGGAGACGACGCCCAGGTCATCGTCCGCGGGCTCAAGGTCCGCTGGGTGCTCGGTCTGCGGGATACGTGGTTCACCGTGGACCGCGAACACAATGATCATGGCTTGATCACCCATTTCGTCTTCACCGGCCGGGGATGGGGCCATGGCGTGGGGTTGTGCCAGGTGGGAGCCTTCCGCCTCGCCCAGCTCGGAGCGGGATTCGAGACGATATTGAAAAAATACTATCGGGGCATTACAATAGACAAAATTTATTAGTGGACCGTTGAGAAACCATGTCGCCCCGGAAAAAGGCTGCGGGCGCGGGCAGGCGTCCGGCGAAGGAATTCAGGGAGAACCAGACCCCCTGGAGCGGCATTTTTTTTAAGGCGGGCCGCGTCCTCTATTCCGGCCGGTCAGCGCATCAAAAAATTGAGGTCATCGACAATCCGGCTTTCGGACGAATCCTTTTCCTGGACGGGCTCGTTCAGACCACGGACCGCGACGAATTTTTCTACCATGAAATGCTGGCCCATCCGGCGTTGACCACCCACCCGGATCCCCGGCGACTTCTCATCGTCGGCGGCGGCGACGGCGGCCTGCTCCATCAGTCCCGGGCTTATCCGCTGGACAGGATCGTCCTGTGCGAGATCGATCCGGATGTCATCGAGGTTTCGCGGGCTTATTTCCCCTGGCTCGAGCCGGGGCTAAGGGACGGCCGGGTGGAGCTCGTGCTCTCCGACGCCGCCGAGTTCATCGGCCGGACGAAAGAAACGTTCGACGTCATTCTCGTGGATTCCTCCGACCCCGCCGGCCCTTCGGCTGTTTTGCACGACGAGGCTTTTTTCCGCGGCTTGAAGAAGCGGCTCGGCCCGGAGGGAGTCCTCGCCGCTCAAGCCGGCTCTCTCTTTTTTCACCTGGATTCTTTCCGGGACAGGAATGCGTTCTTGGAGCGGATGTTCCGCGTCGCGCGCATGTATCTGGGCCCCGTTCCCACCTATCCCGGCGGGATGTGGTGCTACCGGTATCTTACTCAAAGAGGGGACCCCTTTCGGTTTTTCAGGAATCCTCCCCCGGGCCTGCGCTACTACAACCGGGAAATCCATGAAGCCGCCTTCGCCCTGCCCGGTCTGCTGAAAGAGAGGCAGGATTGATCGCGGCTTTGTGGCTGGCTCTTCATCTGGCCCTCCCGGCTCTTGATTCGGGACAGGAAACGACGATCGTCCGGGACAGTCTGGGACGGACGGTCGCCGTGCCCGCGCGAGTCGAGCGCGTCCTTTCGCTTCAGCCGGAAGTGACGCGCATCATCGTCGCCTTGGGCGCCGGGTCGAGCCTCGTCGGCCGGGATGATTTTATCGCCAGGTTCGACCATCTTTTTCCCCTCATCCATCCCCGTCAATCCGGCCTGCCTGTTGTTTCCACGGCCGACGGCTTCCCCAAGCTCGAAATGGTCATGCGCCTCGATCCCGACCTCATCTTCGCCTCTCCCTCCGAAGCCGGAGTGCCCGATATTCTCCAGAAAAAGACCGGGAAGCCGGTTCTGGCCTTTTCCTCGATGGGCCGATTCGAGGATCTCAGCCGCGAGATCCTTTGGGTGGGCGAAGCCTTGGGAAGAAGGCGGAGAGCCGAGGAGCTTTCGGATTACCTGGAGCGGAGACTCGAGGACCTGCGCCGCCTGACCTCAGACGTGCCCGACAGCCTGAAGCCGGCCGTCTATGTGTCTTTCTGGGGGTCTTTCACCAGGTCTCCCGTGGGTTATGAACCGGTCTCGGCCGCCGGGGGCCGCAACCTGGCCGACGGGCTGCTGCCTTCCCGGCTGGGAACGATCGCCACCGAGGTCAACCTGGAGAGGATCCTGGCCTGGGATCCGGAAATCATCCTTCTTCACGGCAACTACCTTCCCCGGGAGAGGGCCGTGACCGTGGAGGGCGTTCTGAACGACGCGCGCCTCCGCTCGATCCGGGCCGTAAGAAACCGGAAGGTGTTTTACACCTTCGGTTTTTGGTACTGGTGGGATCCGGCTCTGGCGCTGGTGGAAACTCTCATGCTGGCCAAGCTATTTCATCCCGAGATATTTCGGGATGTGGATATCAACCGCGAGGGAAACAGCATCTTCGAGATGTTCTACGGCCTGGAAGGGGGCTTCGACGTCCTGCGCCGCAAGCTCGAAATCCCCGACGGGCCGTGGAGGTGAGGGCTTTTGAGCGAACGCGCGGGCAAGAAACGGAAAGCGCTGGTCATTGTGATCATGGCCCTGCCGCCGGTGCTTTTCGTCCTGTCGCTCAACATCGGCTCGTACGCCATTTCCCCCGGGGAGCTGGGCAAGGCGCTCCTGTCGCTGGCCGTGCCCTCCCTGCGCCAGGAGGTGCCCCAGGCGCATCGCGACATCATTCTCCACATCCGGCTGCCGCGGCTGCTCCTGGCCCTGGCGGCCGGGGCGTCGCTCGCCGTTTCGGGCGCGTCCCTGCAGGCATTGTTCCGGAATCCGCTGGTGAACGAATACATTCTGGGCTTGAGCTCGGGCTCGGCTTTCGGCGCCGCCCTGTCCTTGGTGTTTCTGGGCCGGGGTTTTCCTCCCCAGGTGGCGGCGTTCGTTTTCGCCATGGTCGCTGTGATGGCCGTGCTGCTCATCGCCGGCCGGCCGGAATCCGGTTTGGTTTCGCTTCTTCTGACCGGAGTCATCGTCAGCGCGTTTTTCTCCGCCCTTCTGATGCTCGTGGAGTTTTTCGCCAGCCCCTATGCCCTCCAGTCTCTGTTCTACTGGCTGATGGGCAATCTCGCCCTGGCCGGCTGGCGGGACCTGACTTTGGCCCTGCCGCTCATGGCCGCGGGGCTGACGCTTCTCATCCTTCTTCGATGGAGGATGAACGTCCTGTCCATGAGCGATGAAGAGGCCCGTGCCGTGGGCGTGGACGTCCGGCGCGAGAAATGGCTGGTCATCCTGGCGGCGACGCTCGTCACCGCCGCCGCCACGTCGGTGGCGGGCATCATCGGCTGGCTGGGCCTCATCGTTCCCCATCTGGTGAGGATGGCCGTCGGAGCGGACAACAGAATCGTCATCCCCCTGTCCGCCGCTCTGGGAGCGAGTTTCCTTCTGGCTGCCGACGCCGTGACGCGCAGCCTGACGTCCATCGAGATCCCGGTCGGCATCTTCACAAGCCTCATCGGCATCCCCGTCTTCCTGGCCCTGCTGAAGAAGTCGAAAAAGGTGTGGCTGTGAGCCTCCAAGTCCGCTCCCTGTTTTACGCCAACAAAAACTTCACCCTCCGTCTCGAGGCGCTGGAGTTCGCCGGAGGCCGGCTGACGTGCATCGTCGGACCCAACGGCGCCGGCAAGACGACCCTCCTGAAATGCCTGGCGGCCATCCTGCCCGTCGGGCGCCGGAGCGTTTTCCTCGACGGCCGGGACCTGGCGGCGATTCCCGCGGCCGACCGGGCGCGCCGCATGAGCTATGTGCCCCAGGAGCACGTCCCGACTTTCAGCTATACGGTCCGCGATTTCGTTCTCACCGGCCGGGCGGCGCATCTGCCGCTCTTCGCCCTGCCCGCCGCCCGGGACGAGGCGGCGGTCGAGGAGGCCCTGGAGTTCGTCGGACTGCTGCCCTTCGCCGACCGCTCCTACGCCCAGCTGTCGAGCGGCGAGCGGCGGCTGGTCCTTATCGCCAGAGCCCTGGCCCAGAACGCCGGCGTGCTTCTCCTGGACGAGCCGACCACTTTTCTCGACCCGAGACACGAAGTCGAGGTTATGGATTTCATCCGGCGGCTGACCCTGGAGCGGGGCATCACCGTCCTGGTCACGCTCCACAACCTGGAGATGGCGGTCAAATATTCCGACGCCCTGGTGTTTCTCAAGGACGGCCGGGTCCGCGCCGCCGGGCCTCCGGAGGAAGTCCTCAGCGAAGATCTTCTCCGGGATGTCTATGACATTCCGATGCGCATTGTCCGATGCGACGGGCACCAGCTCATCATCCGCTGAAAGCCCGCCCGGGCCGGGGAGCGGGTCGTGATTCAGCCGATTGTTTTCCGGCGTCCCTTTCTGTATAAGACCGGATGATGATGTCTCGAAGAAAGACGGCCTCGCCCCCGCCCCCGTCCCCACACCCTCGACCCGGCGGAGCCGGAATGGTCGTCGAGATCAACCCCCAGTTCCGGCGGGCGCTCGACCTGCTGGAAGGCACGGGCCGCCACGTGTTCATCACCGGACGAGCGGGCACGGGCAAATCCACGCTCCTCGAGCATTTCCGCGACGCGACGCGCAAGCGGGTCGCCGTCCTGGCGCCCACGGGCGTGGCCGCGCTGAACGTCCGGGGCCAGACCATTCATTCCTTTTGCCGGTTCAAACCCGGCGTCACCCTGGAGGCCGTCAAAAAACTCAGGCCGGCCAAGGGCGGCCGCGGCGGGGGAGGCGGACGTTCGGACTCGGACCTTTACAAGAAATTCGAGACCGTGATCATCGACGAGATCTCCATGGTCCGGGCCGACCTCCTCGACTGCGTCGAGAAGTTCCTGCGGCTCAACGGCCCCGATCCGAAGAAGATTTTCGGCGGCCTGCAGATGGTCTTCATCGGCGACCTGTACCAGCTTCCGCCCGTGGTCGTCTCGGAAGAGAGAAGGCTGTTCTCCGGGCATTACGAGACGCCTTATTTTTTCTCGGCCCGCGTCTTCCAGGATGCCCGCTTCGCCATGGAATTCGTCGAGCTGGAAAAGGTCTACCGCCAGAGCGAGGAGGAATTCATAAGGCTCCTGAACGCCATCCGCAACCGCACGGCGACGGACGCCGACCTCGCCCGTATCAACGAGAATTGCGACCCCGGCTTCATTCCGCCCGACGACGAATTCTACATCACCCTGACGAGCACCAACGACCTGGCCTCGAGCCGGAACAGGGAAAAACTCGCCCGGCTGCCCGGAAGGGCGCGGTCCTACGAAGGATTCTTCCTGGGAGAATTCGAACGGTCCTCTCTTCCCACGGACGAACGGCTAGAACTCAAGCCCGGCGCCCAGGTCATGCTGCTGACGAACGACGCGGAGGGCCGCTGGGTCAACGGCACGATCGGCCGCGTAACGGACATCGTCAGCGAAAAAGACGCCGCCGACGTCGTCTCGGTCGAGCTCCAAAGCGGCCTCCGTGTTGATGTCCGGCCCCACACCTGGGAGATTTTCCGATTCGTCCTGGACGAGGACAGGGGAGACATCGTTTCCGAGGCCATCGGTTCCTTCACCCAATATCCGCTGCGGCTCGCCTGGGCGGTCACGATCCACAAAAGCCAGGGCAAGACATTCGACCGGGTGGTCATCGACTTCGGTCGCGGCACGTTCGCCCACGGCCAGGCCTATGTGGCCCTCAGCCGCTGCACGAATTTCCGCGGCCTGGCGCTCAAGAAGCCCCTCCGCCGGGGCCACATTCGGCTCGACTACAACATCGTCAGGTTTCTGACTCGTTTTCAGTACCGGAAGGCGGAGGAGGGATTGCCCTACGCCCGCAAGCTCGAGCTTATCCGGGAGGCTATCGGGGAGGGACGCGACCTGGAGATTCTCTATCTCAAGCCCGACGACACGAAGACGCGCCGCCGCGTCCATCCCGAATCTGTGGAAATGATGGAGTTTCGAGGGAAGCGGTTCGAGGGCCTGGCGGCATACTGCTACAAAAGGGAAGACACCCGCCACTTCCGCATCGACCGCATGCTCGAAGTCAAAATTTTATAACCTCATTGATTAATAGGGGGACATCATACCTATTAACCTAATTAATTCGCCTCTATCTCTAATATTATGTAGAACTTCAATGCTTTCAGGGAAATAAGGTAAATAGGTATTGTGTCCCCCTATTTACCCCTATTTGACGGACAGGATTTTATTGATGAGCTCCTTGTCCTTGGGCAGCTGGCCCACGCCCGGGAGGCGGGGTACGAGGAGGGCCCAGTTGGGGTCGAGGGCGAACGCCTTCTTGAAGAGCGGCAGGCTTTCCTCGAGGCGGCCGGTGGAGGCCATGGTCACCGCCGGCCAGAAGATCATCTCCGCGTTGTCCGGGACCATGGACATGGCCAGGGCGTAGGCCTTCATCGCTTCCTCGGTTTTGTTCTCGGTCAGCAGCTCGTCCCCGCGGTTCATGTGCCGGTAGGCCTTGGCCAAGTGGACGAGGCGCTTGAGCTCGGCAACGGGATAGGGATGGTCCTCGACGCGGAGATCGAAGAGACGGTCCTTCCACCACGCGCCCGAGGATTTCCCCGCGGCGACGATGACCGCCGCCGACTGGCGGCCGCGAATGTCTCCCCCCTCTCCTTCGGCCGCCTCGAGCGCGGCCAGGAGCCTGTCGACCATCTCTCCGCTCGTTGTTTGATAGGCCTCGGCCATGGCCTCCCACACCGTGTCGCGCAGCATGAGGTTGGCCTGGCAGGAGAAATTCGCACCGACGACATGCCCCGCCTCGGGGATGCAGTTGCCGCCGGTGTGGACCGCAACCCGGCCGGAGGCATCGATAAAGGCCACCTGGCGGACATCCTGGTGGGCGTCGGTTTTGAGCAGACCGGCCAGAGCGTCGGGAGCGGTTTTACCGGCGCGCATCAGCTCCAGTCCCAGCGGCCCGTAGGAAACCTCGACGAAAGATTGGGTGGCCACGGCGCCCACTCCGGCCTCGACCCAGGGGACGAGAGGCCCGACTGAAAACCAGTGAGACTGAACGGCGGCGCCCAGCTCGCCCGTAGCCGGATCATAGGCGACGATGGAGTAGGTGTGAACGGGCCTCTCGGGCTGCGGTCTTGGAGCAGACCGCTCCGCAGCGGCCAGACAAATGGCCAGCATTCCGAAGAAGAACATTGTTCCGATACGGATTCGCATTCCTTTTGCTCCTTCATCAGGTTCGGTGTGGCCAGAATAAAGACATCGGCGCCGCCGGTCAAGACGCCGGCATTGAGTCCCCGGGACGCCAACCAGGCCTTTGCGGGCGCCGGCAATCCCGTGTCGTTAAGACAGGTCTCCCTCGGACCTCTTTCGCCTCACGGCGCGCAGCATGTCGGCCGTCATCGACGCCAGGTCGAAATCCGGTTTCCAGCCCCATTCTTCGCGGGCGGCCGAGTCGTCGATCGTCTTCGGCCAGGAGTCGGCGATGGCCTGGCGGAAGTCGGGCCGGTAGTCCACGATGAAACCGGGGATGTGTTTTTTGATCTCGGCGGCCAGCTCCTCGGCGGAGAAGCTCATCGAAGCCAGATTGAAGTCGGAGTGGCGCTTGAGGCGGCCGGAATCGGCCTCCATGAGGTCGAGCGTGGCTTTCAGGCAGTCAGGCATGTACATCATCGGCAGCCGCGTCTCGGGAGCGAGAAAGCAGGTGTAGCGACCGTTCCTGACCGCCTCGAAAAAAATGGCCACGGCGTAATCCGTCGTTCCGCCGCCGGGGAGCGCTTCATGGCTGATGATGCCCGGGTAGCGGCAGCCGCGGACGTCCAGCCCGTGTTTCCGGACATAATAATCGCCCAGCAGCTCGCCGGCGACCTTAGTCAGCCCGTACATCGTTTTCGGCCGCAGGACGGTCTCCTGCGGCGTATCCTCCCGGGGCGTCTCCGGCCCGAAAACAGCGATCGAGCTCGGGCAAAAGACGCGGGTCAGGCCCTTCTCGCGGGCGACTTCGAGAACGTTGAACGTCCCGTTGATGTTCACTTCCCAGGCCAGGCCGGGATTCTGCTCGCCTTTGGCGGACAGGATGGCGGCCATGTGATAGACGACGTCGATTCCGTGCTGGTCGACGGCCGCGGCCACGTCGGCGCGGCGGGTGACGTCGAGAACGGCGAACGGCCCGGCCGCCTTGAAGTCGGGGCCGGGTTCGACGACATCCGTGGCCACGATGCTGTCGCGGCCCCGCCTTTGACGCAGGGCGCGCACGAGCTCCGTCCCAATCTGGCCGCAGGCGCCGGTGACGAGGATTCTGTGTTTGCCGGGGGGCATGCCGTTCTCCAGGAAGGCTACTTATATCCGAGCCCCCCTCTTCTGTCAACTTGGGAACGCAGAGTCGCGTCCCTTGATGATTTCCGACCTCTCTTTTATACTCCTTTCGTCCTCTGCCGAGTGACCTGTGCCTCTCGGCCAAGCCGAGTTTGAAAAGCCTCAATCCCGGGACGAGATCGGGTCAGAAAAAATGAACGAAGCCGGCGGCCGGAAACTCAAACGCGGCCCGCTCTCAGAGGAGGCGCATGACGCCGGCGCTCTTTACAGGGACCACCTTCAGGGCGATTTCTACGGCGCCGATTACTACCGTCCTCCGTCGTCCGACATCGACAGCGCCATCATTTATGACGACAATGAAGACAAGCGGACGACGTCCGCCTTCGCCGATCTGGTCTTCGGCCCGCGACGCATCCTGGAAGCGGGATGCGCGACCGGGCTTCTCATCAAAGCGCTGCGCGGGCGGGGCCTGGAGGCGGAGGGGATTGATTTTTCGCATTGGTGCGTGGAAAACGCCCATCCGGCCGCGCGGGAATGGGTCCGCTGGGGGGATGTGCTCGATCCGGAGTCTTTGGGAAAGGGGTACGATCTTGTTCTGGCCCTCGACATCCTCGAACATTTTCCGCCCGATCTCGTGCCGCGCGCCCTCGCGAATCTGGCCGGAGCCCTCGGCTCGAAAGGATATCTCTTCACGGTCCTCCCCGCTTACGGGCCGAACGCATTCGGTCCCGAGATCTATCCTCTTCACCTCGAAGAATGGCGACGGGATGCCGCCCTGGGGATTCCCTTCCGGAACATCCCTCTTGACGACAAAGGACATCCCCATCTCGGTCATTTGACTCATGCCGCCGTTCCGTGGTGGATGGAGAAATTTCGGAGAGCGGGATTCGTCCGCCTCGGCGCGATCGAACGCCTGCTCCACGAACGTTTCGACGCGGGTTTCGAACTGCCGCGGCGGTCCTTTTTTCTCTTTGTGAAAGCCGGCTTTCTCGCCGCCCACGCGGCGGAAAGGAATTTGCGGCGGAGGATCGACGCGATTCCCGCCCTTCCCCGCGGTTTTTATGAGTGGGAGCGATGGGGCGAAGCCTGGGTGCGTTGGACGGGGGAAAAAGCCCGGGATGTATTGGAGAGAAGGGGCGGAAAAGAACTTCGGCTCCGGGCGGTTTGCCATCATCCCGGGATCGAAGATTCTCCTGTCCGGGGCGAGTTCGGCGTCGAAGGCCAGGAGAGCTTGACAATCGAATTTTCCGACCGGGACTGGCACGAGGTCCGGCTCCCTCTCCCCGAGCGGCAATTCGTCGAATGGGAGATCTCCTGCTCCCGGACATGGTCGCCGGAGGAAAGTCTTCCGGCCGAACTCCGCCGGCGCCTGGGGGCGGCGATCGAGATCCTTCCCTCTTCCATTCGTCTTCGAGACTGAGACGCGAGCCGCGTCCTGCAGAAGGAATCGAGGCTGCCTTGCCTTCGCCGGCCCAATCTTATAAATTATTCCTTCCGCCCAGGGCGGAACAAGGCTTTATTTCGAGGTTTTTGAAGGAGAGTTCTTCATGTCTTTCATTCTGACGGGCAAGAACCTGACCATCGAGAAAGTCGTGGACGTGGCCCGGGGAGGCGAGAAGGTCGAGCTCGACCCCGAAGCCGCGGCCCGCATCAAGAAATGCCGCGCCCTGCTCGAGGACAAAATCAAGAAACGCGAGATCATGTACGGCGTCAACACCGGCATCGGCGAGCTGGCCGAGGTCGTCCTCACCCAGGAGCAGGTCGAACAGTACCAGAAGTACATCATCTACAGCCATGCCGCGGGATACGGGAAGCCCCTGCCCGAGGATGTCGTCCGGGCGGCCATGCTCAGCCGCCTGAGCGTCCACTGCCACGGCCATTCGGGGCTCAGGCTGGAGGTCGTCGAGACCCTCAAGGAAATGCTCAACCGGGGCGTGACGCCGGTCATGTGCGAGAAGGGCTCGGTCGGCGCCTGCGGCGACCTGTCGCCCATGTCTCAGATGGCCCTGGCGGTCATGGGCGAGGGAGAGGCGTTCTTCAAGGGCGAGCGCCTGCCGGGCCGGAAGGCCATGGAGAAGGCGGGCATCAAGCCCGTGGTCCTCGAGGCTCGGGACGGACTGGCCCTCATCAACGGCTCGAACGTCATCACCGGCATGGGGACGCTGGCCCTCTACGACGCCGGGCGGTGGCTGACCGCCTCGGAAATCGTGGCGGCCATGACGCTCGAGGTGCTCAACGCCAATATGAAGGCCTATGACGAGAGGCTGCACAAGGCGCGCGGCTACCCCGGAGCGCTCGAATCGGCGGAGAACATCCGCCGCATCACCGAAGGCAGCGAGCTCCTGGCCCAGAGCAAGAAAAAGGTCCAGGACTGCTACAGCCTGCGGAGCACCGGCCAGGTCGTGGGCGCCGCGCGCGACGCCCTGAAATGGGCCCGCTCCATGTTCGAGGTCGAGCTTCGCGGCGCGGCCGACAATCCCGTCTTCTTCCCGGACGAGGGGATCGTTCTGACGGGCGCCAATTTCCAGGGCGTGCCCCTGGCCTTCGCCCTCGAGCTCCTGGGAACGGCCGTGACGACGGTCGCCGTCCTGAGCGAGCGACGGATGAACCGCCTCATGAACCCCCACCTGAGCATGGGCTTGCCCGCCTTCCTGACCAAAGGCGCGGGCATGTTCTCCGGCCTGATGCTGTCCCAGTACACGGCCGGCGCCCTCGTCTGCGAGAACCGCGTTCTCTGCCATCCGGCGGCCACGGGTTCGATCCCGGCCGCGGCCGACCAGGAGGACTTCGTGTCCATGGGCATGACGACCGCCCTCAAAACGCGGCAGATCCTGGACAACGCCCAGGCCGTTCTGGCCATCGAGCTTATGGCCGGCGCGCAGGCCCTGGATTTGCGGAAGCCTCTCAAGCCCAGCCGGGGCGTCCAGGCGGCCTATGATGTCGTGCGCAAGCACGTCGCCCGCCTCGAAGAAGACCGGCCCCTCTACGACGACATCAACACCCTGAAAGAGGTCGTCCAGTCGGGCGAGGTTCTGGAAGCGGTCGGAAAAGCCGTCGGCCGGCTGAACTGAAGCCGGTGATCCCGCCGGCGGAATGAGGGGCGTTGTGAGCGGCGACAGGATCGCCCTCGTCACGGCGTCGAGCCGCGGACTCGGCCGGGCGATCGCCCTCCGCCTGGCGGAAGATCCCGCCGTCGCCGGCGTGGCGATTCATTATCGCTCCGAACGGAAGGCGGCGCTCGAGGTCGCCCGCCTCATCCGGAGCCGGGGCAAGCGCAGCACGGTCATCTGGGCCGACCTCTACCAGGAAAAGCACTGTCTTCGCATGCTCAACACCGCCGGTCAGCGTCTCGGGAAGGTCAACATCCTGGTCAACACCTTCGGTCCCTTTCTCTTGAAGCCCTGGAACGAGGTCGGCTCGGCCGAATGGCAGAGGATGTACCGGGGCAATGTCTTGAGCGCCTTTCACTGCCTCCGGGCGGCCCTGCCGGGCATGCGGGACGGGCGATGGGGGAGAGTGATCAACTTCGGCTACCACCGCGTCGAGCAATGGGCCGCTTTTCCGGGGATCCTTCCCTATGCCGCGGCCAAGGCCGCGCTCCTGCTGCTCACGCGCACCGTCGCCGCGGCCGAAGCCGGGAGCGGAGTCACGGTCAACATGGTTTCGCCGGGCCTGATCCGGGGCGGAAGGTTCCCCGCCGGAAAAAATGCCCGGACAGGCCTCGTCGGCGAGCCGTCCGACGTCGCCGAAGCGGCGGCCTATCTCGTTTCCGACCGTGCGGCCGGAGTGACGGGAGCGAACATCATCGTCGCCGGATCATGGAAAATGTGACCGGCGCGGACGCAACTCTTTGCCTTCAAAATGTGTTAAAATAACGACTTCTTCTTCAGGCCGCGGCGATGAGAATGAAAATCGGGAAAGGTGAAACGGACATGGATCTCCATACCCAGCGGAAACGCACCCTCAAATTCGGACGATGGGCCGGAGCCGCGGCGTTCCTGGCCTTCCTCGCCGCCGGCGGCTGCCGTTTCGGGATTCCCGACTACACCCTGACGGTCGTCGTCGAGGACGGCGTCACCGGGACGCCGGAGTCGGGTCAGTATGTCTACCAGGAGCTGACGACCGTGGATTACGACTATGAGGCGGTCAATCCTCTCCATTCCGTCGAGGTCATGATCAACGGAATCAAACGCTCGCCCGCCACGGGCTCCGTCGTCCTTTACGGCGACGGCTATGAGCTGCGCGCCCGTCTCGTGGATCTCCGCGGCACATGGAAGATGACCCTGGCCTACGACGACACCGAGATCCCCGCCCCCGGGGAGTTAACGATCACCCTTTCCGGGCCGGACATCGTCGGCGGGACATTCACCGACAGCCGGGGCTTCACCGGCGTCTGGTCCACGTCCTCCGACACCGTCACCCTGACCTACGACGACTGGTTCGACTACGTCCTCACCGGGGAGGTGTACGCCATGAAGGGCACGTTCACCGGCGAGGAGCTGACGGGCACCTGGACCGCCGTGCGGCAGGAGTGATTTTTAAGCTCCAGTCCGCTTTTTTTCTTCCCCCTCTTGACAAACCCTCCGGCCGGGCGTATTTTGTCTTAGGTGAACAAAATGGTGAACAAGGTCAACCGGCAGCTGACCCAAAAACAGAAGCGGGTCCTGGAGACCCTGGAGGCCTTCATCCTCGACCGCGGCTATGCCCCGACGATCCGGCGGCTGGGCGAGGAGTTGGGCATTTCCAGCCCCTCGGCCGTGTTCAAACACGTCCAAAGCCTTGAGCGAAAGGGCTACCTGGACCGAGAAGCGGGCGAGGTTCGCCTCGCGGGCCGGCCTGCGGGGGCCGCCAGCCAGGTCCGCGTGCCGCTCCTCGGCCCGGTCCCGGCGGGCTGGCCGCGCGAGGCTTTCGACCTTCCGGGCGAAACCGTGGACGTGCCGGAGTGGATGGTCGGCCGGCGGGCGGCAAACGTCTTCTGCATCCGCGTTGAGGGCAAGTCGATGATCGACGCCCACATCGACGACGGCGACCGGGTGGTCATCGAGCGCACGGACACGGCCGCCTCGGGGGAGATGGTCGTGGCCCGCCTCGACGACGGCTCGGTCACCCTCAAGCGCCTGCGGCGCGAGAACGGCCGCATCCTGCTCGTGCCCGAGAACCCCGAGTTCGCGCCCGTCGAGGTCGGCGAGCTGCGGGTCCTGGGCCGGGTGATCGGCGTGCTGAGGAAGTACTGACGGGGCGGCCCGCGCCCCACAATCCGTTTCGTTCCGTTCGCGCCGGCGCAGAAACCGCGCCCCTCCCGTTTTCCCCGCGGGGGGGGCGCGGCGCCGGTGCGGCGGCCGGGGACGGAAACCCGCGGCCCGAGGAAAGGGGAGAGAAAGCCGAGATGAGCGAGGTCATGAACGCCCGACGGAAATTCATCGTCCATATCGACATTGACGCCTTCTTCGCCGCCGTGGAGACGCTTCTCGACCCGACGCTCAAGGGCAAGCCGGTCATCGTCGGCGGCCTGCCCCACGAGAGGGGCGTGGCTTCGACCTGCTCCTACGAGGCCCGCCGCTTCGGCGTCCGCTCGGGCATGCCCCTGGCCAAAGCCCAACGGCTTTGCCCCCACGGCGTCTTCGTCCGAGGCAACCACCACGTCTACCAGGCCTTCTCCGAGACGTTCTTCCGCCTCCTGGGCGAGTACACGCCCGACGTCGAGGAGGCCTCGCTCGACGAGGCCTACCTCGACTTCAGCCGCTGCGGGCACATCTATCCCTCCTTTTCCCAGGCCGCCCGTGGCCTCAAGGCCCGCATCGAGCGCGACCTGGGCCTTTCGGTCTCGGTCGGCGCCGGGCCGAACAAGATCCTGGCCAAGCTGGCGGCGAAGAAGGCCAAGCCCGGCGGGTACTTCGAGGTCGAGCCGGGCGGCGAGGAGGAATTCCTGCGCGGCCTGGACATCGAGGCCCTGCCCGGCATCGGCCCCAAATCGCAGGTCATCCTCCGCCTGCTCAACGTCCACCGCCTGGGCGACCTGTGGGGCCTGCCCCGCGCCTCGCTCCGGGCGCTCTTCGGCCTGGAGGGCGAGGACCTCTACCTCCAGGCGCGCGGCATCGACGCCCGGCCGGTCGTGAACCGCGTCGCGCCCAAGTCGGTGTCGCGCGAGACGACCTTCCTCCAGGACATCTGGGACCGGCGGCTTCTGCTGGCCCATCTGGCCTACCTCTGCGACCGCCTCACCCTGGCCCTGAGACAGGGATGTCTTTACAGCCACGTCATCGAGGTCAAGGCGCGCTATTCCGACTTCCGCACCGAGGCGCGGCGCCGCCTCATGATCACCCCCCGTCAGGAGATGGGCGATATCTTCCGCATCGCCCAAGAACTGTTCCTGCCCCTCTTCGAAGGCTCGCGCCTCTCCCTGCGGCTGGTGGGCGTCAAGGCGTCGGACCTCGTGCGCTCCCGGCCCCTTTCGCTCTTCGAGCCCTATTCCGAGCGCGGAGAGCGGCTGGGATCGGCCATGGACGAGGTGCGGGACAGGTACGGGTTCGGCTCGCTCCTCACGGCGCGGGAGCGGATGCTCGACCCCCTCTACAGCCTGGAGAGCGAGCGGGGGTTCGTCCTCAAGACGGCCTCCCTGACGAGGTAGGAGGCGGGGGAGGTCGAGCGTGTTCGTTCCGCTCCGCATCCATTCGGCGTACAGCCGGGGCCGGGGGGCGGTCACGATCGACGAGGGCGCTTCCTGGGCGGCGCGCGGCCGTCTTCGGGCCGCCGGCCTGGCCGACATCGAGAACGTCCACGGCTGGGCCAAGTGGAAGCGGGCGGCCGAGGGCCACGGCTTCAAGCCCCTCTTCGGCTGCGAGGTCGTCCTCGGCGAAGGCCGCCGCTTGTTGCTCCTGGTGAAGAGCCGCGAGGGGTATGGGCGGCTCGTGGAAACCCTCAACCGCCGCCGGTTCGAGTCGGCCGAGGGGCTGGTCACGATCCTCCTTCCGAAGGCCGGCGACGAGCGGCGCCTCGAGGAGAGCGGCGTCCGGGATTTTCCCGGAGCGGACGTCTACATCGGCTGCGACTTCTTCAACTTCCGTACGGCGCGGCTCCTGGCGCGGCGGCACGGCCTGCCCCTCCTGTGGGCCAACCCCCTGAAATTCATCATGAGCGCCGACCGGCTGGTCCTCGTGCGGGCCATCACGGAGAAGATCCCCTTCCCGCCCGAGCGCGACCGGCTGGCCGGAAAGATCGAGCTTTTCGGCCCCGCCCAGGAGGCGCTGGCCGTCAAATGGCTCGGCGCCGAGGCCAAGGCCGCCCTGGCCCGCACATTCGAGGCGGCCGAAAAGTGCGATTTTTCTTTCGAAGGCGTCGTTCCGCCCCTTCCGGCCGACCTCTTCGCCGAGCCGCTGCGAGAGGTGGTCATGAGGCGGCTCCGGGAGCGGCCCGGCCTCGGCTGGCGCGAGCGCGAGCGGGCCGGCCGTGAGCTTGAGGCCGTCGAGAGGTCGGGCTTCGCTCCTTACTTTCTCGTCGTTTACGACATCGTCGAGTTCGCCCGCCGCCGGGGCATCCTTCACAACCTCAAGGGCTCGGGCGCCTCCTCGTATCTCGCCCAT